>Ga0194132_10006843_pt1 | contig 17408 bp, 17 predicted proteins | sample TA2KigOf80mmetaG_FD_148612 | JGI IMG/M metagenome (GOLD analysis project Ga0194132, IMG submission 148612) | Freshwater microbial communities from Lake Tanganyika, Tanzania - TA2015054 Kigoma Offshore 80m | ecosystem: Environmental > Aquatic > Freshwater > Lake | place: Tanzania: Lake...
GGGCGCATCGAAGGCCTTCGTATCGCTATCGTCGGAGATATCCGTCATTCGCGCGTCGCACGCTCGTCATCGCAAGCGTTTACCGCGCTCGGTGCCGAGGAGGTTCGTATCGTCGCACCAAAGGAGCTGATGCCCGCAGGGGACGAGTTCAAAGGCTGTACGCGACTCACGTCACTCGAGGCTGGAATCGAACACTGCGATGTCGTGATGATGCTTCGCATTCAAAAAGAACGCATGGCTGCTCTCTCGATACCCGATGAAGCGAGCTATTTCGCAGAGTGGGGTCTCACGACCGAACGCCTACGAGCAGCTAAATCCGATGCGATCGTCATGCATCCGCAACCCATGAATCGCGGCGTCGAAATCGCTTCGGACGTCGCCGATGGCCCGCAGTCGGTCATTCGTGATCAAGTTCGAAACGGCGTCGCCGTGCGCATGGCGGTACTCGAAGCCACACTGACCGGAGGGCGTCGATGAGCGTTCAACATCCCGCTCATCGCGGCAGTATCTGCCTGGAGGATGGCAAGGTGCTGGCGCAGCAATCGTTCCCCGGCGATCAGTTCGTGATCCGCATCGAGGCGCCAAAGTGTGCGGCGCGTGCGTTGCCCGGCAGCTTTGCGCATCTCACCGTCGATGATGACATCCCCATGCGCCGACCGCTGTCGATCATGCGCGCGGATCCTCGTGAAGGCTGGATCGACATCCTCTATAAAATCGTGGGTCCGGGTCTCGCGGCGCTCGCGCGCCGTCGCGTCGGCGACCAACTCTCAGTGCTCGGACCCATCGGGCGCGGGTTCCAATTGAACCCCGAGCGTCCTCGACCGCTGATGATCGGCGGCGGCGTCGGAATTCCGCCCATGGTGTTCCTCGCCGAAACGCTCGCCTCTGATCGTCGAATCGAATGGAAGCCGCTCGTATTGATGGGGTCAGAGATTCCGTTTCCATTTCAAACCCGCCCCTCGACCATCCTCGTGCCAGGTATACCGGACGGTGTGATCGCTTCGATGCCGCTACTCGATGGTTGGGGCATTCCCTCGCGCCTCGCGAGTCGCAGTGGTTTCCCGGGATGCTTCGATGGGTTCGTCACCGAACTCGCAGCGGCTTGGCTGTCCACGCTCGATGAACGCACACTGCGCGAAGTGGAAATTTTTTCCTGTGGTCCGACTCCGATGCTCGAGGCGACTACAAAACTTGCTGCACGGTTCGGTCTGGCCTGCCAGGTCTCGCTCGAGGAGTTCATGGTATGCGCCGTAGGCGGTTGCGCGGGATGCGCCGTTCGGGTCAAGACACCGAACGGCCCGGCCATGAAGCGCGTGTGTGTCGATGGGCCTGTCTTCGACGGCTACACCGTATTCGATGCTTAAGCCTTCGGATCGACTGGCTGCGGTGCATCGCCGCATCGACAGCGCTGCACGAGAGGCCGGGCGATCCGCCCAGGACATCACCCTCATCGCCGTCAGTAAGCAGCAAACGATAGACGCTGTCGCGGCTCTCGCCGATCTCGGTCAGCGCGACTTCGGCGAAAACTACCTTCAGGAAGCCCTCGATAAAATCGGCGCCCTCCGCGATCGACGTTTGATCTGGCACTTCATCGGGCAACTGCAATCCAACAAGACCCGCGCCGTCGCCGAACATTTTGACTGGGTCCACACCGTCGACCGACTCAAGATTGCGGCGAGGCTTTCGGAGCAGCGCCCGTTCCACGCCCCACCGCTCTCGGTCTGCGTCCAGGTCAGACTCGGAAACGAAGACACCAAGGGCGGTGCGCTCCCCAGAGATCTGCCTGAGTTACTCGGAGCGATCGCGTCCCTGCCCCGTCTTCAACTGCGCGGCCTGATGGCGATACCGCCGGCCGAAACCGATCCGGCCCGGCAACGACATTGGTTCGCTGAGCTACGTCGACTCTTCGTTCAGGCTCGCGATCGACACGCCTCCCTGGATACCCTCTCAATGGGAATGAGCGCCGACCTCGAGGCCGCCATCGCCGAGGGAGCCACCCATGTCAGGATCGGCACCGCCGTCTTCGGCGAGCGTCTACAATCCCTGGCATGACGGCACCTGATCTTGGTCGTGGCCTCGGCGTGCTGGGCGGTGGCCACATGGGCCGCGCCCTGGTCGAGGCGCTACTCAGGCGCGGCGCCAACCCATCTCAAATCAAAATAGCCGAAGCCTCGGCCACAACGGCCGCCACCCTCGGTCGTGAGCTCGGGGTCGAGGTCGTCTCCGACAGTCGATCTCTATTCCCGGATATCGACACGATCATCCTTGCCGTGAAGCCGCAGGATATGGCGCGCGCACTACAGGTGTTGCGTCCAGAACTCGAACGGCATCGGCCGCTCGTGATCTCGATCGCCGCCGGGCTATCGGTCACCCAATTACGCGGGTGGTGTGGTGCGGAAGTTGCCATGGTTCGCGCGATGCCCAACCGGCCCGCCCTGGTGGGGGCCGGAGCCACCGGGCTTTACGCATCGCCCGATATTGATGCCACGTTACGAGATCGGGCGACCGCCCTCCTCGGGGCCACCGGCGTCGTAGTGTGGGTCGAGGACGAAGCGCTGATGGATGTCGTCACCGCGGTGTCGGGAAGCGGTCCGGCCTACTTTTTCCGATTGGCGGAAGCGTTAGCCGCTGCCGGTCGTCAGCACGGGCTGCCCGACTCCACAGCCCTTGAGCTTGCCCGAGCAACCCTGCATGGCGCAGGCCTGCTCGCGACATCAGAGGCCGATCTGGGAGCGCTTCGGACATCGGTCACCTCCCCGGGTGGGACCACCGCAGCCGCTATAGACTCGCTCGAACGTCAAGGGCTCGACGCCGTCGTCGCAGCAGCGGTCTCCGCAGCAGTCGGTCGTGGTCGGGAACTGTCTGCTCACGCTGACAAAGGGGGTTGAACGTGCACCAAGTGGTTCTCTTTCTCGCGGAAACCTTTTTCTCACTACTCCTCTACGTTTTCCTGTTGCGGTTGATGCTGCAGTGGGTCCGGGCCAACTTCCGTAACCCTATTGCCGACGCCATCTTGCGAATGACCAATTGGCTGATCATGCCGTTGCGACGGGCGCTGCCTCCCATGGGACGCATCGATACCGCCTCGGTCGTCGCGGCTTTCGCCATCTCCCTCGTCCAAACGGCCGCGCTCAGCGTCATCCTCGTCGGAGCATTACCCGATGCCTTACCGTGGGTTTGGGCGGCCGCCATCGAACTGCTGAGATCGGGTTTATGGCTCTATTTCTGGGGTATTTTTATCTATGCCCTCGCCTCAATGATCGCTCCAGGCGTTCAATCACCCCTTCAGGACCTGCTCGAATCGCTCTGCGAGCCCGTGCTGCAGCGAATCCGAAACGCAGTTCCGGCAATTGGAGGGCTGGATCTGTCCCCCATGTGGGCCGGAATCATCATCCAGGTGTTACTGATCCTCATTCGATGAGCGCGCGCTACCTTACGCGACGGTAGAAAAGGCAAGACGAAAAGGCTAATTTTTCAGCCGAAATATCGCAAAAAGTGTTTGCTAGGACGTGGCTCTATGTTATTTTTCGCCCCGTTCGCAACGCGCAAAACAACGCGCAAACCTAAAAAACCAGGAGTATTCCAAGATGGCGAAAAAGGGTGGTCCTCCGACCAAGTCGGAAATCCTCAACCAGATCGCAAAAGAAACCTCGCTGTCCCGCAAGAACGTGGCGGCGGTGTTTGATTCTCTGAACGGTCAGATCAAGAAGAGCCTGCGCGCGCATGGTCTCTTCACGCTGCCGGGCCTTGCCAAGCTGAAGGTCGTCAAGAAGCCCGCCACCAAGGCGCGTGAGGGCATCAACCCCTTCACGGGCGAGAAGATGATGTTCAAGGCAAAGCCGGCCTCCAAGAAGGTTCGCGCGATGCCGCTCAAGAACTTGAAGGCGATGGTCAACTGATCAGCCTCTCGTAAAAGAGCAATAGAGAAGGCCCGGAGCGTCATGCGTCCCGGGCCTTCTGCTTTTCGGGAGATCAGTCGATCTCCTCCCGCGCTAAGTCTGGCGGTTGGCGACGATTAACTCGGCAAACCCTTTGCGGTCGAGGAGTTGGCGGCGCGAGTGGAATCCCTGACGAGGCGTAAGACGCAGACCGCTCTCACCTCCCTCAAGGTGGACGATCTTCGACTTGATCTTCTCGCGCGGCGGGCCACGCTCGGAGTCCGTGCGCTTAACCTCACCAGCAGGGAGTTCCGCCTCCTGGAATTTCTTGCCCGACATGCCGGACAAGTGGTGACGCGGACAATGCTGCTACAAGGCGTCTAGGATATTCACTATGACCCTAACACGAACGTGGTCGACGTGCACGTCAGTCGTCGATAGCAGGAAGTTGATCGGAGCGAGGAACACCCGCTCATCCGCACAGTACGCGGAGTAGGTTATTCGCTCCGCGCTTTAACGTGAGCTGACACAAACCGCGATACGGCCTCGCGAATCTCATACAGCCGGGCATGAAAGAAATGATCCGCGCCAGGTAGTACCAGCAATTGAGACGTGGTTATCGAACGATCTCTGAAAGAAACGAACCAGGCCTCAACTGCCGTAGCATCCACAAGCTCGTCTCGTGACCCTTGGATAATCAGCCAAGGGCAGCTGGGCGAGGCAATTGTTGAGAAATCCCAGCGACCAATCGGTGGTGCGACCGTCACGAGTAATGAAGGATGTATTGTCGCCTGTGATCGAAAGGCGATCCACGCTCCAAACGAAAATCCTGAAAGCCAGAGTGGTAAATCGGGCCATCGCTCGCGAGCCCATCGCGCGAGCGCGATAACATCGTGGGTCTCGCCCTCCCCCCCGTCATGCACTCCTGCCGAGAGTCCCACACCCCGAAAGCTGAAGCGGACCGCGATCGCGCCTGACGCGACGAACGACCGTGCCACGGTATGAATGACTTTGTTGGTCATCATACCGCCAAACAACGGGTGGGGATGACAGCACAACGCTACGGCGCGAGGGGCTCCCTGCGGCGATTCAACGAGCGTCTCGACATCTCCTGCTGCCCCAGGCAACAGGAGACGCTCAGGGCTGGCGGTAGACAACGCCTTCCTTCATGACGAAATACACACGCTGCATCGCAGTGATATCGACCAGGGGGTCATCCGGAACCGCTACGAGATCCGCGATCTTGCCGACCGATACGCTGCCGAGTCGATCGTCGACATTGAGAAACTTCGCCGTGACAGACGTCGCCGACTGGATGGCTTCCATCGCAGGCATACCCGCCTCGACCATCAGCGCAAACTCTCGCGCGTTATCGCCGTGTGCGGATACGCCCGTATCCGTACCGAAGAGAATTTTGACGCCCGCTTTATAGGCCCTGGCAAAGGTTCCCTGGATCTGCGGACCGACCATCGCTGCTTTAGGGCGAACCACCGACGGAAAAAAGCCCTCCTCTTTTGATCGCTCGTATACCCAACGCCCGGCCGTGATGGTGGGGACATACCAGGTTCCCCGCTCTCGCATGAGCGCCATCGTCTCATCGTCCATGAACGTACCGTGCTCGATCGTGTCGACCCCTGCGCGCACCGCGCGCTTCATTCCTTCTGCGCCATGGGCATGAGCTGCTACCTTGAACCCATAGTCCCGCGCCGTGATGACGATTGCACGAATCTCTTCTTCAGTGAACTGCGGGTTGAGCCCGTCCTTGGCGATTGAGAGCACTCCGCCGGTCGCAGTGATCTTGATGAGATCAGACCCTTCCTTGTAACGCTGACGTACGGCCTGCGCGGCCTCTTCAGGACCGTTAACGACGCCCTGTAAGGGTCCTACGTCGTCTCCATTGAGATAGACAGCCCAACCATTGGTGGGATCAGCATGCCCGCCCGTCGTGGCAATCGACTTGCCGGCGGCGAAAACACGAGGGCCCGGCACTTTTCCTGCATTGATTGCATTACGAAGCGCGATACTCGCGCGAAAACTATCACCGAGATCTCGTACCGTCGTGAAGCCAGCCATGAGCGTACGCTCCGCAAACATCACACTATCGATCGCGACGTCCGGCGCATCTTTCTTGAATCGATCGAGTTCGCTACTTCGGCTCTGCTGGCTGGTGAGATGCACGTGCATATCCATGAGGCCAGGCATCACCGTGGATTTACGCAAATCGATGAGCGTGTCGCTCGGCGACGGCTTACGAAAGCCTGACTCGATCGAGGTGATTCGACCCTGGTCGATGACGATCGTACGCTCGCGTAACGACTCGCGACTTACACCGTCGATCACGCGACCGGCGTGAATGAGCATTGCCGCCTCACTCGTTGGCGCATACACGATCATCGCCATCGCAGCGACCAACACTGCGGTCATGAATTTCGACATGGATACTCTCCTTTGCACGATCGATCAGCGAATAGCCATCAACTCGACGTCGAACACCAGTGTCGCGCCGCCGGGGATGACTCCGCCCGCCCCGCGAGCGCCGTAGCCGAGCTCAGCGGGAATAATCAGTCGACGTTTTCCACCCACCTTCATGCCCGCGACGCCCAAATCCCAACCGCGGATGACCTGACCACCGCCGACCGTGAAGGCAAAAGTATCGGCATGATCACGCGAACTATCAAACTTCTTCCCCTTACCCTCGGGCTTGGACGGATCGTGTAGCCAACCCGTGTAGTGCACGACCGCCGTTTGACCCGCCGTCACCTCTTCGCCGGTACCCATTTCGAGATCTTCTTTGACGAGCTCGGTCATCGCGGCCTCCTGAACCATGGTGTCGCCGCGATTCGACGCAAGCAAAGTGGGAAAAAACGCAGTCGCCAACGCGATGCCGGCGATCGATACGATCAAAGTCCAGACGATTACTCTCATGTCGAATCACCACTCGAGGAAGTCTCTGGCGCGAAAGTCAGCGATACGGAGTTGATGCAATAGCGTAGTCCGGTGGGCTTCGGTCCATCGGGAAATACGTGTCCGAGGTGCGCATCGCAGTTGGCACAAACGACTTCGATCCGAACCATCCCGTGGGTCGTATCGCGATGCTCCCAAATTCGCCCCTCGGCGAGCGGAGTCCAAAAACTCGGCCAGCCCGAGCCCGAATCGTACTTGGTATCGGAGTGGAACAACTCCGCACCGCAACACGCACAGGCGTAGACACCACGATCTTTGTTGTACGTGAAGGCCCCGGTAAATGCCCGCTCCGTCCCCTTGTTACGGGTTACTTCATACGCCAAAGGGGATAGCCGAGAGCGAAGCTCGTCATCCGTCGGAACGGACTTTTTCATACCGAGATTATGACATGCCAAGCCGGCCGCGAGGCCGGGAATCAAGTCGGTGCCATCAACTGCCCGAGTAATTTGTTGAGCCGACGAACAAATTCACCGGGGTTGGCCACCGACCCTGACTCCGCAAATTTGGCTTGGTCAAAGACGAGCAGGGCGAGCTCTGCAAACTCATCCTCAGCGCGCGTCTCATCCAGTCGACGGATTAACGGGTGCCCCACGTTGATTTCAATCGACGGTTTCGCCTCAGGCACGGCCTGCCCGGTCGCGGCGAGAATACGGCGCATCTGGGATCCCACATCGCCCTCCGACAGGACGAGACAAGCCGGCGTATCGGCGAGGCGCGAACTGACCTTCACCTCCGATACCCGATCACCCAGGGCGTCTTTGATGCGTTTGAGCAGCTTTTTATTCTCTTTGACGGCCTCATCGATTGCCGCCTTCGATGCCTCGTCTTCGAGCCCGCCGAGCTCGAGATCACCACGCGAAACATCTTTAAAGCGCTTACCCTCGAATTCCCGTAAATAGCCCATCATCCACGCGTCGACTCGATCGGCAAGCAGCAACACCTCGATACCTTTCGCGCGCAGTTTTTCGAGGTATGGACTTCCCCGAGCAGCCATAATTGAGTCGGCGATGATGAAATAGATTTTCTCCTGCCCACTTTTCATGCGTCTAACATAGTCCGAGAGCGTGGTCTTCGGCTCGTCGCTCTCGTCGTGCGTACCCGCGAACCGTAACAACGGCAGAAGCTTCTCGTGATTCGTGGGATCTTCGCCGGTGCCTTCTTTGAGGACAGGTCCGAACTCCTTCCAGAACGCAGAATATTTATTGGGCTCTTCCTTAGCGAGACGCGCGAGCAAATCGAGGGCGCGCTTCGTGAGGGCGGCTCGCATAGCCTCGGCTTCGCTGTCCTGCTGAAGCAACTCGCGCGAGACGTTCAACGGAAGATCATTCGAATCGAGGACGCCGCGGAAGAACCGCAGGTACATCGGTAGGAACTGCTCGGCGTCGTCCATGATGAAGACCCGACGCACGTAGAGCTTCAAGCCACGTAATGCATCTCGCTGGTAGAGATCGAACGGTGCTCGGCTCGGCACGTAAAGAAGCGAGGTGTACTCACGCTTGCCCTCGACTTTGTTATGACTCCAAGCAAGGGGCTCAGAGAAGTCATGCGCGATATGTTGGTAGAACTCCTTGTACTCGTCGTCAGTGATCTCGCTTCGAGCACGAGTCCATAACGCCCGCGCCTGGTTAGCCGGCTCAAAGTCGAGAGTCGCCTCGCCTTCCTTGCGCATCAGCACCGGGAAGGCGATGTGGTCGGAGTATCGACGAACGAGGGAGCGAAGTCGCCAGCCGTCGGCAAAGTCTTTCGCGTCCTCTTTGAGATGTAACACGACCAAGGTACCGCGCTCTTCTCGGGTCGTCGTTTCAGTGGTGAATTCACCATCAGCCTTGGAGGCCCAACGAATCGCAGACGTTTCGGGATCTCCTGCTTTCCGGGAAAACACTTCGACTTCTTCAGCAACGATGAAGGCTGAATAAAAACCGACACCGAACTGTCCGATCAGCTGCGAGTCTTTTTGTTGATCGCCCGTCAGACGCTTGAAGAAGTCAGCCGTTCCCGACTTGGCGATGGTTCCAAGATGAGCGATTGCTTCATCCCGATTCATCCCGATGCCGTTATCGCGTATCGATAGCGTTCGCTTTGTCGCGTCATAATCGACCCAAATTTTGAGCTCTGCATCGCCCGCCATCAGCTCCGGCTGAGCAAGCGACAGGAAGCGTAGCTTATCATTTGCATCGGAGGCGTTCGAAATCAGCTCGCGCAGAAAAATTTCGCGGTGGCTGTATAACGAATGAATCATCAGGCGAAGGAGCTCCTTCACCTCGGCCTGAAAACCATGCTTCTCAGCAGTCTTGGACATTAGATCCTCTCCCTGAAATCCAGTAGCCTTGTCATCTCTGGAGTTGGGGCGCCCTGGCCCGATTTCAAGGCTGAACGATTCGGTAGCAGGGGATGTACGCTGTCCCTGGCAGCTTCATTCTCTGCTGTACGACGAAACTCGCTAGTAAGTCATCGAGCATTCCCATGAGCGCCGGGTCACCCGTGATCTCAAACGGTCCATGTCGTTCGATCGCCCGGATACCGTGCTCCTTGACATTGCCCGCCACGATACCGGAGAACGCGCGTCGAAGATTTGCCGCGAGTTCGTGCGGACCTTGGTCGCGGTGCAGCGTCAATGTACGCATCGAGGCATGCGTGACTTCGAACGGCTTTTGGAACTCGGGGTCGATACGCAGTAGCCAATTGAAGTTGAACGAGTCGCCATTTTTCTTACGGAAGTCACGTACCTCATCGGAGCCACGATCCATCATGCGCGCCACCTCAGCCTGATCGTCGATGACGATTCTGACGCGGGAAAGCACTGCGTCGCCGATGGTGCCCGCGAGAAAATCCCGGATTCGCTCGAAGTAGGCCGCACTACTCCGCGGACCCGTCAGCACGACCGGAAAGGGCTGCTGGGCGTTCGCAGGATCGAGCAATATGCCGATCAAATAAAAGAATTCCTCTGCGGTACCTGCGCCGCCCGGAAAGACTACGAGACCGTGCGCCACTCGGACGAATGCCTCGAGTCGCTTTTCGATATCGGGCATGATCACGAGGGTGTTGACGATCGGGTTCGGCGGCTCGGCGGCGATGATGCCAGGCTCGGTCAAACCTACATATCGCCCTAAACTAATGCGTTGCTTCGAGTGACCGATAGTCGCACCCTTCATCGGACCCTTCATGGCTCCCGGACCACAACCGGTGCAGACGTCGAGTCCGCGCAGTCCGAGCTCGTACCCAACTTGCTTGGTGTACTCATACTCTTCTCGGCTGATCGAATGACCGCCCCAACACACCACCAGATTCGGTCTGATCTTGTGGTCGAGTAGCCGAGCATTACGCAGGATATGGAACACCGCGTTCGTGATCGACTGAGGTCTGCTCAAATCGAAACGGCCACTATCGACGATTTCATTGGCGGTATAGACGATATCGCGCAGTACCGCGAACAACAGTTCTTTGGTTCCGCGGATCATCTGTCCGTCGACGAAAGCCCTGGCGGGGGCATTTTTGATCTCGAGCTTTACCCCCCAGGCATGTCGCAAGATACGGATGTCGAAGTCTCGATAGCGCTCAAAAATTTCTCGCGCATCGTCGGTATCGCTGCCAGCGTTGAGAACAGCCAAGGCGCACTGACGAAACAAGGAATAAAGACCGCCCTGCCCCGTGGAGAGCAACTGCTCGATTTCTTCTTGGGAGAGACTCTCGAGCGCACCGCGTGGTGCGACGCGGGCATCAACGACCTCAGGGATGACAATACTGGTTTCCAAGACAATCTCCGAATCAGGGGCGAATATCGATTGGCGTCCCGTCCGCCACCAGCATCCAGACTTCCATCATATCTGCGTTATTAAGTGCGATGCATCCATCTGTCCAATTCTCACGAGCATAATGCTCGGGTGGCCAACGCGGCTCGTTCGGCAAACCATGGATCATGATCAGACCGCCCGGCGGCACGCCGGCTTGACGAGCTCGAGCTCGATCGCGCTCGTTGGGGTAAGACACACGGATCGAGAGGAAAAAATCGCTACGAGGATTGCGCGAGTCAAGCAGGTAATGCCCCTCAGGAGTTCGAAAATCCCCCTCGCGCTGTTTGTGTCCGTCCGGTCGCAGGCCGAGCGATACGCGATAGGCTCGAAGGAGCGTGGGACCACGCCATAGCTCTAAACGACGTGCAGATTTATGAACGACGACTTCCGTCGCCATGGGCAGCTGCTGAATGCTGCTCGTGGCCGTAAGCGCGAAGAGCATGCTCGGTAGGGAAAGGAGGATGGCAAGACGCCACATGCCTCACATTATAAGAGGTCGGCTGAGCGGCTACGCCCTAGAGGCTGGAATCAACCGCGGGAGTCGGAGTCTGGACGGCCAGCTCGGCAAGCGTCGATGGACGGTCATCGGGTAGCTGCAGCACTCTGCCGCGCTTGAGCTTGGCCGACGGATCGAGTCCATTGAGCTCTGCGATACGACGGACATTCAGCCCATACTTTCGCGCAATCTGATGCAGGGTTTCACCACGGCCCACTTTATGCGCTTGAGGGCCGATCTGTGCGACGTAAATCTGATCGGCACCAACCCGAGCGACGAATTCATCCGAGGAAATTGCCCGATCGGGCGGCAGTCTCAATCGATATCCGCGGGGGACGAGTCGCTCTCCCGACCACACAGCCGGCCGTAATGCAGGATTGAGGTCTCTTAACTGCCCCATCGGCACGTCGAGTGCTTTCTCGAGTCGCTTGATGTCGGCATAGCCCGGCATGGAAATCTCGTGAAACTGCATCTCCGGCGCACGAGTGACCCCCGGAAAAAAGCGTTGTGGATCCTGGTCGATGGTGAGCGCAGCCAAAAAAGAGGGGTAAAAGTTTCGCGAGGCAAAACCAAAAGTTCGACTCCGATAGTTACGAGCGATCACACCGAAATCGTCCGTGCCCATCCCCTGACGAGCTCGCCGCATTCCTCCGGGGCCATGGTTGTAGGCCGAGATCGCCAGCGGCCAACTTCCAAGCAAACGGTAATTGCTGAGTAAGAGTTTTGCAGCCGCTTCGGTGGATCGGAATGGATCAAGACGCTCATCAACAATATCGTCGACCCGCATGTAGAGGCGCCCCGTTGAACGCATGAACTGCCAAAGACCTGAGGCCCCCACTTTCGAGTAAGCGCTCGGCGTAAAGGAGGACTCGACGTGCGGTAATGCAGCGAGCTCAGGCGGCAACCCCAAGGAATCGAAAGTGCGTGCAATATGGGATTCCCAGGTGCCAGAACGCACAATCCCAGCCCGGAATCGATCAGCCTGTCCGAGCTGGAATCGAACCTCGGCACGCGCCTCGCGTAAACGCGCGGGCGTCGCACCGTTACCCCAAAGTTGTAGCACCCTTCGCGCATCGCCGGTGACCGATTCCGCCGTGCCAGCTTCGAGCGCGTGAACGGCTGCATCGAGTCCCGCGGTCCAACGATCTCTGGATCGTTTGATTAACTCGCGCCGTTGAGATGACCCGGGCGGACCCGCAACCGCGAGATCGAGTGTTTCGTACACCACACCGAGATGACGCTCGTCGTGCAAGAAACCTTGGAGCGTGGTGATTTCGCTGTAGACCCGAATCCAAAAATCGACGTCTCTTTGGAGTAGAGTCGGGCGCGGAATCTCGCGCGATATCGGTTCGGCCGATTGCGATTGATCGGACGGAATGATCGAGGGCTGGCCCGCTCCGAGCACGGGGGACACCAAGACTGTGAAAGCGAGGGAGGTGGCTAAAGAGACTGCCAAGCGCCGCAACGCGTCATCCGCACTTCGAGTCGCCGCAATTGAGGCAAGTCATGCAGCCGTCCATCATGACGACCGCCGCCGTGCTGCACTTGGAACAGAGCTGCGCACCCTCAGGAAAATGAGACTTGGCGAACGCATCGGTCTGCTTCGCGCGAGCCTCAAACTCCGCACGCTTTTCATCGACGAGCTTTTTTTGATGCTCATCAAGTTCCGTACGGTCCAGTAACCCGATGGTCTGAAGGTGCTTCTCGATGACGTGGCCGAGCTCGGCAATGATCGAGGGCATGAACTTTCCGCCCGGTTGCCAATAGCCGCCACGCGGATCGAATACGGCCTTGAGTTCCTCGACGAGGAATGTGACATCGCCACCCTTACGGAACACCGCGGAGATGATGCGCGTCAACGCGACGATCCATTGATAGTGGTCGAGATTCTTCGAGTTGATGAAGACTTCGAACGGACGTCGCTGCTCGTGCTCAGTGCCTTCATTGAGGATGATGTCGTTGATCGTGACGTACATCGCGTGATCGGACACCGGAGTCTTGATCTTGTACGTCGAGCCGATGAGCACCTCTGGACGCTGAACTTCCTCGGTCAGACGAACGACTTTGCCGCCATGAGAGGTCGTCCGCTCGGTGACAGCAGGCACCGGCGCAGGCTCTACTCCCGGCTTTTGAACGCGATACTTGGATATCTTTCGATCAATCTTGATAGCAGCCATAGACAAACTAATCCTCAGAACTTACCGTAGTAGCCTTCTTTCAAGGCGTCGTACAGGTTAGCGGCGCTGTGCTTCTCTCCGTCGTATTCGATTTCTTCGTCACCCTTCAGGGAGATCTCAGAGCCGTCTTCGAGCGTAAACACATAGGTGGTATTCTTGAGATCTTCTTCCTTGACGAGCACACCTTGAAACGCCTCAGGGTTGAAGCGGAAGGTGGTGCAGCCTTTGAGGCCTTTCTCGTGCGCGTAAAGATAAATATCTTTGAACGACTCGTACTTGAAATCTGTCGGGACGTTGGCGGTCTTCGAGATGGAGGAGTCCACCCACTTCTGAGCCGCAGCCTGGATATCGACGTGCTCGATCGGCGTGATGTCATCGGCCGTTGTGAAATATTCCGGCAGCTTTTCAGTCGGGTTGGTGGAGTTCGGCATCGCCTTCGTATTGATGATCCCACGATAAGCGAGTAACTCGAAGGAAAAGACGTCGACCTTTTCTTTGGACTTCTTGCCTTCGCGGATCACGTTACGGAAGTAGTGATGCGCGAACGAGGGCTCGATGCCGTTGCTCGCGTTATTCGCGAGCGACAAAGAGATCGTTCCGGTCGGGGCAATCGAGGTGTGGTGCGTAAACCGCGCGCCAACCAAAGCAAGCTGGTCGACCAACGCCGGCGCGACGGATGCCACTCGCTGCATATACCGACTGTAGCGCGCATGCAGAACTCGGCCTAGAATCTTTGATCCAACTTTCCAGCCATCACGTGCCATTTCGGGGCGCTTACGCAGCATCGCGCCGGTGACCGTGAACTCTTCGTTCATGATCGGCGCAGGGCCCTTCTCGCGAGACAGATCGAGTGCGGCTTCCCAGCCTGCGATCGCCATTTCGCGCGACACATCTTCAGTGAACTGCACCGACTCGGGTGAGCCGTATTTCATGCGCAGCAACGTCATCGTGCTGCCAAGGCCTAGGAAACCCATACCATGACGGCGCTTGCGAAGAATCTCGTTGCGCTGCCCCTCAAGCGGCAGACCATTCACCTCGACGACATTGTCGAGCATGCGGGCAAATACTTTGACGACCTCGCGGTACTCTTGCCAGTCAAACTCGGCCTGTTCGGTGAACGCATTACGCACGAAACGGATGAGATTGACGGAGCCCAGAAGGCACGAGCCGTACGGCGGCAGCGGCTGCTCGCCGCAGGGGTTGGTCGCACGAATGTTTTCGCACCACCAGTTGTTGTTCATCTCATTGACGCGATCGATCAGGATGAACCCGGGCTCGGCGAAATCGTAGGTCGAAGACATGATGACGTCCCACATACGTCGAGCCGGCACCGTCTTGTAGATCTTGCAGGCGACGAGGCCGCTCTCGCCTACCAGAAAGTTCTCGGAGTACGGCCACTCGCGCCAGACGTGTTTGGTTTCGTCAGCGAGATCGGGCCTTTCGGCGTCGAACTCTTTGAGCAACATCGGGAACGCGAGTTTCCATTCGCGATCTTCACGGACCGCCGCCATGAATTCGTCAGTGATCAGCAGCGAAAGATTGAACTGTCGGAGACGGCCGTTCTCACGCTTGGCGCGAATGAACTCCATGGCATCGGGATGTCCGACGTCGAATGTACCCATCTGCGCACCGCGACGACCGCCGGCGGACGATACGGTGAAGCACATCTTGTCGTAGATATCCATGAACGACAGCGGGCCTGAGGTGTAAGCGCCTGCACCCGACACGTACGCGCCGCGAGGACGGAGCGTGGAAAACTCGTAGCCGATGCCACAACCCGCCTTCAGCGTCAGGCCAGCTTCGTGAACTTTATTGAGGATGTCGTCCATCGAATCGCGGATGATTCCCGACACCGTGCAGTTGATCGTGGACGTCGCGGGTTTATGTTCGATCGCGCCGGCGTTGGAGGTGATACGTCCGGCGGGGATCGCGCCGCGGCGCAACGCCCAAAGAAATCGCTCATGCCAATGCTCGCGCTCTGCAGGGGCCTCAACATCGGCCAGCGCACGGGCGACACGCTGATAGGTGTCGTCCATAGATCTGTCGACCGGCTCCCCACTTTTTGAAACGAGGCGATATTTTTTTTCCCAGATGTCGATCGACGCTTCCTGAAAAGGAATGCTGTCGACGTCCTTGGTTTCGAGCTTCACAACGCTGTTCATGCCTGAGCCGGCCCTCAAATTCCAAATAAGTTGCCCACAAAACGACGGGAAAACCAATGAAAGCCGACAAGACCGCCCATGGGAGCTGCGCAAACCTTGTGTTCTTTATTGATTAGCCGCGCTAATACGGCCAATCCCCCTCCCCGACTCTACCCTCCGACTCTTGCGAGACGCACAAAGACGCACAAGATGTAGTATCGAGGGGCCAGAGAGTAAGCATGACATCATGGAGCGTCAAGACTTTGATTCCTATTCGGATATACTGAAAAAAATTATATTAATCAGTGATTTATGGTGATTTAGGCTGGAAAATTTGTTGGGTAGTGGGAGAAGATGGCGAACATCTCTGTCCAACCGGGAGTACAACATCTTGTGTTTTCGCGTCTTTTCACACAGTACCCACAGGTTATCCTCTTGAAAGAACCGTGAAGATCCGCATATCCCTTCCTCGCCCCTTCCCATCCGGGACGGAGATCCGTCATGAAACCTCTGCTGCGCCGAATCGCCCTTCTCGGACCCTTGGCCGTGGCCGCGCTCGTCGCGGCTGCGCCCTCCTCGTACGCCGCAGCGCAAACATCGGAGGGGCAGGCTCCAAACAATCGCACCGTCGCGCCAATGCCCTCACTCGCGCCGATGATCAAACAGGTATCGCCCGCGGTGGTGAGCATTGGTATTCAGGGCTCTGTGCGCGAGCAGGGACGCAATCCCTTGTTCGACGATCCGTTCTTCAGGCGTTTTTTCAATGCGCCGCCCGATGCGGGCTCGCGAGAGCGCCCCTTCCAATCTGCCGGCTCCGGCGTCATCGTCGATGCGAAGCAGGGTCACATCATCACCAACGCCCACGTCGTCGAGAATGCGCGTGAAATCACCGTGACGCTCTCCGATCAGCGTCAGTTCCCCGCCAAGGTCATCGGCAGCGATCCGCGCACGGACATCGCCGTCATCCAGATCAAAGCGCCTAATCTCGCGCAGATCGTCCTCGGCGACTCTGATCAACTCGAACCTGGCGACTATGTTGCGGCGATTGGTAATCCGTTCGGTCTGCAGCAATCGGTCTCGTACGGCATCGTCAGCGCGCTTGGTCGATCAGGCATGAATCCGGACGGCTACGAAAGCCTCATTCAAACCGACGCCTCCATCAATCCCGGCAACTCAGGGGGTGCTCTCGTCAATCTGCGCGGGGATCTCGTCGGCATCAACAACATGATTCTCTCTGGTAGCGGCGGCAACATCGGCATCGGATTCGCGATCCCGGTCAACATGGCGCGGAGCATCACCGATCAACTCATCAAGTTCGGATCAGTGAGACGAGGTCAGTTAGGCGTCACCATCGCACCGGTCACGCCTGACGTCGCCGATGCGCTTGCGCTCAAAAATACGGGGGGCGCGCTGATCACTCAGGTCTCAAAAGACTCGGCGGCATCGCGAGCAGGACTTCGAGCGGGCGATATCGTCACGGCTCTCAATGGGCGTAACGTTAAATCTGCCGCCGAGTTTCGTAATGCAATCGGACTGCTACGCGTCGGGGAAAAAGTGGAGATCACACTGCTGCGCGACGGGCAGGCGCGTAAGGTTTTCGCGGAAGTCGCAGACCCCGCGGCGCAAACCACCAGCGAGACAAATGACTCCCGCAAGGTTCCCGAGGGTAGTCAGCACCCCGCGCTCGAAGGCGCGCAGCTCGAGGATGTCCCGTCGGGCGGTGTGATCGTCCGATCCGTCATATCGGGTAGCCCAGCGGCAAACACCGGGTTGCGCACGAACGATATCATCGTTGCTGCGAATGGCGTGCGTATCGCCGGTAGCGCGGATCTCAGCGCGGCGTGGCGCGCGTCGGCAAGTCGCGGCGGCTCGACGATCGTTTTACAAATCAGGCGTGGTGGCGAAACGGCCATCATCTTGCTTCGCTGATCATGCATACGCTCGAAATCACGGTGCTTGGT
>Ga0194132_10006846_pt1 | contig 17398 bp, 19 predicted proteins | sample TA2KigOf80mmetaG_FD_148612 | JGI IMG/M metagenome (GOLD analysis project Ga0194132, IMG submission 148612) | Freshwater microbial communities from Lake Tanganyika, Tanzania - TA2015054 Kigoma Offshore 80m | ecosystem: Environmental > Aquatic > Freshwater > Lake | place: Tanzania: Lake...
GCCAGCGGCGTGGCGGTCGTGCGCGAGGTGCTGGGCGCTGGCGACGCGGCCGCGGCCGCAAGGGCCTTGCGGCAGGCGGTGGACGCGGCGTGGGCGGCCCGGCCGAGGGAGTGGACGAAGCGATGATCACGCTGACGGTGAATGGGCAAGAGCGGACGCTGGAGGCGCCGACGACGATCGCCTCCTACCTGAAGGCGCTCGACCTGAACGGGCGCTACATCGCCGTGGCGCGCAACGGCGCCGTGATCGCCCGCGAGGACTTCGATCGGGTCAGCTTGGAGGCGGGCGACCGCGTGGAGATCGTGCGGCCGGCGGGCGGCGGCTAGGCGCGGCGCCGGCCTACAGCACCGCGAGCGCGCCGACGCCGGCGGTGATCGCCACCACGGAAACGCCCTTGACGGCGAGGGTGCCGCGGTCCAGCGGCTCGTTCAGCAGGTTCCAGTAGCGCGTGCTCAGTAGGGTCGTCAACAGCAGCAGGAAGATGGGCCGCGCCGAGCTTACCGCGCTCACCAGCGACACCGGGCCGCTCTCGATGGCGAGGATCAGCAGGAACGCCGCGAATGGCGCCGCGATGCCCTCCGTGGCGATGAACTGTCCGCTGTGCGACGGCTTCCGCATGGAACGCGCCAGCTCCCGCACGAGGCCCGGCCGCCACGCGAGCACGGCCATGATGGCGCCCATCACCAGATTGCGGAAGCCCTGCACCTCCCAAACGCCGGTGGAGTCCGTCGCCTCCTTGTTGACGACGAACGCGGCGCCCGTGAGCGCGGCCGCCAGGAGCAGCACGGCGAGCGACTTGACGCTGATGAACTCGTTGCGGCCGGGCAGCGGCTTGTAGGAGGCGAGCGCCGCGCCCACCACGACGACGATGATGGCAACCCACTGCAAGACGGTGATGCGCTCGCCCAGGAAGATGCCGGCGAGGATGGCCGCGAAGATGGGGGCGCTCATCCAGATGGGCACCGCGCGGGAGGCCTCGGTGACCTGAAGGCCGTAGAAGAACAGGGTGAGGCCGAGGGCCCAGAATACGCCGGAGCCGACCGCCACGAGGACGGCGTAGTCGCTGGGCATGCCGTTGAACGGCAGGATGATGGCGAGGAACACCGCGCCAGTGACGATGTTGACCACGGCCACCAGGAAGTTCAGGCCGTTGGCCGAGCGGTAGACCCGGCCAAACATCTGCTTATCGGAAACGGTGACGGCGGCGAAGATGGCGGCGCTCAACAGGGACAGCGAAAGCCAGTGCAAGGTTGCTCCTGCCGCCAGGCCGGCGGCGCGCGAACGTGGTCGACGAGCCATGCTAGGCACCCGTCGCCCCGCCGTCAATGTTTCGTTGACGCTGGTGGTGGCGCTCCGTAGCATACGAGCCTCGCACCCCAGCTAGGAGAGCGCCCCATGGCTAGCGCCTTGCCCCACCTGCACGTACGGCCGGAACGCATCCAGGCCGACCTCCAGGCCCTCGAAGGCTTCACCGACCCCAGCCTGCCCTACACGCGTCGCGCGTTCAGCAAGCACTACCGCGAGGCGCGACAGTGGCTGGCGGGCCGCTTCGCGGACGCGGGCCTGCGCGTGCGCGTCGATGCCGCCGGCAACCTCATCGGGCGCCTCGGCGGCGACGACGGCCCGGTGCTGATGATGGGCTCCCATACCGACACGGTGGAGGCGGGTGGCCGCTTCGACGGCATCGTGGGCGTGTTGGGCGCGCTGGAGGTGGTGCGCAGCCTGCAAGAGGCTGACGTCCGGCTCGGCTTCCCGCTGGAGGTCGTCGACTTCATCTGCGAGGAGGCCACGCTGCTCGGCCTCACACCGCTGGGCAGCCGCATCATGTCGGGCAACCTGACGGCGGCGCAAATCGGTGACGAGCGCACGCCGTTCGGCCAGTCCGTGCAGCAGGCCATCGGCGAGCTGGGCGGCGACTTCCACAAGCTGCGCGAGGCGCGGCGCAACCCGGGCGACATTGCCGGGTATCTGGAGCTGCACATCGAGCAGGGGCCCGAGCTGGAGCGCGCCGGCCTCGACCTCGCCGTCGTCACCGCCATCGCGGCCCCGTGGCGCGGCATGGCGACCATCGTCGGCTCCGCCGACCACGCCGGGGCCACGCGCATGCCCGACCGCCGCGACGCGCTGGCCGGTGCCGCCGAGCTCATCCTGGCGGTGGAGCGCATCGTCAGCAGCCCTGACCTCGTGCAAGAGAGCGTCGGCACGGTTGGCTGGATGCGCATTTCGCCGAACATGGTGAGCGTGATTCCGGGCAAGGTGGAGATGACCGTCGAGGTGCGGAGCACGCAGCCGGCGGCGCTGACCTGGGCGAACGACGCGATCAACCGGGAGATGGGCGAAATCGCCAAGCGCCGCAACCTGGACATGCGTTTGGACTGGCAGCACCTGGAGCAGCCGGTGGGGATACCGAAGGACATGCAGGCCGCCGTGGCACAGGCATGCGACGACCTGGGCCAGCCGTTCATGCACCTGCCGAGCCGCGCCTCGCACGATGCGGCCCGCCTCGCGCCCATCGCGCCGGTGGGCATGGTGTTCATCCCGTGCAAGGACGGCCGCAGCCACTGTCCCGAGGAGTGGGCCGAGATGCGGCACATCGCCCTTGGCACGCGCGTGCTGGGCCAAGCCCTGCTGCGCCTGAACGAGCGGCTGGCGGCGCGATCATGACGACAGCCCCGCAGCCACGAGACCGGTTCGTCACCGCGCGCGGCGCGCGGCTCCACTACGTCGATTGGGGCCCGGCGCCGATTCCCGGCGGCGGCCGCGATGTGGTGCTGCTCCACGGCCTGCGTGACACCGCCCGCAACTGGGACCCCATCGCGGCCGCGCTACGCGGGCGCTACCACGTCCACGCGCTCGACAGCCGTGGGCACGGCGATAGCGAGTGGGTGCCGGGCCGCTATCAGTTCCAGAACTACGTCGGCGAGCTGGGCGACTTCATCGAGCAGCTGGACCTGCGCGACGTGTTCCTGGTCGGCCACTCGGCCGGGGGCAAATACAGCTTCTGCTACGCAGCCGACCATCCGGAACGCGTGGCGGGCCTCGTCATCGTCGACATGGACCCCGACGCGGTCAACCCCGGCTCCGGCAACATGGTCGCGTGCTACCGCACCGAGTCCGACGAATACGACGACCTCGCCGCCGTGGTGGAACGCCTCCGCTCGCGGTCGCCCAGGGCGACCGATGGGCTGTTGCGGCACCTGGCGGCGGTGATGACGAAGCCCCTGCCGAACGGCAAGCTGGCGTGGAAGCGCGACCGCGAGGTGGTGCTGCAGTACGAGCGCCCCGACGCATGGGGCTATCTGCCGCGCATCGCCGTGCACACGCTGCTGCTGCGCGGAGCCGACAGCCCGCTCCTGCGGCGCGACGTGGCCGAGCGCATGGCGAAGGCGATTCCCTACTGCGCCCTCGTCGAGGTGCCCAACGCGGGCCACTGGGCCTACGACGAGGCGCCCGTCGCATTCTTACAATCCCTCGGCGTCTTCCTCGACGGCATGTCGGCACGGCGGGGTTAACCGCCCGTCTGGCGCGCCCCGGCCCACCGCGGCCGCCGCCCCGCCCGCCCGTCGCTCACCCGAACGGGTGATGAGCCGGCCTCGCCCGTTTTTCCCCCGGTTGGGTGGTGGCACCCAATCGTCCTCGCCCGATACTGGTGCCACTCTGACGTGTTTCCACCTAGTACCAAAGTACGTAAGACAACCGGCCAAAAGACACGCAAGATAGGTGGCCGTTCGGAGCGATGGGCAGCGCCGGCCGTCCCTGGATCCGAGCGAGGGGGATTGCAGCCGTGAAGACGATAGTGGCGATTGGGCTGCTCATGTTCGTCCTCGGCTACCTCTCCGACGCGGTCGAGCTGTTCCCGATCGCGGGTGCCGCGACCCACCCGACCCCGACCGACGACGGCGGGATCGGCGAGGCGTTCTCGAAGGCCAGCGCGGAGGAGACAGCCCGGAAGGTCGAGACGATGTATACATCGGTCATCGACGATCTGATCGCGTTCCAGCGGGACCCCGATTTGGCGAAGGCCGAGGCGCACCGCCAACAGGTGACGACCTACGCCGGCGCGCTCGCGAATGGGCTGAAGACACTGGCCGGCACCTTGCAAGGCAAGCTCGACGAACTCACCGGCGCCGCGGGCACGGACGCGGCGGAATAGGACGACACCATGGCGAACGCGCTTTCCGAGCAGGACATTTACGACGTGGTACGCGTGACGCTGGGGATGGAGGCCCGCCACCTGGCCGACAGCATCACCGGCACGGTGGCCGGTTACCTGCTACGGGATGCGAGCGTCGGCGCCGTGGTCGTCAACCTGTCGGATGTCGCGGACGCTGGCGGCGCGCTTGCCGGCATAGCGGGCGTCGACGTTTACCACGCCGCATAGGCTCCGCGCCTCGCGCTAGTCCGCTTGGGGCGGCCCCACCGGCACGATGCGGTTGTGACACCGCACTCCCCTGGCTAGAATAGATTGCATCCCGAGCGCGCAGCGCGGCTTCGCCGACGGTTTCCCATGGCCCGCGCGCCCTCGACAGCGGGGAGTGCCATGCCCACGGCCAAAAAGCGTCCCGCGACCCTCGGCGCCCTCAAGCGCGGCGGCTGGAAATCAGTCTCGGTACGCGAGGAGTTGCGGAAGAACCTCATCGAGAAACTGGAAAAGGGCGAAACCCTTTTCCCCGGCATTGTCGGCTACGACGACACCGTCATACCTCAGCTGACGAACGCGATCCTGGCGGGTCAAGACATCATCTTGCTGGGCGAGCGCGGCCAGGCAAAGTCACGGCTCATCCGGGCGATGGTCAATCTGCTCGACGAGGAAATCCCCATCGTCGCGGGCAGCGAGGTCAACGATGACCCACTGGCGCCCATCTCGCGCTACGCCTTGGACCAGATCGAGCAGCTGGGCGACGAAACGCCGATCGACTGGATCGAGCGCGACCGGCGTTATGGCGAGAAGCTCGCCACGCCCGACATCTCCATCGCCGACCTCATCGGCGACGTCGACCCCATCCGCGTGGCGGAGGGCCGGTACCTTTCTGACGAGCTCGCCATCCACTACGGGCTGATTCCGCGAACGAACCGGGGCATCTTCTGCATCAACGAGCTGCCCGACCTCGCGGAGCGCATTCAGGTGGGCCTGTTCAACCTGATGGAAGAGCGCGACGTGCAGATCAAGGGCTACCGCGTGCGGCTGCCGCTGGACATGCTCGTGATCGCCAGCGCCAACCCGGAGGATTACACCAACCGCGGCCGCATCATCACGCCGCTGAAAGACCGCTACGGCGCGCAGATTCGCACACACTACCCGCGTCAGATGGCGCAAGAAATCGCCATCATGGAATCGGAACGCTCGCGCTTTCCCGAAACCGACTCGCGCGGGCGGGTGCCGCAATACATGAAGGAGATCGTCGCCGAGTTCACCGCGCTGGCACGCAAGCATCCGGAGATAAACCAGCGCTCCGGCGTGAGTGTACGCGTGTCCATCGCCAACTACGAGACGGTCATCGCCAACGCGCTGCGCCGCGCCATCCGCGGCGGCGAGGAGCACACGTCCGTCCGGGTGAGCGACCTGCCCGCGATGGTCGCCTCGACGATGGGCAAGGTGGAGCTGGAGAGCGTCGAGGAGGGCCGCGAGGGCCGCATTCTGGAGGACATCACCAAGCGCGCCATCTCGAACGTCTTCGAGCGCCGCTTCAACATCCGCGAGTTCGACCGCCTCATCGCCCAGTTCGAGGAGGGCACCGGCCTGGAGGCCGGCTCCGACGTGCCGTCAGAGGCCTACGCGAAGGCGTTGACCGGGTTCACGGGGTTCAACGAGGCGCTGCGGAAACTCGACGTCGGCGAGGACCCGAGCGCCGTGGCCGCGGCGATGGAGTTCGTGCTGGAGGGGCTGCACCTGAACCGGCGCCTGAACCGGGACCGTGTCGAAGGGCGCTACCGGTATCGTGCGTAACAGCGGCGGAATCGGTACACTCGTTGCCGCATCTTAAGGATGCGAGGGCATTTCCTCACGGGACGTGTGTATGACAATGCAGCCTGAGTACGACGTGGTCATCATTGGCGCGGGCGCCGCGGGACTCGCGTCGGCGATTTACACGACGCGCGCCATGCTCAAGACGCTCGTGATCGAGCGGCAGGCGGCGGGCGGACAGATCCTCTACACCGGCGACATCGAGAATTATCCGGGCTTCCCCAACGGCATTGGCGGGCCGGAGCTTGCCTCGCACTTCGAGAAGCAGGCCACGAAGTTCGGCGCCGAGATCGCCTATGGCACCATCGTCAAGCTCGACGTCGGCGGCGCCGTGAAGCGGGTGATCGGCGAGGAGAAGGTCTATACCGCCAAGGCGGTCATTATCGCCAGCGGCGGCGAGCACAACAAGCTCGGTGTGCCCGGCGAGGAGGAGTACGCGGGTCGCGGCGTGTCTTACTGCGCGACGTGCGACGGCAACTTCTTCCGCAACATGGACGTGACCGTGGTGGGCGGAGGCGATGCCGCGCTCGACGAGGGCCTGTACCTCACCCGCCTGGTCAAGAGCGTGACGCTGGTGCACCGCCGCGACGAGCTGCGGGCAAGCAAGATCCTGCAGCAGCGGGCCTTCGAGAACCCGAAGTTCACCTTCGTCTGGAACAGCGTGGTGGAGGGCATCGAGGGCAACGGCAGCGTCGATAAGGTGCGCGTCCGCAACCTGAAGACGGGCGAGGTGGCCGAGCGCGACACCTCCGGCGTGTTCATCTACATTGGGTTTCACCCCATCAACGATTTCATGCGCGGCGTCATCGACCTCGACCCGGCCGGGCACGCGAAGGTGAACCTGGAGATGAAGACCAACGTGCCGGGCGTCTTCGCGGCCGGCGACGTGCGGACGTTCAGCGAGCGCCAGCTGGGCAACGCCGTGGGCGACGGCATCGCCGCGGCCATCTCCGCCTACAAGTACATCACCGACAGCAAGGACGTCCACTAGGCCCGAGCGGGACAACCCGCGCGACCGCGCGGCGCTCCGGCATGCCCGTGGCGCGGTGCGTCCACCCTTGCCAAGCCGCGCCGCCTCTCCTACCCTCAGGCGTCACTGACCATGAGGAGGCCGGCATGGCTATCGGCTGGGCAATCGTGAGCACGGGGCGGCACCCCGACCAGAAGATGGTCCCCGCCATCAACGCGGCGGCGGACAGCGAGATCGCGGCCGTCGTGAGTCGGGACCTGGAACGCGCACGCGCGTTCGCGGACAAGCACGGGGCGCGACGGGCCTACGACGACTTCGACCGCATGCTCGGCGACCCCGACGTGCAGGTGGTCTACATCGCCTCCCCGAACGCGCTGCACGCCGATCAAGCGACGCGGGCTGCCGCCGCGGGCAAGCACGTCTTTGTCGAAAAGCCGATGGCGCTCACCGTCGCCGACTGCGAGCGCATGATCGCGGCGGCGCGCGACGCGAAAACCCAGCTGGGCGTCGGCTTCCACCTGCGGACGCATCCAGGGCACCAGCGCCTGCGCGAAATCGTGCGCGGGGGCGGGCTGGGCCGCATCGCGTTGGCGACGGCGGCATGGAACCGTGGCACGCGCGGCCAGGCGGCGCCTCCGCCGCGCCCGCCGCGCCAGCAATGGTGGGAGGACCCCGCGCTGGCGGGCGCCGGTGTGTTCATGGCGACCGGCGTCCACTGTTGCGACTTGCTGGCCTACGTGTTGGGCAAGGAGATCACGCACGTCGCGGCGATGACCGATGCCAACGACGCGTCGCCGCTCGAGGAGCTGGTGGCGATGCTGCTGCGCTTCGAGGATGGCAGCGTGGCGACCCTCACGACGAGCCGGCGCGTGCCGGACTGGACCGACAACGGCATTAGCGTGCACGGCAGCGACGGGCGCGGCAGCGTGCGCCGCGGCATCGACGTGAACCTCACGGGCGAGCTGGAGATCGCGACGAACGCCGACTCCAGCCGCGAGCGGTATGACGACGATCCGATCGCGCTGTACCGGCGCGAGGTGGAGGCCTTCAACGATGCCGTGCGCGGCCTCGGCGAACCCGCCGCGACGGGCGCCGACGGGTTGCGCGCCGCGCGCGTCACCGTCGCCATGGTGGAATCGCACCGCGGCGGACGGACGGTGCGTATCTAGGGCGGAGCGCGGGGAATGAACAACCAGGGCCCCGTTGCCGGGGCCCTGGTTGTTCACGGTGGAAGCCTGGGGTCGGTTTAGTGGCCGCCGCAACCGCAGTTACCGCCACACGCGCAGCCGCCGTGGCCGCTGGTGGCGATGTTGGGGTTGTGGATGACGAAGCCGCTCCGCATGAGGCCGTCGGCGTAGTCGATCTCCGCACCTTCCAGCAGCGGGGCGCTGTCGGTGTCGGATATGACCTTGACGGGCCCGTCGGCGACGATGAGGTCGTCTTCCTTGACCTCCTCCTCGAGGGCGAGCATGTATTGGGCGCCGTGGCCGTTGGGCACCACAATAATGCGGAGGGCGCCGTTGGGCTGGCCCTCCTCGACGAGGATTTCCTGTAGCTTCGTGGCCGCCTGGGGCGTTACGGTCACCGAGGTTAGAGTAAGCATGCGAAGTCCTTTGCCGGAGTAAACGGGTGAGTTACCTATCGAGCGTACCTTGAGCGTCGGCGCTCGTCAAGAAACGCCGCGCCGGGAATACATCGGCTCGCGATGGTCGGGGCGCAACGTATATGGGTGGCTATCTTAGCCGGTGACACCGAAAGCCAGCAACTGCTTGTGCCAAATCGGTGACTCAGCGTAACATTGTGTCGGATTCTGTTAATTCCAGCAGTTCACGAAGGGAAAGCACATGGAGCAGATGGACGACCTGGACAAGAAGCTGATCGCCCTGCTGCAGCAGGATGGTCGCGCATCGAACATCAAGCTGGCGAAGGAAATCGGCGTCAGCGAAGGCACGGTGCGCCGCCGGTTCCGCAACCTCATCAAGGATGAAGTGATCCGCGTCGTGGCGATCCCCGACCCGGCGAAGATGGGCCGCGGCACGACGGCGCTCGTGGGCCTGCAAGTGGACCCCGCGCTCGTCGAGCCGGTGGCGGTGCAGCTCGCGAAGATCGACGAGGTGCAGTACGCCGCCGTGACCACCGGGGCGTATGACATCTTCCTGTGGGTCGCGCTGCCGTCGCCGGAGGAGCTGGCCGCATTCCTGCGGGCGCGCATCGGCTCGATCCCCGGCGTGCGCCGCACCGAGACGTTCGTGAATCTGTCGATCAAGAAGAACCCAGCCGGGCCCTATTCGACGGCCGCGGTGTAGCAGCGGATGGGGCGCGGTTGAAAATAGCCTTGTTTCTGCTAGACTGACTGACTACTCGCCTAGACGGCGGCCGGCCGCGCCACGGCGCCAATGAGCCGTCTGCGAAAGCAACCCAGGGAGGGTTCAAGCTCTCATGGCCTATGTAATCACGGAGCCGTGCATCAATGTGAAGGACGCGTCGTGCGTCGACGTGTGTCCCGTCGACTGCATTTACGATACCGGGGATCAGTACATGATCAACCCGGACGAGTGCATCGACTGCGCCGCCTGCGAGCCCACCTGCCCAGTGGCGGCCATCTTCGCGCAGGACTCCGTCCCGGACAAGTGGAAGTCCTACATCGAGAAGAACAAAATCTTCGACTACGGAACTGTCCGGAAGTAACCGCCGTACCGGCTCCGCCCTGCGCACACGCTCGGACAGCCCCGGTCATGCAGGCCGGGGCTGTCGCTTGTACGAACGTATCGAGGCCCTGGCTCAGCCCCCCAGCGCCTCCAGCACCCGGTCGATGGGCTGCAGCAGGCAGGTGAAGATCGGCGTGTCGCGCTCGGTCAACGGCCGCTGCTCGGCGGAGCGCAGGTCCATCACGAGGTCGAGGAAGCGGCCCGGCTGATCCGTCTCGAAGCCGAGCACGAACTCCTGGTCGTCGAGCCCGTAGGAATACGTCGTGTGGATGCGGATGTCCGGGTACTTGTGGCCGATCTTGAAGTGCTCCTCCATCATGCGCTGGCGTTCCTGCATCGGCAGCTGATACCAGGCATGCGTCTTCACGAAGGGATAGACGAACAGATAGGGCCGGTCGAGGGGGCGGATGCGGGTGCGGTCCTCGGTTTGGCCGGGGTGCGTGTGGTTGTCGATGTAAATCGACCGGCGCGTCATGGCGAGGTACGAGTGCGTCGTGCCGAGGTAGGCGCCCAGGCCGGTGCGCGCCAGCGCGGCGTGCATCCCCTGGAGCTGCTCCAGGCGTTGAGCCACCGCCCACAGCATCATGTCGGCATCGGCGCGCATGCCCGTGAGCGAGTAGCTGCGGAGAATGATGCTCGACTCGTGCTCGGCGAACACCGCCGCGAACTCCTGCTTGTGCCGCGTCCGCTCCGCCGGGGGCAGGCGCCGCCATTCGGGCAGGGTCTTGAAGAAGGTATATTTCACGAACTGTTGCGCGGGCGGGGGGTGCGTCATGGGTGCGGTGGGCCTTTCAAGCGGGGTTGGCTTCATCATACGCATTTCGACGGGCTGGTGAAGCGCCGCGCATGGTATCCTGGCCGCGGAGCCAGCGATTGTTGACTCCCGGCATTGACAATCCCACCGGATGCCTGATAGACTGCGAGCTATATGGTTGAGAAGCGCTCCCCAATCTGTTGTTGTCGCATGTGAGGGGCACGCTACGCTGGCCGGTAGCGCTGCGCCCCGCTCGCGTTGACCACGCCAGGGGGCGCAGTTTTTTTGCCCGCGAATTTCGACGGTGGGGAGATGCTCGAAGGAGGACTGGAATGGCGGTAGGAAGCAAGCCTGGGCTGCGTGACAACAGGGTAGGCGTCATTCCCTACCTCGCGGTCGAGCCGGACGAGTTCGATGCCGAGGTCAAGAAATACCGCGCCGGCGAAATGGGCGATTCGCAGTTCACGCCCTGGCGCCTGCGCCGCGGCGTCTATGGGCAGCGGCAGCCGGAAGCGCAAATGATGCGCATTAAGTTCGCGGGCGGGTTGGGCACCGCCGACCAGATCGACGCCCTTGCCAACGCGATCGAGCTCCATGCCCCGCTGAACAAGGGGCACATCACCACTCGCGAGTGCATCCAGGTCCACTTCGTGAAGCTGGAGGACGCACCGAAGGTGATGCGGATCATCGGCGACGCGGGCCTCTCCACGCGCGAGGCGTGCGGCAACACCGTCCGCAACGTCATCTCCGATCCGCTCGTGGGCATCGACCCGAAGCAAGCCTTCGACATCACGCCGTATATCGTCGCCTACGTGCGTAAGTTTGTGCGGCATCCGGTCACCCAGACCATGCCTCGGAAGTTCAAGAGCGCGTTTTCGTCCGGCGAGCACGACCCCGCCGTGGTGCCGATGCACGACATTGGGTTCGTCGCCCGCGTCCGCGTGATCGACGGCGTGGAGCGCAAGGGCTTCAAAATCGTCATCGGCGGCGGCACGTCGATCATGGCGAAGCTGGCGCAACCGCTCTACGAGTTCGTGCCGGTGGAGGACTACCTGAAGGTCTCGGAGGCGGTGCTGCGCGTCTTCAACCAGGCCGATGAACTGCGCGCGAACAAGATGATGGCGCGCATCAAGGTGCTGGTGCACCGCAAGGGCATCGACGCGGTCCGCGCGCTGGTCGAGGAGGAGTTCAAGAAGCCCTGGGCGGGGGAAGACCCGAAGAACTGGGACCCCATTCCGCTGATGGACTGGCTGCGCGAGACCCCGCCGGCGATGGTCGCCGACACGGGGGCGGGCGCCGGCAACAAGGAATTCCAGCTTTGGAAGGCCACGAACTGCGTCGAGCAGGCGCAGAAGGGCTATTACGCGGCGTTCGTGAAGGTGCCGCGCGGCGACCTGTCGCCCGACCAGTTCCGCGACGTGGCCCGGCTGGCCCGCGCCTTCGGCTCCGGCACGGTGGCCCTCGGCGCCGAGCAGAACCTGGCCCTTCGCTGGGTGCCCGCCGGCAAGCTCTTCGCGCTGTGGCAGGAGCTGGACCGCATGGGCCTTGGCGAGGGCGAGGTGCACTCCATCACCGACATGACCTCCTGCCCGGGCACCGACTCGTGCAAGCTGGGCATCACGTCGTCGATGGGCTTGAACCGCGCCGTGAGCGACGCGGTCCGCACCTGGGACGATTTGCTGGAGGACCCGCTGATCAAGAAGCTGCACATCAAGGCATCCGGCTGCCCGAACGGCTGCGGACGCCACCACGTCGCCAACATCGGCTTCCATGGCGCGTCCATCAAGGGGCCTGAGGGTCACCAGGTGCCCGCGTACGAGATGTTCATGGGCGGCAGCTTCGAGGATGGCGTCGTCCGCTACGGCGACCGCATCAAGGCGAAGGTGCCGGCCAAGCAGGCGCCGCACGCCATCCGCCGCGTGCTGGACTACTACCAGGCCAACCGGAAGAGCGGCGAGGAGTTCAACGCGTTCGTGCAGCGCGTGGGCACTGAGCCGTTCGAGGCGATCCTCTCCGAGTTCCGAGAGGTCGGGCCGCTGAACAAGGACACGATGCCGATGTACATGGACTGGGGCAAGACCATCCTCTACAAGCTGGAGCGCGGCGAGGGCGAGTGCGCGGTCTAGCGGACGGCTGACTAACGGCGATCCAGCGAGAGTGCCCCGGCCGCAGGCGGCCGGGGCACTCTCGTCCGTAGGTACAAGTGAACCTCGGATGCCGCCGGCCGCATCCAAACGAGTACCCGCCATGCTGGAGCGACACATGCGCCTCGCGCCTCGCCTCGCCCGGACCCTGCTCCTCGCCGTGATCGCGATTGGCGCGCTTACCGCGTGCGGCCGTGGCGGCGACGACGTGCCATCGCTGGCGATCACCATGTTCCAGGGCGCGGACGCCGTGGGCGGCGAGGAGGTCCAGCTGGCGGACGTGCTCGACCGGGGCAAGCCCGTGGTGCTCAACTTCTACGCGGGGCTGTGCCCCCCGTGCCGCGCGGAGATGCCGCACTTCCAGCGCCTGCACGAAGAATACGCCGATGACGTGCTGATGCTGGGGGTGGACATCGGCCCGTACGTGTTCCTCGGCTCGCGGGAGGATGCCAAGCGGCTGCTCGTTGACCTCGACATCACCTATCCCGCCGGCACCACCTACCAGGCTTCCGTCATCAGCGACTTCGTGATACCGGCGATGCCGACGACGCTGTTCATCACACGGAACGGCAAGGTGCTCGACCGTTGGGAAGGGTTCCTGCCCGAGAGCAAGGCCAGGGAATATTTCACCCGGCTCGCCGCGCCCTAGCCTGCTCCGGGTTGCGGCCGCCGCCGGCCCCTGCTATACCGTCGCCAGCCGCCACGACGAATGGGGCCGAGCATGAGCAGTCCGCCGCTTAAACCCGCCATCCACTCCACGTTGCTGGAGATCGCGCGGTCGTTTCCCGGCCTCCTCACCTACGCGCCGGTCGGCTCGCACGCCGACGCGACGGCGCCCGAGGAGCTGCACAACGACTACGACTTCGTCGTCGTGTTCGACGAGCTGCCATGGGGGCACTACGAGGCATTCGCGAGCAGGCTGGCCGATGCCGCGCGGCGGCTGTCGCGGCCCGATCACCTCGTCTACGTGGAGCCCCGGCTCGGGCCCATCAAGCCGCGGGGCGACACGCCCACCGTCTCCATGCTGCAGCCGTTGATTTTCACGCGGCGGCTGATGCGCGACTACATCGCGAACGCGCCATTCCTGACGCTGGCCTGGTCTCGCTACCCAACGGCGTTCGGCCTGCGCCTCACCGCTTACGACGCCATCGGCTTCCCGACGGTCGCGCAGCTGCTCGACGCGCGGGCGGGCATCCGGCACTACCGCCAGATGGCGCGGGAGAACGCCGTGATCGTGCTGACTCCGGTGAACCAGGACGGCCACTTCGCCCGCAAGCGCGAGCCCTATCCCGTCACCGAGGACTTGCTGCTGGAGCTGTATCACAGCATCGTGCTGCGGACGATGACGAACGCCCTGATGGTGTTCGCGCACGACGCGAGCGAAACGAAGCGCCAAGAGCTGATCGACGCGTTTCTCCGGCGGTTCCCGCAGCTCGAGCAGCACCGGCGCCTGGCCGAGGATCTATCGCGCAACCAGGCGCTCGCCCGCGAGGGCAAGCCGGTCGCGTGCGACCTGCCCGCCATGCGCGAGCAGGCCATGGCCTTCCTCGACGACCTCGAGGCGGTCTGCCTCGACGACCCTCGGCGCTAGAGGAACTTCGTGGGGTCCTTCTTGAACGTCTCGCGGCAGCCGGGAGCGCAGAAATAATAGGTCTTGCCCTCGTGCTCGGCGGTGCTGCCGGGTGGGTTCCGCTTGTCGACGATCATCTTGCACACTGGATCGGTCGCCCGGTCCTCCGGCTTCGCGAACACCGCGCTCATGCCGCCATGCTTCATTTCGCACCTCCTATGTGAAGTAAGGGACTTGGACACGTCAATCGTGGCGGAACTTCCAGTCACGCAGGGGCAGGCTGTTGGTGACGACCGACACGGAGCTGAAGGCCATCGCGAGGCCCGCGAGCACCGGGTTCAAGAACCCCCGCTCGCCAAGCGCCCATCGCAGGCCGGCCGGCACGCTGTCCAGCACGACGTAGAGGACACCCGCCGCGACGGGAATGAGGACGATGTTGTAGCCGAACGCCCACACCAGGTTCTGCCGGATGGCGCGGATCGTCGCCTTCGACAGGTCGATCGCCGCCGCCACGCCGCGGACGTCCGAGCGCATCAACGCCACGTCGGCCGCCTCCAGCGCGACGTCGGTGCCGGTGCCTATGGCGATGCCCACGTCGGCCTGCGCGAGTGCCGGCGCGTCGTTGATGCCGTCGCCCACCATCGCCACGCGCTTGCCCTCGGCCTGCAACCGCTTCACTTCGTCGGCCTTCTGTTCCGGCAGCACCTCCGCGAGCACGCGGTCGATGCCGAGCTGCCGCGCCACGGCGTGCGCCGTCGCCTTGTTGTCGCCGGTCAGCATCACCACCTCGATGCCCATCGAGCGCAGGCGGCGCACCGCCTCTTTCGACTCGGGCCGCGGGGTGTCGGCCACCGCCAGCATGCCGATCAGATCGGACTCGTCACGGACGACGATCATGGGCGTCTTCCCCTGCTCCGCGAGCCGCGACGCCACGGCCCGCGCCTCGTCCGGCAGCTCGATTCCAGCCGCGTCCGCGAGGCGCAGGCTGCCGACCGTGACCCAGGCATCGCCGACGCGAGCGCGCACGCCCATTCCCGGCGCCGCCTGAAACTCGTCGACCGCGCCGATCGAGTCCGCGCCCACGCGCTCGGCGGCGCCCTGGACGATGGCGGCGGCAACGGGGTGCTCGCTGAGGCGTTCCACGGCGGCCGCCAAGCGCAGCATCTCTCGCTCGTCCGCGCCGTTCATGGGCACGACGTCCGTCAAGCGGGGCTTGCCCAGGGTCAACGTGCCGGTCTTGTCCATCACCACCACTTCGACGCGGTGCGCCTGCTCCAGCGCCTCGGCGCCGCGGAACAAGACGCCCTCCTCCGCGCCGCGCCCGATGCCGACCATGATCGCCGTGGGCGTGGCGAGGCCGAGGGCGCACGGGCAGGCGATGATGAGCACCGCGATGGCGTTGAGCAAGGCGAATTGGAACGCCGGCTCGGGCCCCCAAACGAGCCACACGCCAAACGTGGCGGCGGCGATGACGAGAACGGCGGGCACGAAATAGGCGGCCACCGTATCGGCAAGCGCCTGGATGGGCGCCTTCGATCCCTGCGCCTGCCGCACCAAGCGGATGATTTGCGCCAGCGCCGTTTGCGAGCCGACTCGCGTGGCGCGGTACACGAGGCTGCCGGTTTGGTTGACCGTTCCGCTGTACACGACGCTGCCTGCCTGCTTGTCGACCGGCATGCTCTCGCCGGTCAGCATCGACTCGTCCATCGCGGAGGCGCCGCGCACCACGGTGCCGTCCACCGGCACCCGCTCGCCGGGGCGCACGATCACCTCGTCGCCGGGGCGCACCTCGCCAATGGGGATATCCAGTTCCTGGCCGTCGCGCTCGACGCGGGCGGTGCGCGGCGTAAGGCCCATCAGCGCGCGCATGGCGCGGGAGGCGCGCCCCTTGGCGCGCGCTTCGAGCAGGCGTCCGAACAGGATGAGCCCAATGATCGCGGTGGAGGTGTCGAAGTAGGTGCCGCCCTCGTGCCCGAACGCCCCGCCGCCGCCCATGCGATGAACGAGGGAGGGGTAGAACGTGACGGCGGCGCTGTAAACGTAGGCGACGGTGGTGCCAAGCGCGATGAGCGTGTGCATGTTGGAGGTGCGGTGTCGCAACGCGCCCCACGCGCTCTCGTAGAACTGGCGCCCCGCCCACAACTGCACCGGCGTCGCCAGCGCGAGCGCGATGAAGTTGACCGCCCGCATGCCGATGGCGTCGGCTACCGCCGGCACGAACATGAGCGCCATGATGACGGCGGCGGCCCCCAGGCTGAGCACCGTCTTGACGCGCAGGCTCCGAATCTCCTCCGTCCGCGCCAGGCGCTCGACCTCGACCGTTAGCGAATCGGCCGCATCGAGCGAGGTGACGTCGTGGCCCGCCGACGACACCGCCTCGAGCAGGGTCTCCGCCTCGACCAGGCCGCGCACCACGCGCACCAGCACCTGTTGCGTCGCCGGGTTGGCCGACGCGTCGAGCACGCCATCGACCGCCTTGAGCCGCGACTCGATCGCGCGGGCCGAGGCAACATCGTCCAGGCCCTTCACCAGCAAGCGTATGTCGTCGCTGCCGACGCCATAGCCAACGCCGCGGACCGCCTTCACCAGCTCGATTACCGGCACCCGCGGCGCGTAGGCGACCGACGCCGTTTCCAAGGCGAGGTTGACGTTCGCCTCGGAGACGGCGGGGAGGTGCCGCAGCGCGCCTTGCACCGTGCTCACGCACGACGCGCACGTCATACCCTCGATGGGCAGCGTGATGCGCCGGACTTCGTCTCGAGTCTTCGGTTGCTGTGCGGTGGTCATCGTCGGTTCCTAGCGCTTCGAGACCGAGTAGAGGTCCATCAGCTCGTCGATCAGGTGGTGCTCGCGGCCCTCGCGGACGCCGTCGACGAGGCAGGTGCGGAGGTGGCCTTCCAGCAGCAGCGCCTCCAGCTTCTCGATTCCACGGCGAATGGCGTGCGTCTGCTTCAGCACGTCGACGCAGTAGGTGTCGGCCTCGACCATGCGGCGCACGCCATCGAGGTGCCCGCTCAGGTAGTTCAGGCGTTTCAGCGCCTCGGCCTTCGTTTCCCGCAGCATGGGGCACCGCCTTCCGTGTCGCTTATACCCCTACCCAGGGGGTATGGGTCACTATCAGCGTACACCGCCCGGCGGCGCGGGTCAACACCGGGGCGATCCGCTATACTCCCGCGGACATGAGCGACGACATGATGGACCAAGCATGGTTTCGCATCGGCATCGGCGTGGCCGTCGGCCTGCTCGCCAGCGCCGCGCTGCTCATGACGCTCGCGGTGCTGCGCGTC
>Ga0194132_10006847_pt1 | contig 17398 bp, 17 predicted proteins | sample TA2KigOf80mmetaG_FD_148612 | JGI IMG/M metagenome (GOLD analysis project Ga0194132, IMG submission 148612) | Freshwater microbial communities from Lake Tanganyika, Tanzania - TA2015054 Kigoma Offshore 80m | ecosystem: Environmental > Aquatic > Freshwater > Lake | place: Tanzania: Lake...
ACGGCGACGGCGGTGCAGGGTCGCGCACGCCGGGCCGGGGCATGGACCCGTCCGTTGCGGCGGCCGGCGAAGGGATCGGGCGCGTGGGAGCGAGCGGCAGTGTCTCGCGCACGAACATCGCCGTCTCGGCGCCAACCGTCGTGCGCTCCGCCGACGGCGGCGCGAGCGGGCGCGACATGGCGCGGCTCGGCACGTTCGCGCGCGGTCGCCAGGCGCAACTGCAGTTCTGTTACCGTGACGTCGGCCTCAACGTGAACCCGAACCTTAGTGGTTCCGTGAGTGTCGCCATCACGCTCGACGCGGCGGGGCGCGTGAGCGAATCGCGCATCGCCAACCGGACGTGGAGCGGCGCCGGCGTGCAGGAAACCGAAGCGTGCATCCTTTCGCGCGTGGACAGCTGGGCGTTCCCGGCCTCGTCGAAAGCGGGCGCCGAGACCTACAACTTCTCGTTCATCTTCAACAAATGAGATCGTTCGATTTCGCGCGTTGCGTGAGACTGGCTGCGATAATCGTGTCCGCCGGCGTTGGCGCGGCCGGCTGTGGCGGCGATTCGGGTTCCGCCGCGGGTGGGGCGGCAGCGTCGGGTGCGACGGGCGGTGCGAGCGCCGTGGACAGCAGCGCGATGGCCGCGCCCGGTGGTGCGGCCGCTGGCGGTGCGGCTGCGATCGTTGCCGCGCCGGAGCCTGCGAAGCCCGTGGATCTCTCGAACCTCAAGGCGAACATCCCGAAGGCGTCGAGCGAAACGTTCACGTTTCGGCCGCTCAAGGTCGAGCAGATCGCCGATGCGCCGCCTGCGCTCATGGATGCCGCGGAGCGTGAGCAGGGGATTTCCCGGTTCTGCTACCAGGAGTTCGGCCAGAAGGTTGACCCGAAGTTGATCGGCGCGGTGGCGCTCGTGGTGACGGTGCGGGCGAACGCAATCGTGGACATCCGGATCGGCGCCGACGACTGGTCGTCGTCCGTGGGCCGCGCGGTGGACCGCTGCCTGATCCAGAAGACGCCGCAGGCCTGGAAGCTCCTGCCCGACGCGCGCGTGGCGGACGGGCGGTACGTCGTCCAGCTGCAGTTCCGGCCGAGCTGAGCCGCCGCCGCTTCTCGGCAAGGGTCCGCGGGCGCGGACTCGGGCGAGGGCGCACGCACGCGCTACCTTTCGCGCGATGCCGAGTGACCTGATTTCACGTGACCGGTTGCGCGCACTCCTGGAGGGTGCGCGGGGCAAGCGCGTGGCGGTGATCGGCGACGCGATGCTGGACGTGTACCTGCGAGGCGACGTCGAGCGGATTTCGCCCGAGGCGCCGGTCCCCGTGGTGCGGGTGCGCGAGCGGCGGCTGGCGCTCGGCGGCGCGGCGAACGTCGCGCAGAACGTCGCGGCGCTCGCGGCCACTCCGGACCTGGTCGCGGCGATCGGGAACGATTCGGCCGGCGCCGATGTCGTGGCGGCCCTCGAAAAGCTCGGTGCGCCGACCTCGGGGCTCGTACGCACCTCGCGCCCTACCACCACCAAGACGCGTGTGGTGGCCCGCGGCCAGCAGGTGCTCCGCTTCGACGAAGAAGTTGACCATGCGTTCGCCGCCGCCGATGCCGCCGCGCTTGGCGACGCCGTGCGCGCCGCCGTCGCGCGCGCCGATGCCGTCGTGCTCGAGGATTACAACAAGGGTGTGCTTGGCGAGTCGCTGATCGGTGCGGCGATCGCGGCGGCGAAGGCACGCGGGGCGCCGGTTGTCGTGGACCCCAAGTACCACAACTTCTTTGCGTATCGCGGCGCGTCGTTGTTCAAGCCGAACCGCCGCGAGCTTGACGCCGCGCTCGGTGCGGCGGTGAACGTGGAGCAGCCGGACGCGCTGCATGAGGCGGTGGAACGACTCGACGTCGGGGCCCTGTTGCTCACGCTGAGCGAGAAGGGCATGGCGCTCGTGACGCGCGGGTCGAAGCAGATTCACCGCATCCCCACGACGGCGCGCGAAGTGTTCGACGTCGTCGGCGCCGGCGACACGGTGACGGCCTACCTCGCCTTGATGCTTGCCGCGGGCGCGACGCTGCTCGAGGCGGCAGTGGTCGCGAACTTTGCCGCCGGCGTCGAGGTCGGGAAGAGCGGCGCGGCGACGGTGACGGCGGACGAAGTGCTCGCGGCCTTCGATGCACATCGCGCGGCCGGCGCCGCCGGCACGCCCGCGACGCGGTAGCAGCGACCGCGCATGCACCCGCAGGCGCTGGAACTCGACGTCATCGTCACGCGCGGCCCGCTGACGGAGTCGCGGCACCTCGTGCACGGCGCGGCGGTTTCCTTCAATGGCGACATCGTGGCGTCGGCGCGCAATGTCGAGCTCGAGACGATGTGGCGCTCGTGCTCGAAGATGTTCCAGGTGATCCCGTTCCTCGCCTCGGGCGGCTTCGACCAGCTGCAGTGGACAGCCGAGATGCTCTCGCTGGCCTGCGCGTCGCACGGCGGCGAACCGGAGCACGTCGCGCTGGCGGCGAGGATGCTGGAGTCCGCCGGGCTGACCGAGAGTGACCTTGCCTGCGGGCCGCATGAACCGCTTTCCGTGCGTGGCGAGCGGATCGCGCGCGAGTCGGGGGCTCCGCTTACGCGGCTACACAACAACTGCTCCGGGAAACACGCGGCGATGCTCGCGCGCGCGAAGACTGCGGGATGGCCCACGCATGGTTACGAGAAGGTCCAGCATGCGGTGCAGCAGTCGTGCCTCGCCGAAGTCGCCATGTGGACCGATGTCCCGGTCGGCGACCTGCGGCTCGGCGTGGACGGCTGTGGCGTGGTCGTGATGGGGCTGCCGCTCGACCGAATGGCGCTGGCCTACGGCCGCTGGGCGCAGGCGATCGCGACCGGCGACGAGATCCCCTCGCGCACTGCGGCGGCAATCGCCGCGCACCCGCACTTGCTCGGCGGCACCGACCGGTTCGACACGATCCTGATCGAGGAGACGAACGGCGCGGTCATCTCAAAGGTCGGCGCGGAGGGCGTCCATTGCGCCGCAGTGCCCGGTTTGGGGCTTGGCGTGGCGATAAAGGTCGAGGACGGTTCGCTGCGCGCGCAGCATATCGCCATCCTCACCGCGCTTCAGGCCGTGGGTGCGCTTCCGGCGGTCCTGCCGCCACGCCTCGCCGACTGGCTCGAGAAGCCGGTCAAGAACACGCGTGGCGACGTGGTCGGCGCGGTCCGGTCAGCCAGGCCTATTTGAACTGCGCCTGCGTGATGTAGGACGCGGGCTTGCCGAAAGTGGCGTCAAGCTTCCACTTCGCGGCCGCAAGGTTCAGGCATGAGTTCACGATGTTGCCGGCCTGCGACGTCCACTGGCTTTCCTGAACGCGAATCACGTTCGTGCCCACCACGCTCATGAACGTGAAGAACGTGACCGTACCGGCGAGGTATGGGTCTGCCTGACGACCGTTCAGGAAGCACTCGGTCTTGCCGGCCAGCGCGGCCAGCGTGTCGCGCAGCCGCACGCTCCCGACCTCGTAGCCCGCCCCGAGCTTCTGCACCACGGAGCTGGCGGTGACCGCCTGGTTGAGCACCGAATCCGCGTAAGCCTGCTGCGCCTTGCGGAAGTCGTCGGGCGATACGGTTGGCTTGTTCGCGGCCGGGTCGGCCGGCTTCGAATCGCCGCCGCAGGCCGCGAGGCCGGCGATGAGGAGTGCCGCAACAAGTCTCTGGGGAATCGTGTTCATGGGGTCAGGTCTCCAGCGGGAAAGCTATCGGATTGCCACTCATGGAATAAACCGGTACGTCGCGGAAGGTTTCGATTCACGAAACGTTTCGTCCCGCCGCCGACGGCCCGGTAGATTGCCCGCATCATGGAGCAGCTCGATTCCGCCACCGCCGCGCTCGTCCGCTTCGCCGCTGCCGTTGCGGCCGGCGACGAAGCCGTCGTGCGCGGCCAGCTCGATGACGCCGTGGGCGCCAAGGTCCCTTACGGCTGGCTCGAAGAGGTGGTCCTCCAGTCCTATCTCTTCGCCGGCTTTCCTCGGGCGCTGAACGCCATGCGCGAACTGCGCCGAGTCATCGGCGACTCGCCGGCCGCCACGGAACCGGACGGCGACCTGGCCGCGTGGCGCGCGGACGGCGAGGCGACCTGCGCGGCCGTGTACGGGGCCTCATACGAGAAACTGCGGAAGAACATCCGCCACCTGCACCCCGCGCTCGACAACTGGATGGTGATCGAGGGCTACGGCAAGGTGCTGTCGCGCCCCGGCCTCGATCTCGCGCGGCGCGAGCTGTGCATCATCGCGGCGTGTGCGGCGCAGCGGCAGCAACGGCAACTGCATTCACACCTGCGCGGCGCCCTGAACGTCGGCGTCGCGGCACAGGTCATCTCGGCGGCGCTCGACGCCATGGCGGCGGTCATCGGCGCTCAGGCCGCGGGCGACGCACACACTCTCTGGGCCAAAGTCAGCGGAGCCACACGTGTTCATTGATCTTGTCAAAGTCCGCGTCGAGGCGGGAACCGGGGGTTCCGGTTGCACGTCGTTCCGGCGGGAGTGGCGCATGCCGATGGGCGGGCCGGACGGCGGCGACGGCGGGCGGGGCGGCGACGTGTCTATCTACGCTGACAGCAACCTGGCCACGTTGCTCGACTACACCTATCGCGACCGCTGGGAAGCCGAGCGGGGCCAGCACGGAATGGGGTCGGACAAGACCGGCCGGTCCGGTGAATCCATCCGCCTGCCGGTTCCGCCCGGGACGATCATCAAGGACGCCGACAGCGGCGAGATCATCGGTGAGGTCGTCGAGAACGGCGACGAGGTACTTGTCGCCAAGGGCGGTCGCGGCGGAAAGGGGAATGCGTTCTTCGTCTCGGCGACCCATCAGGCGCCGCGCGAGTGGCAGCCCGGCGAGGAAGGTCAGGTCCGAAACCTTGAACTCGAACTCAAGCTCATCGCGGATGTCGGTCTCGTTGGCCAGCCCAACGCCGGCAAGTCCACGCTGCTCTCCGTGGTCAGCGCCGCGCGGCCGAAGATCGCGGACTACCCGTTCACCACGCTCGCGCCGAACCTGGGCGTCGTTCAGCTCTCGGACCACCGGACGTTCGTGATCGCCGACATCCCCGGCATCATCGAAGGTGCCCACGAAGGGAAGGGACTCGGCCTTCAGTTCCTTCGCCACATCGAGCGGACGCGCCTTCTCGCCTTCATGATTCCGATCGATTCGATGGACTGGCAGGCGGAATACGACGGGCTGCGGGCCGAGGTGAGGAAGTACTCCGCCGAACTCGCGGGGCGGCCGCATTGTGTCGTCTTTACCAAGCTGGACCTCTGGGGCGAGCCGATGACCCCGGAGATCCGGACCGAAGGCGCGTTTGGCGTCTTCGCGATCTCCGCGCCCGGCCGGATGGGGCTTGATGCGCTTCGCGCCGGGCTCTGGACCGAGCTGCTGGCCATCAAGTCCGGAAAGCGGGGCTAGACCACATGGAGCGCGACCAGCCGACGGCGCTCGCCGCTGGCGGCGAGGCGCCCGAACCGCGCTCCACCGGGCCGAGGCGGGTCCTCAGCGGCGCGCCGGAGTACCCGGAGGCTCTCAGCTGCCTAGAGAGCCCGCCCAAGGCCCTCTTTGCCCTCGGAGACCTCCGGTTGCTGGAGTCGGCCCCGGTAGGCCTCGTAGCGATCGTGGGGACGCGCGATGCGTCGGCCTACGGGCTGCAGACGGCCGAACTCCTAGCCTCGGCTGTGGTGCGCCACGGGGGCATCGTCGTATCGGGCATGGCCCGCGGGGTGGACGCCGCCGCGCACCGCGCGGCAGTCCGTGCGGGCGGCCGAACGATTGCCGTGACGGGCACTGGTGCTGACGTTCCCTACCCAGCGAGCCACCGGGCGCTGCATGCCGTTCTGGCTGAGCGCGGCTTGGTCGTTTCGGAGGCCAAGCCGGGGCAGGGCGCGTTCAAGGGCTGCTTTCCGCTCCGGAACCGGATCATCGCGGCACTCTCGTCCGTTACGGTGGTGGTCGAGGCGGGGTTCAAGTCCGGTGCGCTGAACACGGCGACCCACGCGCTGAATCTGGGGAGGGGGGTGGCGGCCGTCCCAGGCCGGATTGACGATCCCCGAGCCGACGGCTGCAACCTGCTGATCCGCGATGGGGCCCACCCTATCACCGACCCCGCCGAGCTCCTGCAGTTGGCCGGACTGTACAGGAAAACGACGGCCCATGGTGGCCTTGAGCTCTCGGCGTCGGCGCGTGCCATCGCCGACGCAGTCAGGGCCGGCGCTGATTCGGCCGACGCAGTTTCCGCGCTGACTCAGTTGCCGGTCAGAATTGTGATGACCGAGCTTGGCGTGCTGGAGTTGGCTGGGGTCGTCGTTGGTACGCCCTCCGGCCGACTTCGGGCCGCGTAAAGCGCAGGCCACTGCGTTTCGAGATATGCGTCGTAACTCTATGTCCTATAGTGGTTTGAGAAAATACTTTAAGTCATTCTCAACACCCGATATTCGGCGCTTCGCGGCGCGCAAGCTACGGACGTGAGCTCTCCGATTGAGGCCGCCGGTCTGCGGCACCTGTACGTCCACGTCCCGTTCTGCGCGCGGCGTTGTTCATACTGCGATTTCAACATCGCGGTCAGGCGCCGAGTGGATGCCGACGGCTTCGCGGAATCGGTCAGGATCGAGCTCGGTACTCTGGCTCTGGAAGCGGGTCCGTCACGTTTGGACACGATCTACCTGGGCGGCGGTACGCCATCTCAGCTGGGCGCGGCTGGGATCACAAAGTTGTTTTCCACGCTGCGTGACGCAGGTGCAACCGCAGGTCCTGATGCCGAGGTGACCATCGAGACCAACCCCGACGACGTCGATCAGGACTTCGCGTCGGCGATAGGTCCGCTTGGGATCAACCGGGTGTCGCTGGGTATCCAGTCATTCGATGATTCGGTGCTGGCCTGGATGCACCGAGTTCACGATGGCGCGACTGCCAAAGGGGCGTTCCGGATCCTGAGGGGGGCCGGGCTGGCGAACATCTCGCTGGACCTGATCTACGGGCTGCCGGAATCGGTCGGGCGGTCGTGGGAGCGCGATCTCGACGCCGCGATCGAACTCGACCCCGAGCACGTGTCGGTGTACGGGCTAACCAAGGAGCCACGCACGCCCTACGCCCGGTGGGCGGACGCGGGTAAGGCAACCCCGGCGACGGACGCTCACGCCGAGTCGCAGTTCATGCTCGCCCATCAACGCCTCACGGCGGCGGGGTACGAGCACTACGAGGTGTCCAACTACGCCAAGCCGGGGCGACGCAGTCGCCATAACTCAGCCTACTGGACCCGCGCCCCCTATCTGGGTGTCGGGCCGTCGGCGCACTCCTTCGATGGGCTCGAGCGGCGGTGGAATGTGCCTCATTTGGCCGCCTGGGAGGCCGCCCTTCGCGAGGGACGGACGATTGTCGGCGGCACTGAGGTGCTTTCGCCTGCGCAGGTAGAGACCGAGCGGCGGTATCTGGGCCTCCGCACCACGGCCGGCTGCGCGGTCCCGGAGCAGGCGAGCGCCACTGCCTCGCGTTTCGCCGGCGAAGGGTGGGGAACGCTTCGCGACGGGTGGCTGACACTGACCCCGTCCGGCTGGATGCGACTCGACGCGATAGCCGCTGCACTCGAACCGCGTCATTAGAATTCCTCGCTTATGGCGATCCCGGAACTGACCGAACGCGAGCGTCAGGTTCTTGCCGCGGTAATCCGTTCATATGTCGAGACGGCGGAACCGGCCGGCTCGCGCACGGTCTCGCGCCGGTTCGGGCTTGGCGTCTCGCCCGCGACGATCCGCAACACGATGAGCGACCTGGAGGAGAAGGGCTTCCTCTTCCACCCGCACACATCGGCCGGGCGGATCCCCACGGACAAGGCGTACCGCCTGTACGTGGACGAAATGCTGCGCGTGGCGCCGGTCGAGCCGGGCCACCGTGCACGCCTGGCCGCGGAAATCCGCGGCGGCACCGCGACGCTCGAGAGCATCCTCAAGCGCGCCGCGCAGAGCCTGGGTGTGCTCTCCCAGGAACTCGGCGTGGCACTCGGACCGCGGCTGGATGAGACGGTGCTCGAGCGCATCGAGCTGATGCGGCTCTCGTCCGAGCGGCTCATGCTCGTGCTGTCACTTCGCGGCGGGGCGGTCCGCACGATCTTCATCGAAGTGCGCGGCGATCTCGGTGACGACGCCCTCGCGGTCGTCCAGGTGGTCCTGAATGAACGCTTGGGCGGGCTCACGCTGTCGCAGGTGCGCGCGTCGCTTGGCGAGCGCCTTCGCGATGCCGCGTCAACGACCGACTCCCGCGAGTTGCTGAACATCTTCGTGCAGGAAGCGGATCAGCTGTTCGATGTCCGGTCCTCTGATGTGGCGGACGCCGTCGTGCTCGGGCAGGCGTCCGTACTCGCGGACCAGCCTGAGTTTGCCACCGGCGACCGGATGCGCCGCTTGATCGAACTGACCGAGACCCGGACAGGGCTCGCACAGATCCTGAGCGCGCGCCGCGCCGAGACGGGCGTGCAGATCTCGATCGGCGACGAGCACGCGGGCGCGCTGCCGGGCGGACTGACCTTGGTGACGGCGCAGTACAGCTCGGGCTCGCTGAACGGCGTGATCGGGGTCATCGGGCCGACGCGAATGCCGTACGACAAGGTGGTCGCGCTCGTGCGCCACACTTCCTCGCTGGTGACAGACCTCCTCGATGGCTGATTTCTACGACACGCTTGGCCTTCCGCGCACGGCGACCGACGACGACATCAAGCAGGCGTATCGTCGCCTCGCGATGCAGTACCACCCCGACAAGAACGGCGGGGCCAAGGACGCCGAGGAGAAGTTCAAGGCGGTGACGGAGGCGTACGACACGCTGCGCGATCCGCAGAAACGCGCGGCGTACGATCGCTACGGCGAGGCCGGGTTGCGCGGTGCCGGGCCGGCAGGCGGGTTCCACCACGTGGACCTCTCCGAAGCACTGAACATCTTCATGCGGGACTTCGGGCTCGGCGACTTGTTCGCCGGCGCCGCCGGCGGTCGGCCGTCGAACGGCCCGCGCGCTGGAGCGGACGTGAAGGTGGACCTCCACCTGACGCTCGCCGAAGTCGCGTCCGGCGTGAACAAGTCGGTCAAGATCAAGCTCCTCGATCCCTGCGGCCGCTGCGGCGGCTCGGGCGCCGACGCGGGCACGCGTCCGAAGCGCTGCACGACCTGCGCGGGCACGGGCGAAGTCCGTCGCGCGCAGCGCTCGTTCTTCGGTCAGTTCGTGAGCGTGGCGCCGTGCCCGACCTGCAGTGGCGAAGGCGTGATGATCGCGTCGCCGTGCAAGTCCTGCCGCGGCGAAGGGCGTGAGCGCGGCGAACACACGATCCCGATTGACGTGCCCGCAGGCGTGGCGACCGGGCAGTACATGCACCTCCGCGGTGTCGGCAACGCCGGCGTGCGCGGCGGACCTCGCGGCGACATCATCGTGATGTTCGACGTCGCCGAGGATGAGCGGTTCGAACGCGACGGCGAAGACCTCTACACGGAAGTCCTGATCTCGTTTCCGCAGGCGGTGCGCGGCGCGGACGTGACAGTGCCGGGATTGGCGGGCGAGCTCTCGCTGCGCGTCCCGTCCGGTACGCAGAGCGGGCAGATGTTCCAGCTGCGGGGCCGCGGGCTGCCGCGCGTGAACGCGAGCGGCACGGGCGACCTCCACGTGCGCGTTCGTGTGTGGACGCCGACGGAACTCAACGGGGACGAGAAGAAGGCGATCGACCAGCTCGCGAGCGTGCTCACGCCGCCGCCGGCCAAGCGCGACAAGGGGTTTTGGGAGCGCATGAAGGAAGCGCTGGGGGCATGACCCCGCCTGTGACTCAGCCGCCGTCCCTGGTTCGAGTCGCGATCGTGCCGTCAGCCGCAGTGTCACGTCAGGCCGTCATCGAGGCGATGTTCGCCGGGGGAGCGGAAGCCCTCGAAGAACAAGGCGACATGCTCGTGACCGCGCTCGACGGCCCGCGCGCGGCCGAGGTCGTAAAGTCGGTGCACCTCGCCGACGCGGCGGCGAACGTCGAAACCACCGACGCGCCCACGGTGGATTGGGCCACCGCATGGCGCGCGCAGATTCGCGCGCACACCGTCGGCCTGCTGACCGTGTCGCCGCCATGGCTCGCGGCGCCGTTCCTCCCGGAGCGCACCGTGGTCATCGAGCCCGCCATGGCGTTCGGCACCGGGGACCACGCGACGACTCGTGGCGTCCTGCTCCTGATGCAGGATGTGGTCCGTGCCGACGATCGCGTGGCGGACCTCGGAGCGGGAAGCGCGGTGCTCGCGATTGCGGCGGCCAAGCTCGGGGCCGCGCGCGTGGCCGCGATCGAGCTCGACCCCGATGCGATCGGCAATGCCGAGGACAACGTCATCGCCAACGGGGTCGCCGACCGCGTCACCGTGATTGAAGGCGACGCGGCCACGCTGTTGCCGCTCGTGGCGCCCGTACGCGTGGTGTTCGCCAACATCGTGTCCTTGGCGATCCGGGACCTGCTCGACGTGATCGCCAGCTCGCTGGCGCCGGATGGCGTGGCCATCTTCAGCGGAATGCTGGCCAGCGAGCGGGACGCGATGCGCGCGTACTTCGAATCCTCCGGGTGGATCCTGGGCCGCGAGGTGATCGAGGGCGAATGGTGGACGATCGCGGCCACGAGACGCGCGTGAGTCCGCGCGCATGAGTGCACCGACGTTCGTCGTGGCCGAGGGGTTCGCGGCCGGCGACCAGGTCACGCTTGGTGAAGGCGACGCCCATCACATCCGGGTACGGAGGCTCGACGTGGGCGCCGCGGTCGCTCTGGTGGATGGGAACGGGCTGCGCGGCACCGGCGTGCTGCTGCGCGTCGCGAAACGCAATGCGACCGTGATGGTCGAGACCGTCGCGACGGAGCCCGCTCCGCGCGAAGTCCACCTCGTGGTCCCGGTCGCGGACAAGGACCGCACGCTGTGGCTCGCCGAGAAGGCCGCGGAGTTGGGCGCGACCAGTTGGCGGCCCGTCATGTACCGGCGGTCGCGCGGCGTGGCGTCGAAAGGGGAGGGCACCACGTTCGCCCAGAAGGTGACCGCGCGTATGCACGCCGCACTTGAGCAATCGGGGAGCGCGTGGTTGCCCATGCGATTTCCGGAGGCGACGCTCGAACGGGCGATCGCCGCGGCGCCGCCTGGCATACGGATCGTGCTCGATGCCGATGGCGCAGCGCTATCGGACATCGCGCTCGGTGGGACGGCGCAGGCCGATCCAGTCACGTTTGCGCTGGGGCCCGAGGGCGGGTTCGACACCGACGAACTCGAACACCTGGTCGCCGCCGGGTTCATCAAGGCGCGGATCGGCGGGTCGGTGCTGCGGTTTGAAACGGCGGCCGTCGCTGCGCTGGCATTCGCGCGGGCGCACGATCGCCCGGCGCAGCCGTAGTCGCGAACTCAAGCGGAGGCACCGTCATGTCGAACGCCCAATGCCTGTTCTGCAGGATCGTCGCCGGCGAAATCCCGGCCACGAAGGTCGCGGAGAACGCGGACTGCCTCGCGTTTCGGGACATCGGTCCGCAGGCGCCGACGCACGTGCTGGTGATCCCGAAGCGGCACGTCGGCTCGCTCGATGCACTCAGCGACGGGGCGCTCGGCGCGGCCCTGCTCGCGATGGCGCGCGACGTCGCGCGCGCCGAGGGCATCGCGGCGGACGGCTACCGGGTTGTCACCAACACGGGCGCAAACGGCGGCCAGTCCGTCGCGCACCTGCACTTCCACGTGCTGGGCGGCCGCAAGCTGACCTGGCCGCCCGGCTAGCCGCGGGGCGCTACGCGCCCCGCTTGCGTGAGAAGATCTTCACGAGCTTGCCGACGGGATCGTAGAACTCGTCCACAACCCGTTCCTTGAGCGGGATGATCGCGTTGTCGGTGATGTGGATGTGCTCCGGGCACACATCGGTGCAGCACTTCGTGATGTTGCAGTAGCCGAGCCCGAAGTCGTTCTTCAACGCGGGAACCCGGTCGCTCTCATCGAGCGGGTGCATCTCGAGCGCCGCCGAGTACGTGAAGAAGCGCGGGCCGATGAACTCGGGGTGCTTGTGGTGATCGCGGAGGACGTGGCACACGTCCTGGCAGAGGAAGCACTCGATGCACTTCCGGAACTCCTGCACCCGGTCCGCATCGAGTTGCTGCATGCGCCAGGTGCCGTCCGGGGCATCCGGCTTGCGCGGATTGAACTTCGCGATCCGCTTCTTCACCTCGAAGTTCCATGACACGTCGGTGACGAGGTCCTTCACGTGCGGGAAGGCGCGCATGGGCTCGACGGTCACGGGCTGGTCGGCCGGCAGCTGGTCCAGCCGCGTCATGCACATGAGCCGCGGCTTGCCGTTGATCTCCGCGCTGCAGGACCCGCACTTGCCGGCCTTGCAGTTCCAGCGGCAGGCGAGGTCGTTGGCCTGCTCCGCCTGGATCTGGTGCACGGCGTCGAGGACCACCATGCCGTCCGTGACGTGCGCGGTGAAGTCCTGGAACTCGCCGGTGCCTTTCTCGCCGCGCCAGAGCTTGAACGTCTGGTCGCGCGCGCCGGAGTCCGCCGGGGTCGTCGTGGAAGCGCTCGACATTACTTGTTCTCCTCGATGATCTGCGCAAGGTCGTCGCGCAGTGCGGGAATCGGCTCGCGCTTCAGTTGCATCTCACCGTCGGTGCCCTTGGTGACGACATGATTGAACGTCGCAAACGCCGGGTCCTTGTCCGGGAAGTCGTCGCGGAAGTGGCCGCCACGGCTTTCCTTGCGGGCGATCGCCGACCGCGCGATCGCTTCCGAGACCGTGAGCAGGTGCCCGAGGTCGAGCGCGGTGTGCCAGCCGGGGTTGTACTCGCGCGTGCCGCGCGTGGCCACGACCGCGGCCTTCTGCTTGAGGGCGGTGACGGCCGCGAGCGATCGCTCCATGTCCTCCTGCACGCGCACGATGCCGACGCCGGACTGCATGGCCGCCTGCAGCTGCTCCTGCACCTGGTACGGTCCATCGGCGGTCGTCGCCCGATCGAAGGGCGCGAGCGCCGCGCGCGCCGCGTCGTCCGCCTGCGCGGCATTCACCAAGTACTTCGGATTCTGCGTCGCGAACTTCGCCGCGAACTCGCCCGCGCGTTTCCCGAACACGAGCAGGTCCGAGAGCGAGTTCCCCCCGAGCCGATTGGCGCCATGCAGCCCGGCCGCGACCTCACCGCACGCGAACAAGCCGGGCACGGTGGTCATCTGCGAGTCTCCGTCCACGCGGACGCCGCCCATGATGTAGTGCGTGGTCGGCCCGATCTCCATCGGCTCCTTCGTGATATCAATGCCCGCCAGCTGCATGAACTGGTGGTACATGGACGGGAGCTTGCGCTTGATGTGGGTTTCGGAGTCCGAGACCTTCTCCTTGATCCAGGCGATATCGAGGTATACGCCGCCGTGCGGTGACCCGCGGCCGGCCTTCACCTCGCGGTTGATCATGCGGGCCACGTGGTCGCGCGTGAGCAACTCGGGTGGGCGCTTCGCGTTCTTGTCGCCCGTGACGTACCGCCAGCCTTCTTCCTCATTGTCCGCCGTGGACGAGCGGTAGTTGTCCGGGATGTTGTCGAACATGAACCGCTTGCCTTCGCTGTTGCGGAGCACGCCGCCCTCGCCGCGCACGCCTTCCGTGACGAGGATGCCCTTCACGGATGGCGGCCAGATCATGCCGGTCGGGTGGAACTGCACGAACTCCATGTCCTGCAGCGCGGCGCCCGCGTGGTACGCGAGCGACTGCCCGTCGCCGGTGTATTCCCAGGAGTTCGACGTGATCTGGTACGCCCGGCCGATACCGCCGGTGGCGAGCACCACTGCCGCCGCGTGGAACGCGCGAAACGCGCCGTTGGAGCGATCGTAGGCGAACGCGCCGCAGACGCGACCGCCGTCGGTGAGCAGCGTGAGCACCGTGCACTCCATGTGCACGTCAATGCCCTGATGCACGCCATGATCCTGGAGCGTGCGGATCATCTCGAGCCCGGTGCGATCGCCGACATGCGCGAGCCGCGGGTAGCGGTGGCCGCCGAAGTTGCGCTGCAGGATGCGGCCGTCCGACGTCCGGTCGAAGAGCGAACCCCAGGCCTCGAGTTCCTTCACGCGATCGGGCGCTTCCTTGGCATGGTGTTCGGCCATGCGCCAGTTGTTCAGGTACTGCCCGCCGCGCATCGTGTCGGCGAAGTGCACCTTCCAGCTGTCGCGGTCGTCCACGTTGGCCATTGCGGCGGCCATGCCGCCTTCGGCCATCACCGTGTGCGCCTTCCCAAGCAGCGACTTGGTGAGCAAGCCCACCTTCACCCCGGCCGCCGCCGCTTCGATGGCCGCGCGCAGTCCGGCGCCGCCCGCGCCGATCACGAGGACGTCATGCGTGACGGTTTCGAACGTCCCCGTCATCAGAAGATCCTCCAGTCCGTGATCACGCCGCTCGCACAGAGCCGGATGTAGATGTCGGTGAAGATCATCGTGCCCATCGAGGTCTTTGCATACAAGCCGTGCCGCTCATTGAGCTTGGAGCAGCCGGCGTAACAGGCGGCGCGAACCGGCTGGCCGCTCAGGCGATCCTTGAACCCACCGATCACGTGCCGGAGCGAGTGGCAGCCGAACGTGTATGCGGCGGTCACCGTGACGTTCGCGGTCATGACGAGCGACCCGACGCCGATCCCGAAGTTCTCGACGCCGTTGTCGAGGAACCAGAATGCCTTCCATGCGTCGATCGCGAGCAGGCCGATGAAGGCGACCGCGACGTACATCGTGTACCGGTGGAGGTTCTGCAGCCAGTTCGGGAACGGGCGTTCGCCGCGGTACGTCGTACGCGGTTCGCCGACGGCACACGCCGGCGGGTCGGCCCAGAAGCCCTTGTAGTACGCGCCGCGGTAGTAGTAGCAGCTGAAGCGGAAGAGGCCGGGGAACGGCAGGACCAGTAACGCCGGGAAGAACAGGAACGACGGCCACCACGCCGGCTGCGGCCCGAACCACGCATGTTCCGTGGGGCCCCAGAGTTCCGGGGCGTGAAACGGCGAGAAGTACGGACCGAAGGTGTAGCCGCCTGATGTCAGGGCCGACCACGTGCCGTAGATCAGGAACGCGCTGAACGCGGCAAGTACGGTGAGCGGGGGCAGCCACCACGCGTCGCGGCGAAGCGTTTCACCGAAGCGACGCTGGATCGGCAGTTGGGCGTGTGTCATGACAGGAAATCGAACGGATTGCACGCACGCGCGTCAATGGTTGCGCGGTTGCTCCTCGCGCCCTAAGTGGTGTATCTTTAAGGGCTTTCGTCCGGCGCCGCCACGCGGCGCCACCCAAGGGGGGAAATCAGGTTGTCAGAAGTGATCATTCACGAAGACGAGAACTTTGAACGGGCCCTCAAGCGCTTCAAGAAGAAGTGCGAGAAGGCGGGGATTCTCTCGGACCTTCGGAAGCATCGGCACTACGAGAAGCCGAGCGAGCGCCGCAAGCGGAAGATGAATGCCGCCATGCGGAAGAACCGTCGCACGCGCTCGGCCTAGTGCGGACCATCGTGCGTCGCGGAGGCGTTCCGGCCGGAACAACTCGACGCGACGCGTCCCCCAACGGGAGCCGCGCGTAACCGCATAGGATCAGACGTGTGAGCGCGGCATCCCGGCAGGACCAAAAGACCCGAACGAGCGATTTCGATCGCCCGGTCGGGTTTTTGCATGGTGCAAGCCCGCGGACGCTCGAAGTGCTCGAGGTGGCGCAGGTGCTCGACCGCGTCGCTGGCTTCGCCTCGACTCCGGTCGGTGCCGCGCGCATTCGCCAGCGGCTCCGGGCGGTAGCGGACCAGATGGGCGGGACGACTGCAGACGCGGTCGCACATGCGCACGAGCGCAACGCGGCCATGCGACGCATGATCGCCGAGGATTCGCTCTGGCCTGCGCCGCCCGTCCCCGACCTGGCCGAACCGCTCGAGCGACTCGCCGTGCCGGGCTCCATCTGGACGGGGAGTGAACTCCGGGCCGGCTACGTGCTCCTGACGTCGGCGCGTGCCGCGGGGCGCGCGTGGACGGCCGCTCACGACCAAGGCATGGATGTCGCCGCGCTTTCGTCGCTCGCGCAGGCGTGCGGGTCCCACGGCACGGTCGAGGCGGCGCTCGACCGCGTAGTGGATGACGACGGTGTGGTGCGCGATTCGGCCTCGCCGGAGCTGCGCAAGCTGCGACGGCAGCTGAGCGGCGCCGAGGGCGAGCTGATGCGGGTGCTCGAGCGCGCGATGACTCGGCTTGAATCGCACCATCGGGTCGAGGACGCTTCGGTCACCATGCGAAACGGCCGCTGGGTCATTCCGGTGCGCCGTGAAGGCCGCGGCACGGTGGGCGGCATCGTCCACGATACGTCGGCGTCCGGCGCCACGGTCTTTGTCGAACCGCCGGCCGCCGTCGAGTTCGCCAACAGGATCCGCGAGCTTCAGGCGGACGAGGCGCGCGAGGTCACGCGGGTGCTGGCCGAGGCGACCGACACGCTGCGCGCCTTGACCGGCCCGCTCGTCGCTGCGTCCGATGCATTGTGCGAGTTCGACGCCTGCGCCGCGTGCGCCCGGTTCGCCGAGCGCGAGGGGTGCGTGATGCCGGTACTGGTGCGACCGGCCGCCGGCTTCGTGATCCGAAACGGGCGACACCCGTTGCTCGAGGGCGCCCCTGGCCGCGCGGTCGTGCCGTTCGAGCTGGCGATGGGCGCCACGGAACGCACGCTGCTGGTGAGCGGCCCGAACACCGGGGGCAAGACGGTGCTGCTCAAGGCCGTCGCCCTGCAGTCGTTGATGGCGCAGGCCGGCGTGCCACCGACGGTCGGCGCGGAAAGCCGGGTGCCGCTGTTCGACCGCGTGTTCGCGGACATCGGCGACGAACAGTCCATCGCGGCGTCGCTTTCCACCTTCAGCGGCCACGTCCGGCATCTCGTCGAGATCACCCGGGGCGCAACGGCGGACAGCCTCGTGCTCATTGACGAGCTGGGGTCCGGGACGGACCCCGCCGAGGGCGCCGCACTGGGCGCGGCGGTGCTCGAGACGCTGACGCGACGCGGCACCCGCACGATCGCGACGACCCACCTCGGCGCACTGAAGGTGCTCGCGAACGAGGTCCCGGGTGTCGTGAACGCCTCGCTCCAGTTCGACGACGTGGCGCTCGCGCCGAGTTACCAGCTGCTGGTCGGGCTTCCGGGTCGCTCGTATGGACTGAGCATCGCGCGGCGCCTGAACCTGCCCGACGACGTGCTCGCCAATGCCGAAGCGCGTGTCCCGAACACCGAGCGCGACGCGGCCCGGTTGGTGGAAGCACTGGAGCGCCGGCTCGCGGACGTCGGAAAGCGCGAAGCCGCGATGGCCGAGCGCGAGGCCCGATTCGCCGACACGCAGGCGCGACTGACCGAGCGTGAACGCGCCGTGCGCGAACGCGAGCGGGCCACCGCGCGC
>Ga0194132_10006848_pt1 | contig 17396 bp, 12 predicted proteins | sample TA2KigOf80mmetaG_FD_148612 | JGI IMG/M metagenome (GOLD analysis project Ga0194132, IMG submission 148612) | Freshwater microbial communities from Lake Tanganyika, Tanzania - TA2015054 Kigoma Offshore 80m | ecosystem: Environmental > Aquatic > Freshwater > Lake | place: Tanzania: Lake...
CGTGCGCGTCGTCCTCGTACCCCCGGGTGGCCGCATCGTCCTCGAAACCCCGAACCCGAACAGCACGCAGCGTCCACCGCCGGGCCCCCCGCAGGCCGTGACGATCGTGCAACCGGGCGACATCGTCGTCATCGGCGATTCCACCACGACGGTGGGTCCTATCACCGAGCTCGCTCTCCGGCCGAGCCTGGCGCTCGGGAATCAGATCGACGTGATCGTCACAAGCACACCTGAGCAGCTCACCCTGACGCGCACGCTGTCGTACCTGCCCCGCGGGCTCGCGTACGCCTTCTTCGCGCCCTTCCCCTGGGCCGCCGAGCGCGCGCTCGATCTCCTCACGATCCCGCAGGCGCTGTTCTGGTACCTGTGCCTGGCCGTGATGCCGTGGTCGCTCTGGCGGCTGCGCCACCGTGCCGCGGCGCTCCTGCCGCAGCTCGGCTACGCCGGGGCGATGATGGTGATCTTCACCCTCGTCGAGGGCAACTTCGGCACCCTGTACCGGCACCGCGACATGGCCACGCCGTTCATCGTGATGCTCGCCTCGCCCGGACTCGTGATGCTCTGGGATCGGCTGTCCGCTCGGGTCACTCGCTCGCGCGCCTGAGCTAAAGGCGGATCCCCCCGCCCAACCTGCCCCACACGTCGACCAGATCCTTGCCGCCGATCTGGAGCCCCTCGTAGACCTTGTGCGGCGCGGCAAGGACCAGGATGTCGCTCTCCGCGACGACCTCATCGACGGGGCGGATGCGAGCGTCCTTCACATAGGGATCGGCGCACAGGACACGCGCGCCGCTCCACGAGAGCTGCTTGCGCAGCTTGTAGCTGAGCGACGCCCGCGGGTCGTCGGATTCGGCCTTGAACGCCATCCCGAGGATGCCGACGGTCTTGCCGGCGAGCGTGCCGTACCGTCGCTCGAGCGCCGAGACGACGTAAGCGGGAAGACCCTCGTTGATCTGCATGGCCGAGTGCCCGAGCGGGAAGTGGTCGCGGGTGAACGCGGCGAGGTGCATGGTGTCCTTGAACAGGCACGGACCGGCGGCGAAACCGGGGCCCGGAAGATCCGCGGCCCGCGGGTAGTCCTGCTTCATCGCCGCGAGGATGTTCGTGTAGTTGAGGCCGGCGTCGTGCGCCAGCATGAAGAACTGGTTCCCGATCGCGAACTTCATGTAGCGCCATGCGTTGGTGAAGAGCTTGGCCAGCTCCGCTTCCTTCGTCTTGAGCCGCACCGTCTTGGGCGTGAGCCTGTGGAAGAGGGATTCCGCGCGGTCGCCGGCGACTGGATCGTCGGAACCGATGAGCTCCGGAAGCGTGGTGAGCTCCTCGAGCGCGTAGCCCTCCGCGATGCGCTCGGGGCAGAACGCGACATCGATCGTGCGCCCGTGCCGGCGAAGCGACTCCCGCACGTACGCGGTCGTGCCCGGATACACCGTGCTGCGGAGGATGAGCAGTGTGCCATCGACGAGGTGCGGCGCGATCTGGTCCACGAACTGTTCGAAAAGGGTGACCGTCGGGCTGAGGAACTCGTCGATGGGCGTCCCGACGACGACGATGATCTGCCTGGTCCGCGAGAGCATCGCCGGCGACGAGCTGAAATGGAGCCGGCCCCTGGCGAGCATCTCGCGCAGCAGCTCGTCCCCGCCGCGCTCCATGAACGGCATCTCCCCGCGCGCGACGTGGGCGAGGGCGTCCTCGGAGATGTCGAAAATGCCGACGTTCAGCCCGGTGCGCGCGAAGGCGAGGCTCAACGGCAGTCCGACGTGGCCCGCACCGCCGGCGACGACGAGGTCGAGCGCGGTCCCGCCGCCGGCGTTCATTCCGGCTCGATTCTAAGGAAAGAACTGGGCGGATGCCCGTGCACGCTCGGCCGTTCTGCGTCAGAGTGTGTCCGATGACGAGCAGCGACGGGAACGGCCTTCTTTCGATCGTGTTCCCCGCCTACAATGAGGAGGGTAACCTCCGGCGCTTCGAGCGCGAGGTGGTCCCGGTGTTCCGCTCGCTCGGCCGGCCGTTCGAGATCGTCATCGTCGATGACGGAAGCAGGGACGCCACCTCGGAGGTCGCGTCCACGCTCGGCCCCGAAACCCGTGTCATCCGACATCCCGTCAACAAGGGGATCGGGGCGGCGCTGCGCACCGGGTCCGCTGCCGCGAGGGGCGACCTCATCGTGTGGCTCGACACCGATCTCACGTTCGCCCCGAGTCTCGTCGCCACGCTGCTCGAGCGCTTCGCCGTCGGCGACGTCGACGTGGTGAGCGGCTCACCGTACCTCGCCGAGTTCGAGAAGATCATTCCGCGCTACCGCGTCATCATCAGCCGGCTCGCACGCAGGGTGTATGGACTCGCACTCGGCCGGCCGTTGACCGCGATCAACCCCATCCTCCGGCTCTACAAGCGATCGGATCTGCTCGAGCTGGATGTCCGCGCGAACGGCTTCGAGATCTTCGCGGAGACGCTGTTCGCCCTTGTGCGCCGGGAGAAGCGCATCGCGGAGGTTCCGGCCCCCCTCACGCAGCGGATTCACGGCCTGAGCAACCTCAACTACCGCAAGGAGATCACCCGGCATCTCCCGCTGGTCGGACGGATCATCGTCTGGCGCGTCCGTCGAGCGTTTCGCCGCTGACGGGAGCCGCGGGCTACCCGGCCGGTCTCAGCACGACGACCGCATCGCGCTTGACCACGGGGCGGTACTCCCGGCGAACGAAGTCGAAGAACTGGTTCTGCAGCTCCCGCAGGCTCTCGTAGTTGAGCCGCTGGACTTCCGAGCCTGGCAGGGCCGCCCCGGTGACGACCGAGTACGCGTCAAGCAGCGGGTCAACCCGCGGGACGCCCGGGCGATTCTCGTAGTCCGCGGTCGTCATCACGACGTAGGCCTTCGATCGACGCACACGGTCGATCTGAAGATCGACGAGCGCCGGTGTCCGCGCGCTGTTGAAGATCGTGTCGTATCCCGCGTATCGCAGCCCGAGCCGGCGGTAGACCGGCAGGCTGTAGTAGTCGAGGCCGTACATGACGTACGGGTGATCCACTCCTGCCTCCTGCACGGCCCCCATGATCTGCTCCTCGATCGGCACCGCCGGTGCCGTCGTCGCTCCGGAGCTCGTGGCGCTGCGACCCGCGAGCAGCGAAGGGAAGAGCTGGGTCGTCTGGTACGACTGCATCGGGAGGATGAAGCCGGCGATCAGAATCGCCGCCGCCCCGAGCCTCGGCGCCGCGCGGCCCGGTGTGGTGAGGTACTCGATCCCGGAGAGGGCCAGGAGCAGCGCCGGAAGGCCGAACATGATGGTGTGGTTGTAGTCCGTGGCCGCGAAGCTCGCGCGCTGCGCGACGAGCGCCAGCCCGAAGTAAGCACCGACCGTCGCGGCGAGCGCATGACTGCTCGATGCAGCCGTCCGGAGGACGACCGCGACCGCGAGCGCCGAGACCGCGACGAGCGTGAGAAAGAGGAGGTTCGGGTAGATCGGCTGGTTGTGCGCCCCTGACAGGAACGCAAGAGAGGAGTCCGCGAAGCCTGCCAGGGCGCGCCCGCTGGGGTCGAGCGCGTAGAACGCGGCCGCGGCTGCCCCGAGACTCGCGGCGAAGAGAGCGACCGAGCGCGCGAGGACAACCGACGTGCGCGCACTCGCGTCTGTATCGAGCGGCGAGCCGGTAACCCTGCCCAGCGCCTGGAGAGTTCGAGCCACGAGATCGACCGGCCAGCGGAACGCGAGTCCGGCCGTGAGCAGGAGGATGCCTCCGAGGGTCAGCGATGCGACCTCGAAGCCGTACAGGATGGCGGCGGCGAGGCCGATGACGGCGACCGGAAGACCGGACCAGCCGTTGGCACGCAGCAGTCGCGTGGCGAGCAGGAAGACGAGAGTGGCGAGCAGATAGCGGGTGAACGTGAAGTTCACCCCGGTGAACGGGTTGACCAAGCCGACAGCGAGAAGGACGAACCACCACGCCACCGCGGGGCGTGAGCGGAGGAACGCCGCGAGCACCATCGCGAGCAGCACCAGCCCGACGACGTAGCTCGCCACGAACCACACGCCGTAGCCGAGTTCGAGGCCGAGAAGGCCACCGAGCCAATGTCCTGGGTAGAGCATGAGAGGCCCGTAGTAATAGGAGAAGTCGACGTACGGCACCTCACCGAACGACATGCGGTGCAGCAGGGCTTGGAAGTAGAGGCCCTCCGAGAAGACGAACCGCCCTTTGTAGAGGAAGAGCGCAGCGAACGCGACGACGTGGATGGCGGCCACGGCGCCGACGATCCTCCAGGGCACGTCCCGCCGTAGGTTCTCAAGGGACGGCCAGGGGAGCGCGGGTCTCGCCGGGAGCAGCCGGGCCAGGACGGCACCGGTGACGATGACCGACGCGACGTACCACAGGTACGCGACGGCGTTGTTGAAACCGACGGCGGCCGAAACGCCGAGGATGTCGCGTGACGGCGGGAACAGGTACGGGAGCAGAGACGTCCCGAGGACCACAGCCGCGAACGACACAAGGAGGAGCCACACGCGTCCTCGCCCCAGCGGCATCGGCCCCGATAATACGTTCAGTGCGGAACCTACGCGGCCGGCGCGGCACCGTTGTCGAGCTCACCAGCGTCCGCGATGAGGACTCCGACACCCTCTTCCGCTGGATCAACGACCGCGAGCTCGTCGTGCAGAGCAGCGCATTCCATCCGGTCTCCAGAGACGCGCACGACGCGTGGTTCGCCCGCGCGCAGGAGAGCGAGCACGTAGCGTTCTTCGCGATCCGCACGACCGCGCGCGACCAGCTCATCGGCTCGTGCCAGCTGCATACGATCGATCGCACGCATCGGAGCGCCGAGCTTCAGATCCGCATCGGCTCACGCGATCATTGGGGCCACGGCTACGGCACGGAGGCCGTCCGGCTCCTGCTGGAGGTCGGCTTCTCGGACCTCGGCTTGCACCGCATCTACCTGCACGTCCTGGCCGACAACGTGCGCGCGCAGCGGGCGTACCTGCGCGCCGGGTTCCTCCAGGAGGGGGTTCTGCGGGAGGCGGCGTTCGTCGACGGCCGCTTTCAGAGTCTGGTCGTGATGGGCATCCTCGAGCGGAACCGGACCGCTTGACCACGTCGAGCTCCACTGAGGCCATTCGCGGGCGAACGATTCTGGTCACAGGCGGGACGGGGTTCGTGGGAGTCGCGCTCATCAGGCGGCTCGTGACGCTCGGACCCGCGGCCATCCGGGTGCTGTCGCGGTCCGCAGCCGGACACACCGACCTCACGCGGGTCATCCACGGCACGAAGGTCCCGCTCGAGCTCGTGGCCGGTGATGTCGCCGACCCCTCCACCGTGCACGACGTCATGACGGGAGCGAATGTCGTCTTCCACCTCGCGGCGATCAAGGGTGTGGACGTCTGCGAAGCACACCCCTACGAGGCGATCAAGACCAACCTCGTCGGCTCCAAGATCCTCGTCGATGCCGCCACCGAGTCCGGCTCGGTCAGCCACTTCGTCGCCGTCAGCTCCGACAAGGCGGTGAATCCGGTCGACGTGTACGGAACGACGAAGTGGCTCATGGAGCGCATGGTGTGCGACGCGCGATCGGCGCACGGGCCTCGGTTCTCGGTGGTGCGCTGCGGCAACTTCTGGGGAAGCAGCGCCTCGGTTCTCTCGCTCTGGCAGCGCACCATCAGGGAAGGCGGCGCAATCCGGGTGACCGACCCCCGCATGACGCGCTTCGTCACCTTGGCACCCGACGGCGCCGACCTTATCCTGAGCGCAGCCGGTCGCGGACTCCGCGGCGAAATCCTGGTCCGGCCGATGCCCGTCTACGTGCTCGGCGACCTCGCCGCCGCGTTTTCCGAGCGGTATGGAGCGAAGGTGCTTGTGGTGGGGCCGCGCGTTGGCGAAAAGCTGCACGACGATCTGATCTCCGAGGCGGAGGCACCGTTCACCCGGCGCGAGGGGGACGAATTCATCATCACGCCTGGTCGCGCGCAGCAGGGCGCGGCACCGCTCAGCTCGGAGGACGGCGTGCGCCTCACCAAGGAGCAGATCATGCGGCTCCTCGACATGGAGGGAGTCTCTGCCGCATAGCACGGCGCGCCGCAAGATCCTCAGCGTGGTCGGCACGCGGCCGGAGCTCATCAAGCTCGCCATGGTCGTCAGGGAGCTCGGGCGGCACCCCGACGAGTTCGACTCCCGCCTGTGCGTGACCGCCCAGCACCGCGAGATGCTCGACCAGATGCTGCCGGTCTTCGACCTGCGGCCCGACTACGACCTCGACCTCATGCGGCCGGACCAGTCGCTCGAGGGCGTCACAGCGGCGCTCCTGGTGGCGATCACGAAGGTCCTGCGCACTGACCGGCCCGACCTGGTCCTCGTCGTCGGGGACACCACGACTGCTTTCGCCGCGGCCCTCGCAGCCTTCTACACTCAGGTGCCCGTCGGTCACGTCGAGGCCGGGCTGCGAACCCACGAGCGGTTCAGCCCGTTCCCGGAGGAGCTCCTTCGCCGAATGATGACCCCTCTCAGCACCTTCCACTTCGCGCCGACGCGCATGGCCGCGGAGAATCTCCGGATCGAGCGCATGTACGACGACGCGCACGTCAGCATGACCGGCAACCCGGTCGTCGACGCGATCCGGTACATCGTCGAACGCCGCGGCACGCAGGCGACAAATCTCTATGAGCGCCGCGCCAAGCACATGCTCCTCGTCACCGCGCATCGCCGGGAGAACCTCGGGGAGCCGCTCGAGCGGATCTGCCGGGCGCTCCGGAAGCTCGCGGACCGGAACGAGGACGTCGAGATCGTGTACCCGGTCCACCGGAACCCGAACGTCCTCGGGCCGGTGACGAGCCTCCTGGGCGGACACCCGCGCATCCACCTGATTGAGCCGGTGGATTACGTGCAGTTCGCCTACCTGATGGCGGAAAGCTACTTCATCCTCACCGACTCCGGCGGGATCCAGGAGGAGGCGCCCGTGCTGGCGAAGCCGGTGCTGGTGCTGCGGGAGGTGACCGAGCGTCCTGAGGCGATCGAGGCGGGGACCGCCCTCTTGGTCGGCACCGATGAGGAGACCATCGTGCGCGAGGCCGAGCGACTGGTGCGGGACGAGAAGCACTATGCGTCGATGGCCCGCGCGGTGAGTCCGTTCGGCGACGGCCACGCTTCCGAGCGGATCGTGCGGATCCTTCGCGAGCGGCTGGTCCCCGACGCGAGGTAACGCCGCGCCGCGGTTGAACCTTCGGCTGGTCGCCCGTCACCCGATGTGGACGGTGTTCGTGCTGGCGCTCGCGGTCCGCGTCGCGTTCGTCGTGGTGACGAGGCTGGACCCGTACAGCATGGTCGACAGCACCGAGTACGACCTCATCGCGACACGGCTGCTCGCGGGCGAGGGCTTCACCGCGGACCCCAACCTCTTCTTCCGTCCGCCGGTCTATCCGGTCTTCGTGGCCGCGGGTTACGCGGCCAGTGGCCTGCTCGTGATCCAGATCGCGCAGATCCTGCTGAGCGCGTGGACGGCCGTGCTCATCGGCGACATCGCCCGGCGCCTGCACCCCGACCCGCTCGCCGGCCCGGTTGCCGGAGTGGGGGCGGCGTTCTACCCATGGCTGTTCGCCTACGTCGGCGGCCTTGCGGCGGAGACGGTCTTCATCTTCCTGTGGATCGCCTCCGTGAGCCTGCTCCTCCGTACCGTGGAGGCGCCGCGCGGCCGGGTCATGGTCGCCGCGGGAGCGGTGTTCGGCCTCGCTGCGCTGACCCGGGCCAACCTCCTCGTGCTTGGACCGCCACTCGCCCTCTGGCTTTGGTGGCGGACGCGAGGGATCGGACGCCCGCTCGCGTTCGGCGTCGCCACGGTCGCCATGCTGATGCCGTTCGCCCTGTATCACCTTGCACTCGGCAACGGGCTCGTGCTCTCGAGCAACGGGGGTGGTGAGAGCTTCTACATCGGCAACAACCCCGGGCACACTGCCCTGTACGCGGGGACGCTGCCGCCCGAGAGCGTCGCGGGTGAGAGCTTCATCGGACCGATGGCTCAGGCGTACATCGACTGCCCGGGTCTTCGCTGCATCTACGACATCCCGATGGCGGAGCGGGATGGGTTCTTCTATCGCGCGGGCCTGCGCTACATCGCCGAGCACCCCGGGGAGGCCCTGGTCACCGACCTGCGGAAGCTCGCGCATTATTGGCGGCCGTGGGTCGAGCCGCGGGTCTACTCGATGCCCGTGGTGATCGTCACCGGCGTGTCGTTCACGGTGCTGCTCGTCCTCGCGCTCGTCGCGCTTCGCCGGATGACCCGCGACCACGTCGCCCTCGTCCTGACCATCGCGGTGATGGCCACGCTCACGGCCGTCCTCTGGCACGTCCAGCTCAGATACCGCTTCGCGGTTCTGGATCCTCTCCTGCTGGCGGTGGCCGCGGGACCGGTGACGGTGTGGATTCGCCGGAACGGCATGCTGCCCTTTAGCTGACTCGGCTGCGGAACCACTCCACGTTGCGCTGAAGGCCGGCTTCGAACGGCACGAGCGGACGCCAGCCGAGCTCGCTCTTGATTCGCGACGCGTCTGCGCACAGCCGCCGCAGATCGCCCGGCCGCTCCGGCGCGTGGACGATCTCGCTCTTGCTGCCGGTGGCGGCGATCACCTGTCGCGCCATTTCCTTGACGCTGATGTCGTTCCCCGTGCCCACGTTGAACACGCGGCCCGGTGCGGGCCTTGACGCGACACGGATGAAGGCGTCGACCAGATCCGACACGTACGTGAGGTCGCGGGTCTGGAGCCCGTCGCCGTGGATGCGCAGCGGCTCACCGCGAAGCGCGAGGCGGATGAACGTCGGCACCACGTCGTACGAATGCCGGGGTCCGTAACAGTTGAACGGCCGCACGATCGTGACGGGCATCCGGTAGGTCCGCCAGTAGGAGTACGCGATCCGATCGGCGGCCGTCTTGGACGCCGCGTAGGGTGTTGCCGGCTCGAGCGGAGAGTCTTCGGAGATGGGATGGGGGCTCCCGCCGTACACCTCGCTCGAGCTCGTCACGATCACGTTGGGGATCGACCGGCGCCGCGCGGCCTCGAGGACGGCCACGGTCGACCGCACGTTGTTCTCGACCACGGACGCGGGCTGCGTCAGCGACGCTGAGACGTACGCGTCGGCGGCGAGATGCATCCACGTTTCCACGGTGAGATCCGAGAGCACGCTCTCCGCGGACGCACCCGCGAGATCGACGGAGACGATGGTGAGCTGCTTGTTGTCGATGCAGTGGGCCAGGTTGGGAAAGTCGTGAGTGACCTGGCTGCGCGACGTGCGGCGCACGACGGCTGTGACCTCGCATCCGAGCGCAAGCAACGCGTCGACGAGGTGCGAGCCGACGAAGCCGTCGGCCCCGGTGACCAGCACCTTGCTCAGGGACGGCGTCATGCGCGGAGGCTTCCCAACGCGTTCTCCAAGGCCGCGCGCGCCCGATCCAGATCCAGGTCGGGCGGGCACCCCAGGATCAGGGCCCGCCTGCCGGCCACCTGCGCGTTCACGTAGGGCTCGACGATGACGTGCCGCACCCCGTCGAACGCGGGCTGATGGGGCACCGATGCGCCGAGCAGCGACCGCACCTCGACCCCGGCCTTGTCGAACGCGGTGGCCGCGGCCAGCTGATTCACTCCGTCGGGCACGATGATCACCACACCGAACGGCTGCGCGCCCTTGGCGAGAGGGTCGCCGAGGACGCGGACGCCCGCGCCGCGCAGGACGTCGACCACCAGCGCGGCGCTCGTGCGGCGCGACGACATGATGTAGTCGAGCCGCTTGAGCTGCACGAGGCCGAGCGCAGCCTGCAGGTCCGTCATCTTCGCGTTAAAGCCCATCAGGCCGTAGATGTAGCGTTCGTCGGGGCTGATCGGGCGGTCGTCGACCGGGTAGTCGAAGCGCTTGCCTGAGTACTCGAGATCGCGGCCGAAGACGCGCAGGCTGCGTGCGGTCGCGGCAAGCGAGCGGTCATTGCTGATCAGCATGCCGCCCTCTGCGGTGGTGATGTGATGGCCGGCGTAGAAGCTGAACGTCGCCAGATCCCCCACCGAGCCGACGTTCTTCCCGTTGCGCGATGTGGCAAGCGACTCGCAGCAATCCTCGATGAGGGCCAGGTGATGCGCCGACGCGATGCTGCGCAGCCGGTCGAGGTCTACCGCCTGACCCAGTGTGTGCGGCAGGATCGCCGCCTTGGGCATGTGCTCGCGGCAGGCTCGATCGAGAGCATCCAGGTCGTAGTTCAGATCGTCCTTGGCGAGGTCGATGAAGATCGGCACGCAGCCGGCCTGCACGACCGGAGAGACCGCGGTGAGAAAGGTGGCCCCGGAGACCACGACGCCGTCACCACGGCTGAGGCGCTTCGAGGCGATCAGCGTTTCGATGGCGAGGGTGTTCGCGACGGAGCCCGAGCTGACGGCGATCGCGTGCGGGAAGCCGAATTTCTCGCAAAAAGCAGACTCAAACTTCGCGATGAGATTCCCGGTCGCGAGATCGCCGTCGCGCAGCGCTTGGAGGAGCGACACGGCCTCGGCCAGCCCGAAGACCGGCCGGCCGAACGGGAGCACATAGCTCGTCTTCTGCGCGACGCTCACCGGGAACTCCGCGGCGAGCGCGGTCAGCGCCCGCCGCTGCGCGGACTCCGCGTCGATCTCGGCCATCTAAAGCAGGTACTGCCAGGCGAGCGGCTTGCCGGAGGATGCAAGATGCAGGGCCTGGTAAGCGAACATCGAGCACCACGAGTTCGCGTGGACCTCGCTCGCCTCCGGCTGGTATGAGATCGCCATGCCGCCCGAGACCGGGAACGCGATAGCAACGAGGCGCTGCAGCGTCTCCGGATGACCGGCATCCTTGCCGCGGATCGCGAGCCGCAGACGCGCGACCTGCGGAGTCACATCGGACTGCTCGACGACGCGGTTGCTGCCGAGGTCCTTGGGGAATCCACCCGAGGGCAGCTGCGCGCGCTCCAGCGCTTCGAGCATCGTCTTGGCCTGGCGGGCCGACGCTGTGTCGCCGGAGGCCTGGCTCCAGATCCACAGCCCCTCGATCGCGTAGGACGCGGCGTGGAGGTTGGGCCCGGACTCGCCGAACGCCAGATCGGGACTGTTCAGCGTCACTCCGCGCGACGAGGCCATGAGCTTCTCGCCCGCCTCACGCATGCCCTCGACGCCCTCGTCGCGCGCGAGGCAGAGGACCTGGACGCACTTCAGCATGTGCGACGTCCCGGTGGTGGACCACTTGGGAGTGGCGGCCTGGCTCGGGAACGTCGTGGTCAGGGCACCCGACGTCAGGACCTGATCCCGCTGCCGCTTCGCGAGGGAAAGACCGTTCGAGAGGTAGCGATCGGACTTGAGCGCCTTTCCGACGTTGATCAGGCCGCCGGCGATGATGGCCAGATCGAACTCGTACACCGTCGGGCTTCCGGGGCGTGCGGAGAGATCGCCGGACTCGAGGCGCGAGCACAGCCAGTCCGCCGCCTTCACCACCGCCGGCCGTGCCGACTCACCGGCGTACGCGGCGGCCCTGAGGAAGTACCCGGTCGTCTCGGGGTACTCGAACGCGAGGGCTCCCGAGTCACGGAAGCGCCACGAGGCCATGGCGCCGGAGGGATGCGACAAGCCTCCCGTGAGAAGCCATTGCAGGATCTGGTTCGAAACGTCCGACAAGCGCCTGCTCTCCGGCGCAACCACATCGTGCATCGACGAGATTCTAGGCGACAAAGAGCACCCTCACCGCGCGGGGGCCATCGATCGGAGTAGGTCGGTTGCCTCGATGTTGGTCGGCTCGAGAAGCAGCGCCCGCTGCAAGCTGTTGCGAGCGCAGACCGGGTCGAGCTGTGCCAAGCAGACCTTCGCGAGCCCGATGCGCAGCAGGGCTCGCTCGCGGATCTCGATGAGGCGCTCGAGCCCGGCGCGCGCCGCTGCCCGGTCGGGCAGCGCGAGGGCCGCGGTCACCGCGATCCGATCGTACATCACCGTGTCATCCGGATAGCGAGTGATCGCGATCGTGATCTCGCGCATCGCGATCGCGGCGTCTCCATGCCGTGCCTCCGCCTCCGCCAGTGCCGCATGCGGATCGGCTGCGTTCGGATCGACCTCGACGGCCCTGCGCGCAGCGGCCAAGGCCGCCTGGGGACCGCCGCGCGTCAGGTCGGAGTGAACCTGCACCTGCTGCGACCGGCTCTTGGCGAGGTTCATCAGGTGCGCCGCGTCGTACGGCTCCCGTGCGGCAGCCTGTGCGAAGGCATCCCCCGCCTCGCGGTAGCGCGCCTGCTCGTAGAGGGCACGGCCGAGCCTCGCCCAGTGCCCCGCGCGGCCGGGGTCGTCGTTCGTCGCCGCGAGCGCCACCCTCGTCGCCGCCTCGGCCTGCCCTGCCGCGAGCGCCACCTCGGAGCGGAGCGCGCCCTCATCGGCCGCGAGCGCGCGATAGCTCGTGAGCCCGCCCACGAGCACGACCGCCGCAACGGTCCACGACAGAGCACGCCAGCCACCCGGAGTTGGGCGCACGAGTGGCGTACTGACCGGGAGCGCGTCGGGTTCACGAGCGAGCGCCGCCGCCGCACCGAGGAGCGCCCAGGGAATCCACGCCGTCGCGAACGACCCCACGGTGACGAGCGCGCTCGCCCAATAGGCGGCGCCGAGGACGAGCAGCGTTCCGGCGACGACGGGCGCGCGCGTGAGCGATCGCCCGAGTGCCCACATGTTGGAGACGAGCAGGACGACGACGGCTCCGAGTCCGAGGATGCCCATGGTGACCGCAGCCTGCAACGGCCACGAGTGCGCGTTGTCCACGATCTCGCCGTGGCTGATGCGCTCGAACTCGATCGGGCGATAGGCGACGAACGCGGCCGCGACGTTGTCGGGCCCCCAGCCGAGCATCGGCCGCTCGGCGACGGCGCGCGCGAGAGTGCCGTAGATGAAGACCCGGTCCGCGAGCTCGCCGCCCTGGACCGTCGCGATGAGGCGCTGCCCAAGGTTGGTGAAGCCGAGGAGGACACCGAGTGCGGCGATGGTCAGCACGGACGCGAGCGCGACGCGCCGGGGCGTGAGCACGGCGCCCCGCTTGAGAAGCAGGACGCCGATGGTCAGCGCGGCCGCGACGAGCCCGAGCAGCGAGGAGCGCGAGCCGACTTGCACGACAGTGATCACCAGCACCACGCCAACACAGAGCGCGACACGGCTGGCGGCTCGCCATTGTCGCCACGCGAACGCGCCGAACGCGAGCGTCGCCGATGCCGCGACGACGAGGTACTCGCCCATCGGGCCGGCGTTGCCGAAGGTGCCGATCGGCCGGACCGTCTCGTTCCCCACGCTCCACACGATGGGATCGATCCCCAGCCGCTGGACGATCACGTAGATCGCCGCGAGCGTCGTCGCGCCCGCCAGGCTCGCGGCGAGGACGACCCAGTCGCGAGGGCGCCGGAGTGCCACCGGGAGGGCCACATACAGCACGACCATGTCGGCCACGAAGGTGAGGCCGAGCAGGCGCTCGACGCTCCCGTACAGGGCCAGGTACGTGCTCTGGGCACCGATCGACGCGGCGAGCGCCACCACGACGAAGGCTCCCACTGCCAGATGCAGCCGTGTGCGCGGCAGGATGCCCAACCCATGCCGGAGCACCGCCAACACCATGGCCCCCGCGATGAGCCACTCGGTCGACCGGCTCCATGAGGACTTGGCCATCGTGAAGGCCGACCTGGCGTCCGGATCGAAGAGCAGCACGATGCCCACGAGCTTCAGAGCGACGAGCACGAGGATCAGCCGGTGCTCCGCGGAGCCCTCGAACGAGATCGCAGTCGTGCGTCGGGCCTCGACGATGCGCGTTCGCTTGGGCATCTGCTGAGAGTAGGTGCCGCCGCAGCGGTCGCGCTACGAGTCAAAGAGAGGACCGGGGCCCTTTCGGGCCCCGGTCCGGGAGTGCGAGGTCGCGACGCGATCGCCTAGGCGATCGGCTTCGACTGCGGGTTCGGACTGATCACGTTTCCGTTCGTATCCGCGACGTTACGAGTCGTGATCGTGACGGTACCCGTGGTCGGAACGATGCCGGAGGTCGCGTTGGCCGAGGTGATGTCGCTGGTGTACGCGGTACCGCTGCTCACCGTGCACGTAATCGTGAACGTGAGTCCGGCGGAGGTCGTAGTGATGACCGGGGTGCCGTTGCCGCACAGATTGCCGAAGGTCCCGTTGTTCAGCGAGTAGTTGTTCGGGTTACCGGCCGAGTTCGCCGCGCCGGAACCGCCCGTCATCGCCTTGCTGTATGTAACCGTGAAGTTGGTCACCGAACCGCGGGCCGAGCTGCTGAGCGCCGGAGCGGTGGAGTCGCTGTAGCTGACCTGGATCGTGGTCGGGTTCGGGGTCAACGTGTTGCCCGCGCCGTCCGTGATGCCCGAGACGGTGAGCGTGTACGTGCCGGCCGTGAGGTTCTCGTCGAAGCGGAACCGCGTGCACAGTACGTCGTTAGACAGTCCGTCGAAGCTGGCGCCGCTCGCCGATGAACCGCTGGTGCTCATCGAGTTGCCGAGCGCCGTACCGGTCGAGGTGAAGTTGGTGGGCGTCGAGGCCGTCGTGTTAGCGGTGCCGGTCGTGTAGGCAGTCTGGGTCTGGGTTGGCGCGGTCACGCTCGTCTTGGAGGACGAAAGCGACTTGTTGAAGCAGACCGAGAGCTGCGTGAGCGAAGCGGTCGCGCTGGTCACGGTGAAGGCCGCAGTGTCCAACGAATCCGTCACGGTGAGGAGCGTCGGGTTGGGGTTGATCCCGTTACCCACGCCCGTCGTGTTCCCCGCCTGGTCCTGGACGTTGCTGACCTGGAGCGTGTAGGCGCAGCCGTTGCCGAAGAGGGTGTTCCAGTAGAGCGTGATCGCCTTAAGCTGGAAGCGCGCGTCGGTGCTGGCGGTCTGCAGGTACCCGTTGGGGTTCGCCGAGAGAGCGGTGCCACTGCCGCTCGCGCAGCCGACCGTCGCGGCCGAGCCGTCCGGGTTGAAGATCGTGTAGTTGGTCATGTTGTCAATCGAGTTGGTGGAACCGGACGCCGAGGCCCATCCACCCGTGCTCGCCTGCATCGCCTCGCTGAAGGTCACGGTCACGCCCTGGATGTAACCGGCGTTGGTGCCGACGCTGGCGTTCGGGTTCGCGGTGTAGGCCGCCGTGCTACCGCTATTCGACTTGAAAGCCGTCGCTGTAGCGGTCGGACGGGTCGTGTCATCCGAGATGGTGATGGTGAAGCTCGTCGGGTTTGGCGAGATGGTGTTCCCACCGAGGTCCGTGACGTCCCACACGTCGAGGGTGTGCGCGCCCGCCGAGGTGCTAACCGGAGAACCACCGGTCGCAAGCGACAGGCGAACCTGCGCGTTGCGGTGGGTGATGTTGCCGGTCGCGTTGCTGTTGCGCACAAAGATGGTCCCCGGGAAGCTCGCCGAGTCCCACTTGAGATTGGCGGCGGTGAGCGTGGTGTTCAGCATCGGCTCGCTGAACTGGAGCACGAAGGAGCGCGTGCCGATGAGGGTTACGCCCGTAGCCTGGGGAGCCGTCGAGTCATCCGTGCTGAACGCGATGGTGGCTCCGGCGGCGAGCTTGTTGCCGGCGGCGTCGGCGACGCCACCGGTGATGCCCGTGTTGCCGACGGTCAGCGTGTATGAGGTGTCGTCAGCGAGCTGGTTGGTACCAGTCAAGATGAAGAGCACACACTTCTTGTCCGCCGAGATGCTCGTGGCGGACGAGAGGGAGAGCGTGGTGCTCACGTTGGCAACCGCGGTGACGCTCGAGATCGCCGGGACCAATTCGTAGGAGCGCGCGTCGATGGCCGAGAAGGGGCCTGCACTGGTCATCGCTTTGTCGTAGCAAACGGTCAGCTGCTGATTGCTTGTGGTGGTGACGCTGGCGAGAGCCGGCGCGGCCGTGTCAACGACGTAGGTGAAGACCGCGGACGTGCCCTGGCTCGGGGCCGTCGCCGTGATCGCGTGGCTACCAACGGACAGCGCGCTGACGGTGCACGACCAGGTGCCCGTCGACGAAGCCGTCGCGGTGCACAGCGTGGTCGAGCCCTCCTGCACGGTCACGATGGTGGTCGCCGTCGCGCCAGTGCCCGAGATGGTCGGGGTCGTGGTCGTCGACGGGGAGGCCGGGCTCGAGCCGGTGATCGTGATGGCCGAGGCCGTCACGGTCACGGTCTGGTAGTACCCGTAGTCCTCCATGAAGTCGTTGCCGCCGAACGGGACACCCGTGAAGTCCACGGCGCCCGTGGGCTGGTTCGCCGGGACCTGCACGTTGTAGATGAAGAAGCCGACCTGGCCCGGCGCCACGAGGTCGTTCGCCTGGTTCGCGTACGTGCGCGTGGCGGGCCAGTTGACCGACCACGCCTCGAGGGCTGCGCTCGTGTTAGCACGCATGCGCAGCGAGGCCTGCGCGGTCGCGGAGCCCTTCACCCAAGCCTGGGTGCCGGTGTTGCTGAAGCCGACGGCGAACTGGCCCGACTGCCCCGGAGCGAGCGAAAGGAACGAGCTCTCGGAGAAGTAGGCCGCGTTGAAGCCGCCTGCCGCAGCCGCCGGGAACGCGCTCGCGAGCATGCTGAACACGAGCGCGGTCGCGGTGATGCTGGTGCTGAGTACCTTGGCTACTCGCATTTCCTTCCTTTCTGAAGGATTTATTTGGTCGCGCGGGTCGCTGGGTCGCGCTGGTCGCTACCTGTCTTTCGCCTCCGCAGCCGTGGCCACGGCGACCCCGAGAAAGTCAGGAAATCGGGGCCCTCGTACGGAGGCCCGCCAAACTGTTCGTTCTTAGCACAGTGAGGTTGGCACCGCAAATATTGGGCTCTTGCGAACTCCTCCTTCCGCACCCTTCGATGCGCAATTTCCTAACGACCCGGATCGTCCGTTTGTCTCTAGCGGACATCCACGATGAAGACCGCGTCGAGACTTGGGCCGCCGATCCAGGCGCGACCGCCGCTGTCGACCGTCAGAACGGTCGCGCCATTCGGGACTGTGACGAGCGGGCCGCCGCTTGCGCGTCCGATGCGGGACGGAGTCCCGCCAGTCAGGATGTACGCGGCCCCCGACGCCGACTGCAGGTCGGCGATGCCGGCGTCCACCGAGCGGACCGGGGAAGCGAGGCCCGCGTTGAGCAGGAAGAGCTGGCCGCCCGCGGTGCTGAACCAGACCTGGCCCGTGACGTCGGTGACGATCCGCAAGAGCGGGCCGGAAGTCGGCGAGGCGTACTCGGCGATACGCCCGAGGCTCGGCTCGTAAGCGTAGTAGGCGGCCTTGTTCGCGTCGCCCACCCACACGCGGCCGGACAGATCCGCCGCGACCGATCCGGCGACCGCTCCGGCGGTGAGCGAGACGAACGCGAAGCGCCGGGTCCGCACGTCGTAGTCGATCAGGCGCGAGCCCCCGACCTCGACCAGCCACAGGTGGTCGTTCGCGTAGGACGCCTGCG
>Ga0194132_10006849_pt1 | contig 17394 bp, 16 predicted proteins | sample TA2KigOf80mmetaG_FD_148612 | JGI IMG/M metagenome (GOLD analysis project Ga0194132, IMG submission 148612) | Freshwater microbial communities from Lake Tanganyika, Tanzania - TA2015054 Kigoma Offshore 80m | ecosystem: Environmental > Aquatic > Freshwater > Lake | place: Tanzania: Lake...
CTGCGCAACTTCTGGCTGGAGTGCCCCTGCCACGGATCGCGCTACGACCGCCTCGGCATCAAGGCCGCCGGCGCGGAGTTCGGACCAGCCCCTCGGAGCATGGACCGCTTCTCGGCCAGCGTCGACGCTGAGGGGGTGCTGACGCTGGACACGGGTCGCATCACGCTGGGCCCGCTGCCCGTTGCCCTGGGCCAGCCGGGCATCATCCCGCCCACGTCGCCCACCGGTTGCATCTGACGCACCGACCCCGGCCCGCGAGGGCCGACCGTCGACCACCCACTCGAGGAGTCTGATGACCGACCAGCCTGGACGCGATCGAGAGCAGCGGCTGCCGATTCCGCGGCCGCCCTCCGAGACCGCGCCGGCGGACCGCTTCAGCGCCCCACCGGCCGCTCACGACGTCTCGCTGACGCCCGAGCGTGCCGCCGGGATCGTGCGCCAGTCAGGCAATGCCCGATGGGTCGGCTTTCTCGCGACGCTCGTCGTGGTCCTCTTCGTGATCATCTACTACTTCTACGAGTTGGGCGTGCCCGGGATCGCCGGCACCAGCCGCCTCGAGAAGGAAGGCGAGGCGCAGTACGTCACCGACGTCGAGCGCGGCTACAACATCTACGAGGCCAACTGCGCGCGCTGCCACGGCGAGCAGGGCCAGGGCGGAATCGGTCCGGTCCTCAATGACCAGATGAAGCTGTTCGTCCACCTCAACGAGGAATACCTGCGCACCGTGCTGTACGCGGGCGGGCGCTACGTCTGCGGCAACGCCGACAGCATCATGCCCTTGTGGGACAGCCGGACCGGCGGCCCGCTCAACTACCAGCAGATCAACGAGCTGATCGCGTTCCTGCGTGCCACCAACGAGCACGAGTACATCATTCGCGACCCAGCGACGCTGGAGCCGATCCTCGACCAGGCCGGCAAGGTCCGGACCTTCACCGGCTGGCGCGACCCCGACTTCAGGCCCGCGCCTGGTGCGACGCCGGTGCCCGCCTGCTGGACGGACGCATTCGCGACGCCCAAGCCCTCCGGCTCGCCCGGACCGACTACCACGCCGGGCGCGTCCGGCACGCCGGGCCCGAGCCAGGGCACCGTTGTCACGATCCGGGCCCAGAACATCGCGTTCCTCGACCAGGACATCAAGGCGCCGGCCGGACAGCCGTTCCAGATCTCGTTTGAGAACCTCGACGCGGGCATCCCTCACAACGTGGACATCAAGGACCAGTCCGGCGGAGACCTCTTCGTGGGCGACATCTTCAGTGGCGTCGAGACGCGGATCTACGACATCCCGGCGCTGGCGGCCGGGACGTACCCGTTCATCTGTACCGTGCATCCGAACATGACCGGGACGATCACGGCCGAATGAACCTGATGAGCCGTTACGGCGCCGAGCGCCGGCAGGGGGTTGAGCGAGCATGACGGCACCGGCGCTGGGCCCGGGAGCGACCCGACGGCGGGTCCTCTTCGGCCTGCTCGACGGGGACAGCTGGTCCTGGGCGTCGATCAAGGCCATGTTCTGGTTCATCCTGATCATCCTGCTGCTGGGCTACATCCCCGATCGCGCGTACTACTTCACGGTGTTCTCCACGATCGACCTGGGAATCAACGTGATCTCGCCGGTCAACCTCTGCCCGCCGGAGAACCGCGGCCTGCCCTGCCCGGTTCCACCCGGCGCTGCCCTGCCCTGGGATCCCTCGCCGACGGAGCTGTCGCTCCCCGCGCCGCGCGCCGACGGCGCCGTGGTCCAGTCCGGGGCACGGTTCCTGTACATCGGCGGTACGGATGGCGCGACGGCCAGCGCCGATGTCTTCACCGCGGAAGCAGTTGCCGCCGGGACGTTCGGACCGTGGACGTCCGGCCCGGCGCTGCCGGAACCTCGCTCACGCGCCGCTGTCATCTTCTCCGCGGGCTCGATTTACGTCTTCGGAGGCCTGGACGCGAGCGGCAAGGCCACCACCACGGCGTGGTCGCTGACCGCCGACGCGAGCGGTGCGCTCACGGCCTGGACACCGGTCGAGGCCATGCAGCTGCCCGAGGCACGCGCGGGATCATCGGTCGTGGCCCTTGCCGATGGCCTTCTTCTCCTGGGCGGGGTCGATGCCAACGGTGCCCCCACGAGCAGCGTCTGGAAGTCCAAGACGTCATCGAGCGGCGCCAGAGGCGAGTGGACCCCGCTCACATCGATGCCCGAGGTGCGGGCCGACGCCGAACTGGCCATCAGCGGCAGTCACGTCTACGTCTTCGGTGGACGCGACGCCTCCGGGCCCACGGCCTCGGTGCTCCGGGGCACGTTCCCGACGGGCACGTCCGACGGCCATGGCGGGACCATCCCGCCCGCGAACCCCGACCTGCTTTCCTGGGCCGCCGGCACCGGCACCAGCAACCTGCCCGGCCCGCGCACGGACGCCGCCGGGTTCTTCGCAAATGGCGGGCTGTACCTCGTCGGCGGGGCCGACGGCTCCGGCGTCCAGAACGAGGTGTACTGGGCCGCCCCGGATGCGAAGGGCAACATCGCCGAGTGGCGCCACCTTGATCTGACCGACCTGCCCGAGCCAGGGCTGGCCGGCGGCGCGGCCGTGGTCAGCGGCGCGAACGCCTACGTCATCGGCGGGCGGACCGCCGACGGCGTGATCACCGGGGCCGCGCGCACGAGCCTCGCGCCCAAGCCGCCGTTCTTCCAGCTCGGCCTGTTCGGGGCCACCATCCCGGCGCTCAAGATCGAGGGCGAGGTGGGCCAGCAGCTGGGGTATCTCGCCGCCGCCGGCGTCGGCACCGGCAACTTCATCCTGCTCATCGTCGTCGGTTGGGCGTTCGCGCATCCGGAGCGAGCGCGCGAGCTGGTGGGCCGGATCCGCCGGCGCGGGCGACCCGCCTAGTCTCCGGCAGCCCGGCCGGGGTCTGGCCTGGCCTGGTCGGTCGTGAGCAGCGTCCGCAGGTCCGGCGGCGCGATCGTCTCGAGACCAACGCCCGGATCGCTCACTGCCAGCAGGAGATCCTCGACGGCGCCGACCAGCGGGCGCAGGTCCGCGCCCTCGGTGGTGGCGTCCCGGAGCCGCGCCAGCGCGCCGGCGAGATTGGTGCGCATGCCCGCGCGGTTGCCCCGGGCGCGGTGGACGAACGCTGCCGCGACCTTGATCAGCGCCTGGGTCCGGAGCCGCTCGCCGAGTTCGGACGCGCCCATCCAGGCCGGCTCCAGCAGTTCGTGGGTCTCAAACCAGTCCCCGCGCTCCCAGGCGTTGAGAGCATCCCGGAGTGCGGCAGCCCGTGCGGCCGGCGGGATCGGCCGGTAGGCCTTGTGGCGGCCGGCCTGCAGGATCGTCTCGGGCGGCACGCGTGGCCCTATGCCAGATCGGTCAACCGGCGGCGGCCGGCGAACCCCACGTCGAGTTCATGCCACCAGTCGACGTCGCCTTCGCCCAGGCGCCAGCACAGCCATACCTGGCGGCCCATGACAAGGGCCGGAAAGTCGATGAGGCCGCTGTCGATGTCGCGCAGGGTGATGCCCCAGCCGTCGATCCTGGCCACCGACGCCTGCATCTGGTCCACCACGCCCTGGATCCGCAGACGGATGCGCCCGGCCTCGGCTCCCGCATCGCCCGCGGGCTCGTCCGCGTCGGCGGTCTCTTCGACCCGCAGCTCCAGGAGGCGATCGCGGAGCCGGACGAGCTCGTCGCGCTGGTCGCGGAGCAGGAGCAGCAGCTCGCGGACCTCGGGGATGCGCTCATTCGCGGCATCGATCGTGTAGAAGGTGGCCACCGCCGGATTCTAGGCGAGGGGGCACCGTGGGCCACGTGGTGGGCTCCTCCGCCGGGGGGCGCATTCGCTACGATCCGCGGATGCGACTCGCCGACCGAATGTCCCGCCTCGCAACGGAGGGCGCCATGGAGGTCGCCGCCCGGGCGCGTGCCCTCGAGGCGACCGGACGCCACGTGATCCACCTCGAGATCGGGGAACCGGACTTCGACACGCCGGCCAACATCCGCGAGGCTGCCAAGCGCGCGCTGGACGACGGCTGGACGCACTACCCGCCGGCGCCCGGCCTGCCGGTGCTGCGCAGGGCCATCGCGGACGATTTCCGGGCGCGCCAGGGCGTCGATGTGAGCCCGGACCAGGTCGTCGTGACCCCGGGCGCGAAGCCCGTCATGTTCTACGCGCTGCTGGCGCTCGCCCAGGAGGGCGACGAGGTCATCTACCCCGATCCGGGCTTCCCGATCTACGAGTCCATGACCCGCTTCGTCGGCGCCACGCCGGTGCCGATCCCGATGCGCCAGGAGCACGAGTTCCGGCTCGACCCCGACGAACTGGCGAGCCTCGTCACGCCGCGGACGCGCATGATCATTCTCAACTCGCCCGCGAATCCGACCGGCGCCATCCTCACCCGTGACGACCTGCGCACGATCGCATCCATCGCGGTGGAGCGCGATCTGACAGTGCTCACCGACGAGATCTACGGGCGCATCGTGTACGAAGCCGAGCACGTTTCGATCACCACGTTCCCCGGCCTCGCCGAGCGGACGATCGTGATCGACGGATTCAGCAAGTCCTACGCCATGACCGGCTGGCGGATGGGCCATGCCATCCTGCCGGAGCCGCTGGTGGCCCCGTTCACGCGGCTCATCGTCAACTCCGTCACGGGGACCAGCGCCGCCCAGCAGATCGCCGCGGCCGAGGCACTCAACGGGCCCCAGGACGACGTGGACCGGATGGTGGCGGAGTTCCGGGCACGGCGGGCCCTGATCGTGGACGGGCTCAACGCGATCCCGGGCTTCCGCTGCCTGCGCCCGTCCGGCGCGTTCTACGCCTTCCCGGACATCTCGGGCACCGGCCTCTCCGGCTCCGAGCTGGCCGACCGGCTGCTCAGCGAGGCCGGCGTGGCGGTGCTCTCGGGCTCCGCATTCGGGACCGTGGGGCGCAACCACCTGCGCATCAGCTACGCCAACTCGCGCGAGAACATCGCGCTCGCGCTCGATCGCATCCGCGCCGTCGCGGAGCCGCTTGCCGTCGCGCGCGTCTGATCCCGCGCGCTTGAAGGCGCACCAGTCCCAGGAGGACCCACCCGTGGCCGACCGCCCGCGCGTGTTTGTCAGCCGGCGCATTCCCGACGAGGGCCTGGACCTGATCCTCGCGGCCGCCGACGCCACGATCTGGCCCGACGAGATGCCGCCGCCGCGCGGCGAGCTGCTGCGCTCGATCGAGGGCATGGACGGGGTACTTGCGCTGCTGACCGACCGGGTTGACGCGGAGTTTCTCGACCGGGCCGGCCCGCAGCTCAAGGTCGTCAGCAACTATGCGGTCGGCTTCGACAACATCGTGGTGCCCGAGGCGACCGCCCGCGGCGTCGCCGTCGGCAACACGCCGGGCGCCCTGACGGAGACGACCGCGGACCTCGCGTTCGCACTGCTGATGGCCGCCGGCCGGCGCGTCGCCGAGGGCGACCGCTACGTCCGCGCCGGGAAGTGGAAGACCTGGGGGCCGCTGCTGCTGCTGGGCACGGACGTCTGGGGCGCGACGATCGGGATCGTGGGCTTCGGGCGGATCGGCCAGGCGATGGCGCGCCGTGCGCGCGGCTTCAACATGACCGTCCTGTTCCACGACGTGATGGACCCGCCCGCCGACGTCGTGGCGGAGATCGGCGCGCAGCGCGTGCCACTGGACGAGCTGTTCTCGCGCTCCGACTTCGTGTCGCTCCACACGAACCTCACCGCCGAGACGCGCCACCTCGTCAACGAGGAGCGGCTGCGCTCGATGAAGCCGACCGCCGTACTGGTCAACTCCTCGCGCGGGCCGGTGGTGGACCAGCGGGCGCTCTACCGTGCGCTGTCCGAGGGCTGGATCCTGGGCGCCGGCCTGGACGTCACCGATCCCGAGCCGATGCCCGTGGACGAGCCGCTGCTGACCCTCGAGAACTGCCTGGTCGTGCCGCACATCGCGTCCGCGTCGCGGGCCACCCGGGCGAAGATGGCGGTCATGGCCGCCGAGAACCTGCTGGCCGGCGTCCGCGGAGAGCGACTGCCGACCCCGGTCAACCCCGAGGTGTACGAGGGGCGGTAGCGCCGCCAGCCGCGCTGCGGTACGCGGTCTGACAGGGTTGCGATCAGCCTGACCTGCCGGCAACCTTCCGGAGCCAGGCGGCTGATCGGAACCAGTCATCGGAACGAGCACGCGTCATTGCCGTCACGGTACCGGAGCCGCTCACGCTGCTGGGTGCGAACCCGCGCCCGGCAGGGCGCGGCCGCGCGCGCGGCCGGCGTCTGCGACCAGGCTAGTTCGCGACGCGGAGGGCTCGCGCCGGCGGCCGAGCTGGGGTCGCGGGGTGTCCCCGCAGCTGGCGTCCGTCCATTCGGCACTGGACCCCATTGCGCCACGCGGCTAGAATGTCGCGAGACGCAGGAATAATTGCTGCAAATATTTGCAGCGGGGATGTCGACCCTGAGAGGGAGCCTGCCGATGGCGACACTGACGGCCGAGCGCGTCGACGCGACGTTGCCGGCAACCATGGAGATCGGTGCCATGAGCGCGCCCGGTGCGATCTCGATGCGCACCGTCGCCACGCCACAACCCGGTCCGAAGGAGTGCCTCGTCCGCCTGCGATCCACGGCGATCTGCACCTGGGAGCAGCGCTCCTACAGCGGCGTGCAGCACAACACGTTCCCGTTCGTCGGCGGTCACGAGATCTCGGGTGACGTCGTGGCGATCGGCCCCGGCGGCGCGAACCAGCTCTCGATCGGCGACCGCGTCGCGATCGGACCGTCCTCCTGTGGCCGCTGCCACTGGTGCCTGACCGGCCAGGATCGCGGCTGCAAGCTCCATTACGCCGGGGCCGTCAAGTACGGCGAGGCGTGGGGCCCGGGCGGCTTCGCCGAGTACAAGGTGCACCCCGTGAACGGGGTCTACAGCATCGGCGACGCGCCCTACGAGATCGCGTCCCTCGCCGAACCGCTCAGCTGCGCCCTCCACGCGGCGCGTCTGCTGGACCTGCGGGTCAGCCAGGACGTGGTCGTTCTCGGCGCGGGCGTGATGGGCCTGATGAACGTGCTCGCCGCCAAGAAGCACGGCGCGCGGGTGATCGTCAGCGAGATCGACCCCGACCGGCTCTCGAAGGCCAAGCTGATGGGCGCCGACGAGGTGATCGACGCGCGCTGGGAGGACCCGGTCGCGCGCGTCAAGGAGCTGACCGAGGGCCGCGGCGCTGAGGCCGTGATCGCGGCGATCGGCCACCAGAAGGCCAACGAGCAGGGCATGGGCATGCTCTCCGAGAGAGGCCGGTACGTCCTCTTCGCGGCTGCTCACCCCGAGCCCGAGTTCACGATCCAGCCCAACCCCATGCACAACCGTGAGACCGGCGTGTTCGGTGTCGTCTCCAAGGAGCAGCAGGACTTCTACACGGCGACCCGGCTGATCCGCTACGGCGGCGTCGATCTCTCGCCGCTGGTGGAGGCGACCTACCCGCTCGCGCGCCTGCGCGAGGCCATGGACCACGCGATCAAGCCCGGCACGTACCGGATCGTCGTCACGCAGGAGCCCGCGCAGGGCTGAAGGGAACACACCTGATGAAGCGCCGCATGCATCGCCTTCTCCGCCCGGACGGCCGGATCCTGATCGTGGCCATGGACCACACCGCGTTCATGAACGAGCCGGTGGATGGCCTGGTCCGCTACGGCAAGACGTGCCGCCAGGTCGTCCCGGCCGGCGCCGACGCGTTCCTGTCGCCGATCGGCTCGATCCAGAACTTCGCCGACGACTTCGGCGCGGCCGCAGTGGTCGCGAGCGTCCAGACCGAGAGCCCGTTCCTCGAGAAGGCCGTCGAACGCGCCCTGATGGTGGGCGCCGATGCCGTCAAGTCGATGGTCTATCCGTTCGGCGAGGATGACTCGGTCATTCGCGCGATGCGGCTCGCCGCTGATGCGGCGGCCGTTGGTCTGCCGTATATCGCGGAGCCGATCCCCGGCAGCTTCGCCCGGTCCGACCTCCGCTCGCCGGAGATCATCGCGGCCGGCGCCCGGGTCGCCGCCGAGAGTGGTGCCGACATCATCAAGACCTTCTACCCCGGCACCCCCGAGGGGATGCGCAAGGTGGTCGAGTACGCGATGGTGCCGGTGGTGGTCCTTGGCGGGTCGAAGAAGGACTCCGTCCGCGCCCTCTACCAGGAGGTGTACGACGCGATCGTGCTGGGCGGGGCGTCGGGCGTCGCGATCGGCAACAACATCTGGCGCGCGCAGGATCCGGGTGCCGTCACCCGCGGCCTCGCGGCCATCATCCATGAGGACAAGTCCGTCGACGAAGCGCTCGCGATCGCCGGCGAGCTCGTGACGGCGTAGGCGCGGCCACGATGACCGCGCCAGCCGCTCCGGGGGCCGCGGGCACCGACGTCGCGGCCGATTCCCGCTGGTCGCTCATCAGCCCTGACACCTATCCGCTGCTGATCGGGGGCCGGCTCGTGCCGGCCCGCGACGGGGCAGCCTTCCCGTCGATCAGCCCGCGTGACAACCGGGCGATCGCAACGATCGCGCAGGCCTCCGCGGCAGACGTCTCGGACGCGGTCACCGCCGCGCGCCGGGCCTTCGACGCGGGCCCGTGGGGCCGGACCACCGCGAAGGACCGGGGCGTCTTCCTGCTCCGCATCGCCGACCTGATGGAGCGCCATGCCGACGAGCTGGCGTTCCTCGAGAGCGTCGATGCCGGCAAGCCGATCGGCTCGGTCCACTACAGCGACCTCGCGATCAGCCTCGATTCGCTGCGGTTCTTCGCCGGGCGCGCCCGGCAGACCCGTGGCATCGCGGCGGAGATGCCGGATGCCGCGGTCATCCATCATGAGTTCATCGAACCGCTCGGCGTGGTGGCCGAAATCCTGCCCTGGAACGGTCCGCTGTGGACCGGCGTCCAGCGCATGGCCGCGATCCTTGCCGCCGGCAACGCGGCGATCGTCAAGCCGGCGCAGCTCGCGTCGCTGACGTTCATGCGCCTCGCGGAGCTGCTGCTCGAGGCGGACCTGCCGCCGGGGGCGGTCAACGTGGTCGCCGGTTCGGGCGGCGTGGTCGGGGAGGCGCTGGTCGTCGACCCGCGGGTCGACATGATCTCGCTCACCGGCGGGATCGAGACCGGCTCGCGCATCCTCGAGCAGGCGGCGGCGACCGTGAAGCGCGTGTCCCTCGAGCTCGGCGGCAAGAACCCCAACGTCGTCTTCGCCGATGCCGACATCGACCAGGCCGTGTTCTGGAGCTCGCTCGGTGCCTTCGGCAACACCGGCCAGATCTGTGTCTGCGGCTCGCGGATCCTCGTCCAGCGGCCCGTCTACGAGGAGTTCGTGGGCCGGCTGTGGGCCGCAGCCGAGGGTTTCAAGGTGGGCGACCCGCTCGACCCGGACACCCAGCTGGGACCGGTCATCGCCGCAAGCCATGCCGCAAAGGTCTGGGAGTACATCGAGGTCGGCCGCTCCGAGGGGCGGATCGTGACGGGCGGGGCGCCGTACACGGATCCGTTCCGATCCGCCGGCGCGTTCATCCCGCCGACGATCATCGCGGACGTCTCCCCGTCGTGCCGCGTGGCGACCGAGGAGATCTTCGGCCCGGTCGTTGCAGTGTTCCCCTTCGACACGCTCGACGAGGCGGTCGCGGTCGCCAACGCGACCTCGTACGGATTGTCGGCGGGGTTGTTCACGCGGAGCCTCGACACCGCCTGGACGATGGCGCGCCGGCTTGAAGCTGGCCAGGTATACGTCAACCAGTGGTTCTCGTCGGGCGTCCTCGAGGCGCCGGGCCACGGCTACAAGCGCTCCGGCTACGGCGGCGTCGGGATCGAGAAGTACACCCAGCGCAAGGAGGTCTTCTTCCGGGTCGGCGAGCCACAGGGCTGATCGATCCGGGCCCGCGCGAGGCCAGTCGGGCGACCGTGCCGGCCTCGGTCGCTTCAGCGGCCGACGATTCCGCGTTCGACGATTTCAGCGGCCGAGGACCGCGGCCAGCCGCTCCAGCAGGGTGTCGATGTCGGCCGCGGACGTGTAGAAGTGGGGTGAGATCCTGACGCGCCCGTCGCGGCCCCAGACGTACACGCCGCCGCGGGACAGCTGGGCGGCGATCTCGGGTGCCTGGCCGGTCTCGAAGGCGACGATTCCGGCGCGCTCCGACGGCTCCGGCGAGGCGAGCGTCTCGATGCCCAACCGCTCGAGGCCGGCGATGACCGCCGCGACGCGAGCGGCGACCGTTGCCCCGACGGTGTCGGGGCCGAGGTCGGCCAGCACGCCCAGCGACGTGTCGAGCGTGTAGAGAGCTCCGAAGCCGGGCATCCCTTCCTCGAAGCGACGCGCGTCCGGCCAGAGCGTGTAGCGCTCGTGGTGGATGGGCTCGAAGAGGTCGCTGATGCCCCGCCAGCCGACGAACGCGGGCTCGATGTCGCGCACCGTGTCGGCGATCGCAAGGAGCGCAGCCCCGTGGACGGCCAGCGCCCACTTGAAGGTGCTTGCGACCAGGAAGTCCGCCGGTGCGAGCGACACGGGGACGACCCCGAATGCCTGCGTGGCATCAACGAGCAGCAGCGCGCCCCGGTCGCGGACAACGGCGCCGATCCGGGCGAGGTCGACCCGGAAGCCGGTCCGGAAGCTGACCTGGCTCACGATCACCAACCGGGTTCGGGCGTCCACGTGACGCTCGAGTGCGCCATGGTCGAATTGACCCCCGACCGCGTGGACGACGCGCGTCTCCACGCCCCGGTCCGCGAGTCGGAGGGGGCCCGTGATGCTCGTCGGGAACTCCGCGTCCCCGGTGACCACGTTGTCGCCGGGCCGCCATGCGATCGCCCCGAGAACGGCATCGATGCCGCGCGCCGTGCTGGGCACGAACGCGACCTGGTCTGCGCGCGCGCCCAGGAGACCGCCCACCTGCGACCGCAGGCGAGCCTCGGTGGCGTACATGGCAGGCCGGCCCTGATCACCGCGCGCTTTGTCGTCGGCGTAGCGCAGCAGCGCATCGCGGCCGCTCCGGGGCAGCAGGCCCTCCGCCGCGGTGTTGAGATAGACGACCTCGCGTGCGAATGGGAATTCGGCCGCGATGCGGTCGGCGGGGATCACGCGCTGCCGAACCCGTACGTGGTGTAGGGCGTGACGCAGGGCGGACCGGCCGCCACGGACATCTCGCGGGCCGCCAGCCGGAGCACGATCGACGCCCGGGTCGTGAGGCCCGGCGGGTCCTCGTGGCGGCAGATGCTCGCCGGGTGGCCCGTGTGATCGCGCAGGGTCCCGACCCCGAGGGGACCGGCGCGCATGGTGGCCAGGCGCGCGGGTGAGTCCGCCAGAACGTCGCGGTGCGTGTCGGTGGCGAGGAACGGCGCCAGCAGGTAGTGGTTCGTGTGCGCGAGGGCCACGCCGCGCGCCTGGACGTGAGCGCTGCCGCCGCCGAGTTCCACGTCTGCCAGTTCCCCGCTCGCGTCTCCGATCAGGTAATTGCACGTCGACGCGACTGGCGCGGACGCCAGCCAGCCGAGCGCCGATGGGAGGTCGTCGAACTCGAGCAGGCGGCGGTTCACGAAGTACTGCGTGAGGCCGTCCACCCGGCCCGGCCTCGACGTGTAGAGCTGATTGCCGACGTGACCCAGCCCGCGGTCGTTGAGCCCGATGTAGCCGAGCACGCCCGCGTGTGCGAACTGCAGGATCTCCGGCCTGACAGCGGGCTGAAGCCGAAGGACGACCTGCTTGCCGCCACTCTCGATCGGCTGGTCCCAGTTCTGGGCGACGAGCGGGCCCTCCGGGCGATCCGGGCCGGCAACCCCGATGGCCGAGCGGCCTGCGACCGGCTCGAGCGAGACCTCGGTCGCGACCTGCAAAAAGAGCGCCCGCTCGAAGCCGAGCCCGGAGCCGCGGCCGATCCCTCGCACCTCGCGGACGAGGTCGGGCGCGAGGCGCTCGGCTGCCGGGAGGTAGCGGGCGGCACGGGCGAGGACGTCCGCCTCGGCCTCGCCGGTGGCCGCGACGATCTCGCCCACACGCCACGCGTAGACGGCCGCGATCGTGTCGCGCAGCGCCTCCCCATGTGCCGCGCCCAGCGCGTCGGGGTGGCCCGACACGGTGACCTCGACGAGGCTGGGCGTGCCAATTCGGGGCGTGGTCGTCACCGTACCATCATGCCGTGGCCGAGCCCGGAACGCGCCGCGCTGCGCGCACGATGCAGGAGGAGGGACCGTGAGTCTCCAGGCGGTCAGGCCGATCTCCGTGGAGCGGCCGGCGGCGCTCGACGGGCTGCGGATCATCGACGCCCACAACCACATGAACTTCCACGGCCACGGCGTCCACGACATCGTGCAAAACATGGATGCGCTGGGCATCGAGCGGACCTGGCTGCTGACGTGGGAGGCGCCAGAGGACGAGTACGGGATCGGCGACCACGCGTTCATGTCGCCCAACCATTTGGGCGTGCCGCTCGACGAGGTGATCCGGGCGGTCGACCTCTACCCGGACCGGTTCGTGGCCGGCTGGGCGGTCGATCCGCGCCGGCCCCATGCCGTCGCCCGGCTCCGGACGGCGGTGCGGACGGTCGGCGTTCGGGTCTACGGCGAGCTCAAGCTGCGGCTGATGTACGACAACCTGGACCTCATCGCGATGTACCGCGCCTGCGGCGAGCTGGGGCTGCCGGTCATCTTCCACCTGGAGATCGAGCTGCCGAACCCGGGCGGTTCCATCGTCGGCGGTGGCCCGCGCCCGTACTGGTACGGCGGCGGATTCGACGTGGTCGAGCGGTTCCTCGCCAAGTGCCCCGACACGACGTTCATCGGGCACGCGCCCGGGTTCTGGCGCGAGATCAGCGGTGATGCCGAGCGGCCCGAGATGTACCCGCGGGGACCGGTCGTGCCCGGCGGCCGGCTGGCGCCGCTGCTGGACCGCTTCCCGAACCTGTGGTGCGACCTCGCCGCGACATCCGCCCTCAACGCGCTCTCGCGCGATCCCGCGCACGCGCGCGAATTCCTGCGTCGCTACCAGGACCGGGTGCTGTTCGGGCGCGACTACTGGGACGACGCCCACCTGGCGTTCCTCGCGTCGCTGGACCTGCCGCGCGACGTGCTGGCGAAGGTCCTGGCGGGGAACGCGACGCGGCTGGTGCCGCTGGACTGAGGGGGAGACAGCCGTGGCGACGACGCTCAAGGGCATCACGATCGAGCGGCCGGCGGCCCTCGCGGGCTACCGGATCATCGACGCCCATTCCCACGTCAGCTACTACGGCCACAGCATCCATGACGCCGTGCGCAACATGGATGCGCTGGGGATCGAGCGCGCGTGGCTGCTGACGTGGGAGGGGCCCGAACGCGAGTTCGTGGCCGGCGCGGAGCGTGTCCTGTCGCCCAACCTGGTGGGCATGCCGTTCGATGACGTCGTGCGCGCGGTGGACTTCTACCCGGACCGGTTCGTCCCCGCCTGGGCGGTGGACCCGCGCCGGCCCGACGCGATCGACCGCCTCCGGGCGGCCGTCGACACGGTCGGCGTCCGCGTCTACGGCGAACTCAAGCTGCGGCTCATGTACGACGACCTCGACATGCTCGCCATGTTCCGCGCCTGCGGCGAACTGGGGCTGCCGGTGATCTTCCACCTGGAGATCGAGCTGCCGAACCCGGGCGGGGAGCAGGTCGGCGGCGGCCCGCGGCCCTACTGGTACGGCGGTGACTTCGACGTGGTGGAGCGATTCGTCGCCAAGTGCCCGGACACCACGTTCATCGGCCACGCGCCCGGCTTCTGGCGACACCTGAGCGGCGACGCCGACCGCAGGGAGATGTACCCGCGCGGTCCGCTGGTGCCGGGCGGGCGGCTGGAGCCGTTGCTCGATCGGTTCCCGAACCTGTGGTGCGACCTCTCGGCGCCATCCGCGCTCACGGCGCTCTCGCGCGATCCCGCGCACGCCCGCGAGTTCATCATGCGCCGCCAGGACCGGGTGCTGTTCGGGCGGGACTTCTGGGACGACGCGCACCTGCACTTCCTCGCGTCGCTGGACCTGCCGCACGACGTGCTGGTCAAGGTGCTGTCCGGGAACGCGCTGCGGCTGGTGCCCCTCGACTGAGGGCCGTACGCCCAGCGCGCCGCCCACGCTACGATCGCACGGTGACTCCCGAGTTCCGTGTGCAGCTCAGCTTCCAGATCTGCCGCTCGTACGCGGATCTTCTCGAATCGACGCGGCTCGTGGAGGACCTGGGGTTCACGGCGATGTTCCGGGGCGATCACCTGCTCCCGGTGGACGACTCCGACGATACGATCACCGAGGCCTGGATGAGCCTGGCGGGCCTCGCCCGGGAGACGCGCACGATCCAGCTCGGGACGCTCGTGTCGCCGGTCACGTTCCGCAACCCCGGCCTCCTGGCCCGCACGGCGGCGACGGTCCACGAGATGAGTGACGGACGAGCGGAGATCGGCATGGGCGCGGGCTGGTACGTCCGCGAGCACGAGGCCTTCGGCCTGCCGCTCCCGGCATGGCCCGAGCGCTTCGACCTGCTGGAGGAACAGCTCGGGATCGTCCGCTCGCTCCTCGCCGGCGAGCACGTGCGCCAGACGACCGCGCACTACTCGGTGGACGCCACGCTGGGCCCGTACCTGCGCGGACGACGGCCACCGCCGATCGTGGTCGGCGGCGAGGGCAAGCCTCGCACGGTCTCCCTCGCGGCGCGCTTCAGCGACGAGCTCAACCTCGACCAGATCACGGACGTCGGGGCCATTCGCGCCGCGTTCGTGCGTCTGGACGCGGCCCTCGATGCCATCGGGAGGCCGCGCGACTCCGTCGTGCGCTCGACGGTCCTGCCGTTCCCGGCTGACCTCGGGCAGGCCGCCGACACCATCGCCGCGATGCAGGACGCCGGCGTCCAACGGTTCTACATGCGCCGAACCAGCGACATGCCACTCGATCGCGTCATGACCTTCGCCCGCCGCTTCCTCGCCTGAACGGTTCGGCGGGCCTGAGCGGCTTGGCCCGGCTGGTGCCGACGACGCGATCGTCCGTATCATCGGGCCATGACCAAGATCGAACTTTTCGTCAGCGACCTCGCGCGCAGCCGCGCCTGGTACGAGGCGCTCGGGTTCCGGCTGGTGCGCGAGTACGGCGACTGGCAGATGCTGGCCCTGGGCGACAACATCATCGACCTCCAGGGAGACGGGCACGCAACGGCCGGGCCCCACTACTTCACGCCCGAGATCGGGCGGTTCCCGCGCGGGACCGGGGTGGAGATCTCGATCGAGGTGGAGGCGATCGACGAGTTCTACGCCCGGGTGCGAGGGCTGGGGGTCGACATCGTCAAGCCGATCCAGGACCGGCCGTGGAAGGCGCGCGACTTCCGCGTGGCCGACCCCGACGGCTACTTCCTGCGCTTCACCACGCCGCTGCGCCGGGAGCGCGTGGTGGACGCCTGAGGCGACCGGTCAGCGGGTTCGCTCGACCAGGTCGAGCGGGAAGAACGCCGTCACCACCCAGTTGGGCGCGTCCACGACCTCGCTGATGCGCAGGTCCACGAGCACACTGCACAGCAGGTAGGCGTCTTCGGGCGTGACGCCGTACCGGGGCACGAGCCACTCGATCATCCGGCGCACGGCGTTCTGCGAGGCGAGCATCAGGTCGGGCTCCACGCCGGTCGTGCCGAACATCGCACCAGCGGCCCGGGGTTCCGCCGGCGTCTCGAATGCCGGGCTCGTCAGGTGAAGGTCGCGTCGCAGCGTGAGCCGGAGGCGACCGCGCGACTCGGTCTCGATCGCCGAGCCGCACACTTCGCCGTCGCCCTGGCGGGCGTGCCCGTCGCCCGCCCCGAACCAGGCGCCCGCGAGTTCGACCGGGAGGTAGGCCGTGGCGCCCGCCACGAGCTGGCGGATGTCCAGGTTGCCTCCCACGCCGCGGGGCGGGATGACCGAGAACGGCTGCCCCGGGCCCGCCGGGCACGTGCCGAGGACGCCCGGGAATGGCGCGGTGGGCACCCGCAGCCCGAGCGCCGCGGCGAAGCCGTCGCGGATCTCCCAGTGGCACAGGATCGGGTCCGGGAAGTCCTGGGCGAGCAGGCCGAAGCCTGGCGCTGAGCAGGTCCAGCCCCACGTGTCGACCTCGAATTCGAGGACGTCGACCTGGAGCACGTCGCCGGGCTGAGCGCCCTCCACGACGATGGGGCCGGTGATCGGGTTGCTGCGACCGTCCTCGTGGCGGTTCAGCTCTTCGGCGGCGGAGGTCGGGCGGACCTGGCCGTCGGAGGCGTCGCGGAAAGAAAGCTCCAGCACCGCGCCGGAGCCGACGGTCATGAGCGGGTCGCGGCTGGACCAGCCGTACTGGACGCGCGGGGCGATGCCATGCATGCGCGATTCCTCGTGACTGCGGCTGGCCCATTCTGGCGCGGGTCGGAGTGCCGGTGTGACCCGGGCTGTGTCCGCCCCGCGGTACTGCGCGTTCGCTCAGCATCCCGGCCACGATCGAGCGCATGCTGTCGGCATGACCGGCCAGCCTGCCATCGCCACCCGCACCGGGGCCCACGCACTGCTCGCGGCGCTCGAGTCCCGCGGGGTCCGGCACCTGTTCGGGATCCCGGGGCACGGCGCCTACCCCATCTTCGATGCCCTCAATGATGTCCCGTCGATCCGGCCGATCGTGGGCCGCAACGAGCAGGGCAACACGTTCTCGGCGCTCGGCTTTGCTTGGGCGACGGGCGGGACCGCGGTGGCGACGAGCGTCCCCGCGGCCGGCCTCACGAATGCCGCCACGCCCCTCGCCGAGGCGACGGCGGCGCAGGACCGCCTGCTCTTCCTCCTGGAGCACGACAGGGTCCACGCCGACGTGCTGCGCTCGGTAGCGCGCTACCACCGGGTCGTGGAGGATGCCCGCGAGATCGGTCCGGCCGCCCTGGACCTGCTCGACATTCTCGAGTCCGGGCGGCCGGGCACGGCCGTACTGGAGATCCCGAACCGGCTGCTGAACGGCCCGGCCGACGAGCCGCCCGACCGCTCGCCGGCCGCGACGCCGGACGACGTGGACGCGTCGGTGATCGCGGAGGTGGCGTCCTTCCTAGCGGGCGCCGGCACGGTCGCGATCGTGGCGGGCGCTTCAGCCCTCGCCGCCAACCCGGCCTCGGTGGTCCCAACGATCGCCGAGGCGCTCGGGGCACCGGTCTTCACCGACGGCCTGACCCGCGGCATCCCGCCCGACGACCACCCGCTGGCCATGGGCCATTCGTGGACGCCCGGTGGCCCGGCGGAGCGCTTCCTCGACGGCTGCGATGCGATCCTTGTGATCGGTGCCCCCATTGCGGCGGGTCAGAACAGCTCCACCTGGGACAACCGCATGGTGGTCGGTCTTCGACCGCCGGAGCGCCTGGCACAGCAGCTCGTGCTGGTGGACTGGGACGACCGAGACCAGGCCGGCGTCCCGGCGCGCTGGCGGCTCCGCGGGTCGGTGCCCGCCATCCTCT
>Ga0194132_10006850_pt1 | contig 17394 bp, 11 predicted proteins | sample TA2KigOf80mmetaG_FD_148612 | JGI IMG/M metagenome (GOLD analysis project Ga0194132, IMG submission 148612) | Freshwater microbial communities from Lake Tanganyika, Tanzania - TA2015054 Kigoma Offshore 80m | ecosystem: Environmental > Aquatic > Freshwater > Lake | place: Tanzania: Lake...
CCGTCGTTCAACGAACTCGGCCAAGGCCATCGAACCAATGGCTGCAAATGGGAGGAACATAAGGACAAAGACCACAAGATGGGCCCAGTTGCGGCGGCTATAGCGGACTTCCATCCAGTTGTCCTGCACCGCAATTTGAAAGACGCTGGCAGGTTCGACAAATTGAGTCGTGAGCATCATCCACCCCGCCAACGGTTACTCACGAAGCGAAAAGTCATGTAATGCCGCAATATCACTAAGTGACTTGCTTTCCATACGAGTAAAACGGGTTCGCAGTGCCTCCAGATCGAACACACCCAGGGCTGCCAGACGGTTGAACTTCACACTCAACAAATGCTCCACATCAGCGGTCCTGTTGCGGGTATGACCGGCAGGGTACATCACCAGGCCGCTCTCCAGTTGGCCCAGTTTGGCATGATCCATAACGACGGAGGTTGGTATCCCGTCAGGGTACTTGGCATCGTACTCTGGGCCGCCGTGGCGGACTTCAATCTTCTCGATCAATCGCCGCGTCAGGGGGTCATTCAGTGCCGAATCGTCGTAGTCCTCTGGCATCAGCATCAACCCTTCCCAACTCGTTTCCCGCGTTTGAAACGCCTTGGCCAAGAGCCGGGCCACAATGTAAGGCAGCGAATGATCCGCGCTTTGCCGCGTGCGCGGACCGCGTTTGGCCGGATCGGCGATGATGCCGAAGGCCGGCTCGTAGATCGTGACACTTAGCGACTGGATATGGTTTGGATCGGCAAGTAACTCGGAGTGCTTTTTCAACAGGTCGATCACCGCCTGGATCGCCCCGGCCGATTGGTGCTCGTAGAGCCCCAGCTTGAAATGCATGCCCAGGATGGCAAAGTCGTCCCCGCCGGTGGTGAGCGTCAGATCGAACGGGCTTTCTCCCTTGCGCTGCGGCGGCTCGAACAGGCAGAACAGTGCCTCCGGGTTGCGAAAGACGTCGGCCGGGCCGACGAACCCACGCATGGCACGCTGCACACAAAGCACGGCCGCCTCCGCCGAGATAGCTGCCGAGGCTCCCTTGGAATCGGAAAGCTGCTTGCCCGCCCGGATCGCCCGGAAGGGAACGTAGTGGGCTACCAGCAGGCCGATGGCCGATTCAATCTGGTCCACCGTCGCTCCGAGCAGCGCGCCGCAGACCGCGGCCGTGGCAATCGCTCCATGCACCACGTGGTCGATTTTGTGCGTCTTGAGCGAAAACACTTCCGCCAGCCGCCCGCGGATCTCGTCGATGGCCAGCATACCCAGGACGGTTTGCCGGCCGTCGAGTCCAGCGTGTTGCGCCGCGGCGATGGCCACCGGATAAAAATCGTTGTGCCCAAACTCTCCCGCCGTGTTGCCACGGGCAGGATCGTAGCCAAAGTTGGTCCCGTTGGAATCCCATTCCCGCACCGCGGCGCAGTTGGCCGCCACCGCTTTTTCCAAACGTACGGCCACGTTGGAACCAAAGCAGGTGGCCCCGCGTGTCCCGGCTGGCAAGGCATAGTCGAGCGCCTCGGCCCGCAGCAGATTCGGGGCCCGTGTTCCCAAGGCAATCGCTGACACGCCGCACGCCGCGCTGTCGAGAAAAAACTGCTCCAGCCGCATCAGCACACCTGGCGACGGCGGCGGGGCGCGGCCGCTGACAAAATCGATCGCGTACTGTCCCAGCCCGCGAGCCTGATTCTCGTTGCGCGGCAAGGTACGATAAAGCGGTGGAGATGGCGCGGCGGGCATGGATGTCGAGTGCGAGTGGCTTGCGGTATCCTGTACGTATTGGAAACGAACGGCCGCCAGCCAGCAAGGATCCGGCATGGACGAACTCCACCTGATGATTCACCCGCTCGATAAACAAGCGGAGCGCGGACCCGTACAGCAGATCGGTCCGCTGCTGCGACCCATGCTGCGCGTCTCGCCTCAGTGGGCCGCCGCCACGCTGCCGCTGACATTTGAAGAGGCGCTGGCAAGGCTCGAAGCACTGCCGATGGCCTATACGGAACCGGACGGATCGTTCTCCTGGTCCGGGTCGGGCGCTGCGCCGTTTCAATTTCAGGGGCTGCTGCACGACCGGGGAGAGCGGCTTTCACACGTTGAAATCCTGGGCCACGGCGAGGAGGAAGTGATGACTCGCTTGATCGCGGCCGTGGCAGGAGACTTGAAAGACTTGATGATCCAGTCCGTCCGAGAAGGGAAGTTCTATTTGGCAGTCGCATCCGGCAGAGCGGACTTGTAACCTTCGCTCAGCAGCTTGCTCAGCTTGTCCACCACTTCCTTGCTCTCGCTGACGCAGGGGGCCAAGAGCACCGCGCTGACGGAACTGGTCGCCCTTCGGGATTCCCCCGCCGCGGAATGCCGCTGTAGTTGCCTCGCAGTTCGCGCGATTCGTGCATCGCCTGCCGGGGGGCCCTCTGCGGCGCGCCGCCGTTCTTGGCCAAAGGGATCGCTGCATGGTCGTGCCGTTCAGCGTCGTCTGTTGCGACAGCAACCCGTGCCCGCTACAGTACCAGTCGCTGCCGAATTCACGGCAGCATGGGCTTCCAGCCCGTGCCGCTGTTTTCGGGGATAGCGCTGTTCCGCTCATGGGCTTGGAAGCCCAGGCTACGCGGACAGTGGCTGCTGAATTTTCTTTGAAGTTGTACAGATGCCCTTATTTTCCTCCGCCGAACGCCGCTTCGCCCAGGCTGTCAGCTCGTTGGCCTATTGCAATCCGTTCCTGCCGGAACGGATCGAGTGGGAACGGGAAGCCCTGGGTGATGAGTTTCAAGACACCCAGCCTTACTGGAGCCGGCAGGTGGGAATGGACCAGGAACGCCCCAACGTGCTGCGGCTGGCAGAGCGCGTCGAACAACTGGTGGCGACCGTCCGGCCCAAGCTGAATAAAAACACCCCCGGCTCCGCCGACCTGACGCTTTATGAAGACCTGGTCTGCTATCTGCTCTATTATCGCAATTGGTCTGAATTGTCCGAAGCTTTGAAGCCGGGCACGCCCGGCATCACCGCGGCCGGCAAGCTCCGCCTGTGGAAACCGTTCCTGGCCGATTACCAGCAACTGATGGCCCCCGGCGGCCAAGAACTTTCCGCTGCGCTGACGCCGGCCCACTTGCTGGCCTGTTTGTTCCAGATCCGCCGCGCGTTTCACCACATCTTTGATTTTATCGTGGGGGGCTCCGCGCCAGCCGGCAAGCTGCGGGCCGCTATCTGGCAGTCGATCTTCACGCACGATATGCGCCGCTACCGCCGCGTGCTCTACCGTCGCATGGGAGATATCACCACGCTGGTGACCGGGCCCTCCGGCACGGGTAAGGAGCTGGTCGCCCGGGCCGTGGCGTTCTCTCGCTACATTCCATTTGACACGGAGCGGGAACGCTTTGAAATCAACTACTCGGAACTGTTTCACCCACTGAACGTTTCGGCCCTCTCCTCAACCCTGGTGGAATCTGAGCTGTTCGGCCACTGCCGCGGGGCCTTCACCGGCGCCGTGGGCGACCGCCGCGGCTGGCTGGAAACGTGCCACCCCCTGGGCACCGTGTTTCTCGACGAGATCGGTGAGATCGACACCACGATCCAGGTCAAGCTGCTGCGGGTGCTGCACAGCCGCATCTTCCAGCGGCTGGGTGAGACGGAGCCGCGCCGGTTTGAAGGCAAAATAATCGCCGCCACCAACCGCGACCTGGCCGCCGAGATGCAGGCCGGCAATTTCCGCCAGGATTTTTACTACCGCATCTGTGCGGACATGATCACTACCCCCATGCTTAATGAACAACTGGCCGGCTCCGCTGAGAACCTTCGCGACCTGGCTCTGTTCATCGCCCGCCGGGAATCGGAGCCCGCGGAGGCCGAGCCCCTGGCGGACGAGGTGGTGGCCTGGATCGAGCGCCACCTAGGTCTGGACTATGCCTGGCCCGGCAACATCCGCGAGTTGGAACAATGCGTCCGCAACGTCATGATCCGCCGCGAATATCATCCTGCCCTCGCCGCCCCATCCGCCAGCGCCGCCGCCTGCGATCTGGCCGCCGCCATCGAGGCGGGGACACTCTCTGCCGACGAACTGCTGAAGCATTACTGCACCATGACCTACGCCAAAACCGGCAGCTATGAAGCCACCGCCGAAAAGCTCAAACTTGATCGTCGTACCGTGAAGAGCAAGATTGATGAGGAGATTGTGGCGAAATTGCGCGGGGATGGCAGTAAAATGACGAAGCTCGAATGACGAACGGTTCCGGGTCCCATGCCGGACATTCGTCATTCAGGCTTCTCTCGTCATTCGGATTTCGACATTCGTCATTCTCCTACAGCGTCAGCGTGCGGCTGCCCCAGAGGCGGGCGATCACCAGGACGGCTACGGCGGCCATCACCATGATCAGCGACACGGCCACGGCACCCTGGATGTTGGCCACGGACTGCTCCAGATAGACCGTGGTCGAGAGGACTTCCGTCTTCATTCGCGTTGTGCCGACGAAGATCAGCAGCGGGCCGAACTCACCGAGGGCTCTTGCCCAGGCCATCGTGCCGGCGGTGAGCATTCCCTGCCGGGCCTGCGGCAGCACCACGCGGCCAAAGGCCTGTCCGCGGGAACAGCCCAGCGTCATCGCCACGCTTTCCAGCCGCGTGTCGATCTGGTCAAACGAGGCCCGCATGATCCGCACGGCAAACGCCGCCGCCACCATGAACTGCGCCAACACCACCCCGGGCGTCTGATAGACAAAGAACCGGCTCGCCTTTTCAATCCCGGGTAGCTGAAACAACATCAGCAGGCTCAACCCCACCACCAGCGGCGGCAGCACAATCGGAATATCGAGCACGGCGTCCAGCAGGCTTCGCCCTGGAAAATCAAAGCGCGACAGCGCGTAGCCAATCGGCACGGCCACCATGACCGAAAGAATCGCCGTGAAGAAGCAGGAAACCAGTGTCAGCTTGATCGAATACTGGATCTTGGGGTCCGCCAGCGCGGCGAAGATGTGACCAATGACGGGCCAACCCCGCCGCGGTTGCTCCTCGCGAACCGCATCGCCCGCCGCGGGATCCGCAGTCTTGTCGTCCAGCGCATCTTGCGCGGCGGCAATCTTGGATTTTTCCTGGCTGAAGTCCGGCGCCGGGGAACGAGCCAGGTACACGACGTCGGCGATCAGCATCCCCAGCAGCAGCAGAACGTATGTCCCTCCCACCACGCCGATTGATGCGTACAGCGGCCAATCCGATCCGACTTGATGCGGTTCCGCCAATTCCGGAGGTTGTCGCTCGACATCGGTCATAAGCCAGTGCCTTGGTACGGCGCGGAAGTCTTGACAGGGTTTGCTTCCGTGGAATTGGCCGGCGGTCTGGCATCGGTACCCTGGCTGATTTCCTCCGTGGTGCCTTCGGTTCGGGGCACATTGGTGATCTCGCCGCTCTTCGCTTGACCCCCCAGCCGCCAATGAAACCCGGCCGTTTCAAAGTGTTCCTTGGCCTTCGCCACGGCCTGATAAAGCCGCCGCGAAAGTTCCTTGTGCCGGCTCGACCTGGCGATGCTGAACGGCTGCACGGCCTTGCTGGACGGCAGATCGATCCGGATGGTGTCGATCTTGTCCGCTTCCGCCATCGTGTCGGTGGCGTAGGCCAGCGCCGCATCGGCCGAACCGCCAACCACCGCCGGTACCAGCGCCGCGGAAGTAATCGTCTCCGTCACCACATTCTCCTGCACGTGCCGCGAAAGCTGCTCCGCCTCCAGCATCTTTTGCGTCAGCGCCCCAATCGTGCATTTTTCCGCCTGACCGACCGCCAGCCGAATGTCCGGCTTCTTCAGGTCGTCCAGCGTCTTGATGTTCTTGGGGTTTCCCTTGGCCACGGCGATCACGATGTCGGTGTCGGAAACGTTGACATCTTCCTGGAACAGGTCCGCCACGTTCTTCAGATAAAAAATATCACACGCCATGTACGTATCCGGAAAACCGGGGCTGCCGTCCTTGATCAGCCCCCGCATCTTCCCCGTCAGCGTGCCGCACCCGTCATACGACGTGATCACTCGCACCCCTTCCCGCTTCTCAAACGCATCCAGCACCGGCTCAATCGCCACGCGATTGACCGATCCGCAAAAGAAGACGATCTCCGGCACTTCCGCCCAGGCGTCCCCCTCCACCACTTTGAAGCCATGTTTCTTAAATACCTCCAACCCCTTGTCGGCGGCCGTCAAATAGCGGGCAAACTTCAGGGCCGAAGTGGGCCGCCGACTGCTTTTGAGCACCGCCAGCGTGACGTGCGCCAACCCGGCGTCCAGTTCCGGAACGTGGACCGTCTCCAGGGTAGGATAGCGATCGAGCGTGTTGTCCCATACGACGGCCGCATCCGATGCGCCCAACTGAACGCTGTTGGCGGCTTCGTTTACCGTGGACTGAAAGACACCCTGGTCGGTAATGTGCTGTTCGAGCGCATCCCATTGGCCTGACTTCTTCAATAACCGGCGCGTCAGGTCACCAATCGCAGCCTGATCCGGATTGCCCAGCGCCACCTTGACATCCTTGCGCAGCAAGTCCTGGATCGACTTGATCTGCTTCGGGTTTCCCTTGCGGACGGCAATCACCGGCACCTGCGTGGCCACCGGGATTGTCTCTTCGATCAATCCCTTCTTTCGCGCCAGGTCGATAAACTGGTCGTCCGCCGCCAAGAACAGATCGCCCGTTTTGGTCAATTCAATCTGCGCCAGCAGGCTCTGCGTTCCGCCAGCCTGAATCTGAATCTCTTCGCCGAACTGCCGCTTGTAGTCCGCCGCGATTTCCTCCACCACCAGCCGCTGGCCAGCGGCGCAATACATCATCAGCCCGCCTGGAGTAGTGTCCGCGCTGGGCGCCGTCCGGCCCATCGAATAGAGCATCCAGCCCAGCACCACCAGCAGGCTGACGCCCACGGCGCCGAACAGGTAGAAACTGTTGACGCTGCCGGTTCGTCTGCCAGCGTGACGCTTCAAAACCTGGGTAGAGTGCATGGGTGGTCCTTACGCAGGCGAGACTGCTGCTGCGGCCGCCACCAATCGGCCCGCCTCCATGCTCAAACAGGCGTCGGCCCGGGCGGCCGCTTCCGCTTCGTGCGTCACCAGCAGCACCGCCCCCCCTGCCCTGGCGAACGATGTCAGTTCATCCAGCACCACCTTGGCGCTGGCCGCGTCCAGGTTTCCCGTCGGTTCATCGGCGAGAATCACCTGCGGACGATTGAGCAATGCCCTGGCCAGCGCCGTCCGTTGCCGCTCGCCCACGGACATCTGGCTGGGTCGATGCGTGGCCCGCTCCGCCAGTCCGAACCTCCCGATCAACTGGCGGGCCCGCTCCGCGGCGCCAGCGGGCACTTGTCCCCCCAGTCCCAGCGTGGCGGCCATCACGTTTTCAAAAACGCTCAGGTACGGCACCAGATGAAACTGTTGAAAGACAAAGCCCACCTCCCGCGCCCGCAGCGCCGCCCGTTCTTCCGGCGTCAGCGCGTAAATATCAATAGCACCCCAATGCACGGTCCCCGAATCGGGCCGCAGCAAGCCACCGGCAGCCAGCAGCAACGTTGATTTGCCACACCCGCTGCGCCCCTTGAGCGCCAGAAACCGGCCGGCAGGCAATTCCAGCGTTACGGAATCGAGGGCCGTAACACAGCGCCCGTCCACACTGTAGGATTTCGATAGTTCGTTGATTGACAGCAGCACGCTGACCTCGCTTCACTAAACACGCCGAAGGCGTCACATAACTCACCCCAGCCCAGGGTGGCGCGATGCTCGTTGCACTCGCATCGGCTTGCCCTGGGCTGAGTTATCAAACCGCTTCGCGGTAATCGAAGTCCATGACAAATTTATGAGTTTGTCATTGATCGCTCAAATCAGTTGTCTCTCAATACCACCGCCGGGTCCTCGTTCGCCGCCCACATTGCCGGCAACCAGCCGGCCAACACGGCCAGAATCGGGCCAACGACCACCAGCCCCAACAACATCTCCGGCACCCAAAGCGGTGCGTTTCCAGCCCCGGCCCAGGCCGCAACGGCCAGCACGCCCAGCGCATAGCCCACCGCCGCGCCGGCCAGGCCCACCAGCGCCGAGCGGGCCACAAACAACGTAAAGATCTGCTTCGACCGCGTCCCCAGCGCCCGCAATATTCCAATCTCCACTCGCCGCTCACGGACGTTGATCAGCGCCAACAGCCCCACCATGACGCAGGCCACCACGATCATTAACGGCAGCACGATGGCCGATAATGCCTGCAGCCGGCCAAGCGTGGCCGACGCGTCGTCCCGGATCCGCGCAATGGTTGCTGCCCCATCAGCCCGAATCTTGAGCCGTTCGTTGTTCGCTTGTTGGTGGATGGCCGCCAGCCGCGCTTTCCCCTGGGTTTCGACCTCGGTGCGGGCCTTGGCCCGGGCAATCGCCTCCGTGGCGATCTCGATCACCTGCACCTTGTCTCCCAACACGGAAGAAATGTCCTTCTGAATTTCCGCCAGCCGATCGATCGTGGCGCAATTGCACTCTAAACCCTGGATCATGTTGATCTGCCCGGTCATGCCCAGCATTTCCTGCATCGACTTGAGATTGATCCAGGCGGTAATGTCGTCCTTGTTTCCCTGCTGCGGATAAATCTTTCCCACCCGAAACTTCTGGCCGCGGAGCGTGACTTCGCCTTGATCTTTGAGTGATAGCTCCTTCGCCAGCATCTGACCGACAAAGATCGTCCCCGGCGGGACGGAATCGCCCAAAGCCTTCTGCGGATCGAGATGGGCCTGCGGCACCACGTCGGCCACCCCCATCAACAGCAGCGAGCGATTCCTCTCCGGCCAGTCCACCTTTTGGACCAATGCCGGACGCAGATGGCGAATCGTGAACAGATCGCGCTTCTGAGCCAGTTTCTGAACGTATTCCTCCGGCATCGTCTTGGCGGCAAAATCCGCCTCGTAAAACTCCGCCAGGTTCTGCTCTGCCGGGAGAATGAAAATGTTAAAGCCCAGGTCTTTGGTAATCTTGCGGATCTCGTTGTCCAGCTTGGCCACTGCCTCTCGATGCGTCTTCTTCGACTTCTCCATCCGCGCCGCGTGCTCCGCATTGAACGATTCAATCTGTTCTTGAAGTTGAACCTGCTGCTGCTGCAATTGGACAGCGGTTTGCGCCTGGTAGGCCCGCAGCAGCGTCACCACCCCCACGCTTCCGGCCGCCGCCACCGCCACGGCCAGCAGCCCGATGGCGAAGTTCAACTTGCGATGGGCGATCTCGCGCCACAGCAGAGTATGAATTTTCACGATCCGGTCCCCTTGCTCTTGACCCACAACGAACCCAGCACTGCCAACAACACGCCCACGCCGACCACGATACCCACTCCTACCACGAGCGGAGCGATGGACATGGGGCGCGAACCTTCAACGGATATGTGCGGTCCGTCAACTTTCTCAGGCAGCGGCCGTGCATCGGCAAGTTCTTTCGACTCCTTTGCTTCGACCTCAGCCTCGTCCGCCTCGACTTTTGGATCAGTTGTCGTGACCGGCGATCCCGCCGCCGCGCCTGTTCCCTCCACGACGGGGCTGGTCGTTGGCGTCGCCGGCAGGGCGGGATTGACCAAGTTCTGTCCCAGCTTCTTCGGAAGTTTAGCCGGCTCCACATCCACCACCAGCACGCCCAGACCGCTCAACTCCGGCAGCGGTTTGCTCAAGTCAGTCCTTCCGCCAACCAGTTTGTCCCAGTCCGCGGCCAACAACAGATCCACGCCCGGGTTGTCATACTTCACCTGGCACGAGCAACGGCCGGTAATGAACCGGCTGTTGTCCGCCATCTGCTGCGGATTGATTCCCTTTCCCACCAGGACAAAGCACGTCCGGCCCCGGCCGAAAACGGGCATCACAATCGGATCCGCTCGGTCGATCAAGTCAGCCTCGCTGTTAAGCAGCATCGCCCGGAACGCTTCTTCTTTCGCGTCCCCCGGCTTGAGCCTCAGCAGTGAAAACTCGATCTTCAGCGGCACCTTCGTTTCCGGCTTGAAAAACTCATCTCCTTCCAGGACGTCCTTCTCCGGCAGCTTCAGTTCCTTCGCCAGCGAAGCCAGCTCTTTTTCGATGCTGGCGGCGGCCGCGTCGTCCTTGGCTGTATCGCCCGTTTCCAACATCACCCAGACTGCCGACTGCCCGGCGATCAAGCGGCTGACAATCTCCCGCCGGGCGGGCGAATCGACCACCCGCTCGATATTCTCCGCCGTCAGTTCCGCGGTCCAGATCGGTTTGGCATCGGGCAAGGAGTTGGGCTGCCGCAACGCCAGCAGAGGAGCCGACAGCGCTTCATACCGCTCTCGCATCAACTTCATGGTCGGATCGTCGGACGGCTCACTCAGATTGACCGCAATGACTTCCAGGTTCGCCGGTTTGGCCGGATCGGCGGCCGCTCGCTGCAGGTTCTTGACCAGCTCCTGCTGATCCGCCGTAAGCGGTGCCGGATGGATGATCAAAACCTGATACGGATCTGGCGCCCAGCGTTCCAGCGCATAGCGAAACACGGGTATTTCGCAAGAGAACGCGGGCAGGTTCATCAACTGCATGCCCAGGCAAGCCAGAATGACGAAACCAGAATGACAACAAAATGACGAATGACGAAGCCGGAATGACGACAGTTTGCGCTTGGCGCACCTCACTTCGACATTCGGATTTCGAACCTCATTCTTCATTTGGATTTCGTCATTCGTCATTGCTACTCTCCTATTCCGCGATCAACTCCAAGCCACACAACAGCGCCGTAAACGGCGCAGTTTTCGACTTGAACGTGACTGTTACCTTTTCGTTCGCTTCAATTCCCTTCCACTCGCGTACGATGCCACGCTGCGGCGCGCCCGCTTCCTTAATAATATCCACGTTCTCCAACGGCGCCTGTCCCTCCACCTGCACGTCGAACACCCGCTGCCCCGGCTTGAGGTCCTCCGGTTCGGCAAAATAGAGCCTCAGCGTGTATTTGCCGCTCCCGGCAGGAGGCTGTTTTTGACCCGCCCCGCCATAGTTCAGATGGACCGCCACGTGCTGCACGTCCCCAATCCAGGAGGAAGCCACCCAGGGGAGCTCTCCTGAATAGCTGACGGCATGGCGGCGGTAGAACGGGGCCGGGTCGGGCTTGACCTCCAGCGTCACGGCCGGCGATTCCCCCCCCACCGCCGGCACTTCGAGCCACATCGTCCCGCTGTCGCTGCGGCGGTCTCCCGCCGCCCCAAAATTGATCCCCACCTGGCGCACGCGGCCATCCAATTGGTTGTAGTGGTTGTACGTCCACATCTCGTTCTCGGGCATGTGGACCAGCGCCAGCGACGTTTGATTCTGATAGGAGCAACTGCATGTCCGCGTATAGTCCGGCGCGTTCAATACGCCGTCCGCTACGACCAGGTTGGCAGTGCAGCTCGACTTGAAGCCGCCAAAGTTGCCCGTCCCCCCCTGCCCTGCCAGATCGAAGAACCCGGCCGCGCCGGAGCGAAACGTCAGCAGGTTCTCACTGGCGATGATGCTATTGCAGCCGTACTTGCGCGAAACCTGCAACGGTTCTTCGCGCCCGGTAAGCGGATTGGCAAACAGCACCGGTTTGCCGTCGATGAGCGAATACGCGCCGGAGGAAACTCCCTTCGACGGAACATTGGTCAGAATCGTGTCGTTGTGCAAAATGCACGGACCGGCATACACGCGCTGCAAGTCCTGCCAGATCACTTTGCCGTCTGCGGCATGATAGGCCGTCATGCCGCGGTCCACTTCATCCGCCAGCCGATCGTTGTTCCGCGCTCCTGCGTGCAGCAGCAGATCGTGTTTTTCTGAATAACCAAGCCAAGTGCCAAAAATGTTTTCCTGCTGCTTCCATACCTCGGCCCCAGTCTTGGCATCCACCGCCAGAATGTGATATGAGGGCAACGCCCGACCGCGGCGCTTCATCCCTCCCTCAACGCTCCCGGGCAGCCGGTCGAGCAGGTACACGCGCCCCCCGCCGGCCACGATCCCGTTGTGAATGAAACTGCACTGCGCCTTGACGCGCCACAGCACCTTGCCGGTATGGCGGTCGAAAGCCACCAAGCCGTCGCTGGCGGAAAGGTTGAGAATGCCCAGACCCTGGCGCGACGACAGATCCGCCGGCTGGTCACCATAGTGGGCAAAGCCCGCTCCCCCCAGCAGAATGTCGCCGTAGATGCCGATGAATCCCCACAGCGGCGGCGCGGCTTGCCCGTCGGCCTTCGGCATCTCGATCACTCGGGCTGTATTCCCCGTGGACGCATCGAGCACCTCGCAGCGGTTGCCAACGACGACAAATACTTCCTTCTCCGTGGCCACATAGTTGGTCCCCCGACCGTTCGCTCCGGGTATATGCACCTGGTTATACGCCGTGCTCAGCGGCGTGTCTTTGTGGGTGTGGTCGAAGTAGACACCCAGATTGTCCAACCCTTCAATCTTCCGCTTCCACAACACGCGCCCCGTATATACGTCTCGCGCGCTGAGGCAGTCCATCCCTTCGATAAACAGCCGGCCGCCGACAATCTGCTGAGGCGGGCCATGTCCGTGCCGCGGCAGCACGTCGAGGTTCGAGCTGCCGCCAAACCAGAGCACCCCCAACGGCAACTTTACGCGGCGGTCGTTGGACTTCACCGTGTTGGCCACATTGCCGTATTGGTGCGTCCAATCGGCGGCGCCTGGAAGCGGGCCATCGCGGAACACCAACAGATCTTTACCGGCGGCGACAGGCCGTGCCTGCGCCATATTCGCCTTTTCCGCGGCGGCGGCCACTTTGGCAGGCGCATCCAGAATGACCAGCGCGCTGCCATAGGGCCGCACCGATGCAAAAATCGTGGTCAGCACCTCCAGCCTGGCACACTCAGCGGCCAGCGACTTGCCCACAACCACCAGGCTGCCGATGTATGGCGGGGCGCCAAACGATTTTGGGTCCCCTTGATGTACGGCCACGCGACTGCCGTAAAGCCCCGCCGCATCGAACTGCTTGCGCAGCTCGGCCACTATGGCGACGTCCGGATCAACGGCCACGACGTGCAATTTCGATTCGCTTAAAACAGCTTTCAGCAAGTCCGCGTCGTCCAGCCCAAACCACAGCGCATATCCTTCCCTCGCCTTCGCCTGGGTCAGCAACTCCTTAGCTCGCGTCACGGCTTCCGCCGGGGGCCCAAGCGGTACGGGTGTTTCCACAATGGGCTCGGCCTTGCCCGCTTCGGGACCGAATACCATGATCCGCCCATCCAGCGTCACGGCTACCAGCCGGTCAGCCCCCGCCAGCAGCCGCAGCACTTCGCCATCGACGGGCTGCGTCCAGATGGCTTGGCCCGCCGTGTCGAGCGCAGTGATCTGTTGCTTCCCTGCGGCATAAATCCGGCTGCCGGCGCGGATCAGATCGCCGCTGGCGTCGGCCGCAACATTGAAAGCAAACTTTCCCGCCGCCGCCGTGACCTTCCCCCCTTGGGACATGACGCGCCCGCCGTCGAACAGCACCGGCTCCTGGATGCGTTGTTTAGAAGGATTGCCGCCGGCCAGATCGCACACCGCCACCTCGCGATACCGCGTGTGGACAAAGTAGTTCTTTTCGTCCGCACAGACGAACGAACCGCCGACCCCCTTCTGCACAAAATGAAAATATTGGAACTGCCCGTTCGTCCGGTCGAATGCTGCCGGCGCGCTCCGCCCTCCGGGCACTAGTAAGTGTTTTTCCGTGGCCACCAGCGCCCCTTGCGGCGCCACTCCGGCAAACGCCGGCGCCCCATGCGGTTGCAGGATAAACTGTGAGCCGGTCCCGTCGTTGATCCACTGCAGTTGTCCGGTCTCTGCATCTGCCGCGTAGATGAACGTCCCCATCATCGGCCAGATGCTGGCGGCGAAATAGACCTTGCCATCCCGGATCACGGGTCCGCCACGCGTGGGCCAGCAGGAAATAACCCGCTTGTTCCCCAAGGCTTTGCGCGGAGCCGGCGCCGCGCGAAACTTCCACGCCACGCTCCCGTCCGCCACGCTGAGCGCATAGAGCCAGCCGTCGTCGCTCGCCACAAACAGCTTGTCCTTGTGCGCCGCCGGCGAGAGCCGCACCGGACCATTACTATAGAACGTCCACAACTCCTTGCCGGTGTCGATATCGAGCGCCACCACTTTGTCACGATCGTTAAACGGCAGAATCAACTTCCGTCCCACGATGACCGGCTCAAACACCCGGTCGTACGGCATCAGATCATGGTTCAGCGGATCGTCCCAAACCTGCTCCCGCGGCGCGTACTTGCGCACCCAGGAAAGTTTCAGATCCGCAGGCAGTTCATCCGGCGAAGCGCCCGTCCTTCCAGCGTCGTACCGCCACTGCGGCCAATCCCCAGCCATGACGACGCCGGGGGCGAGAATCAGCCCGGCAGCCATTACCAGCCAACGCCAACTAACAAATTGGCGCTCAGCGCCCAGACCATCGATAGAGCCACGCATCAGAACGCTATCCGGGCAAGAGGATGGGCGGGTGGCTGAACGACCCGTTCAGGCGGGGGGAACACAGCTTATTTATCCTACCGTCTGAGGTTGGCCGAGGCCAGTCAGTCAGGGGACGGGCTTGCCCGATCAGGCACGTTAGCTAACGTGCCAACCTATGCCCTCATGCGCCGCCACAGGCCTAATCCGACCAGGACGGCCGGCGTTGACCTGCTCCCTATGGCAACTTCTCCCCTGCCACCTTCTGGTGCCGGTGCTTCAGATCGCCATTGAATCGGTGGTCCAGTTCGATTTTCCCATCGGCCGGCGTCAAATGGATGAGGAAATAGCCGTCCGAACTGTCTGAAAACGCCCCCGGCACCATCAGCTTCAGCGTCTGCGGGTCCGGACTGCGGTGATAGATATGGCCGTCCCCGCAGAGCGCCACGTCCACTTTATATTCCTTAAGCGCCCTGGGCATGTCCGCCAGCGGGCCCCCGCCGTTGTACCAGCTTCCCTTATGCGCCATCACGATCAGCGGCGCATGCGGATGATCCTTCCGAATCGTCTTGAGCTTCTCCCGCAGCCAGACGCACTGCCGCTCGATGGCGGCGCGGCGGGCCGCCGGATCGTCCCGCATGTGATACTGCTTGCTCACGTCCGCCCACTGGTCTGTGATGTACAGCGACAGCACGTGCAGGTCGCGATACTTGACGTAATAGTCTCTCTGCGGCGTGTATTCGAAGATCGATTCGCCGGACCTGCCCGCCCGGTCCTTGTACTGAAAATAGCGCTGATAAAACTCCTGCCCGGCCGCATTATCCGGTTCATAGCCGGGGCGGCTCCGTTTGGGTCGCGTAGCCTCCGTCTGACCTCGGTCCGCCAGCTTCTGCGCCTGGTTCATATACTGCTCATCCCAGCCGCCAGCCGTGACGAACACGCGTCGCGCCAGAAACTCGCTGCCTTCCTTCCCGCCATACAGCGCCTGAAATTGTTTGACGATCCCTTCCCACTCGCCACCGGGGGCAGGATAGACCATGTCCCCCAGGTTCAAAATCAGTTCCACGTTCGCCTTTTGGAACTCCTTCAAGATGGCGTTGTGCGTGCCAGTCCCCCCGCGGTTGTCTGCCACCACCCCCACCGTCCAGCGTTGTCCCCCTTCCGTGGCCGGTGAATCCCCATCCGCGGCCACCGCGGCAGTCCCCCCGCACGGCATCAGCACCAGCGATGCGCACCAAAACAACCACGGAAAACAACCTCGCATCGCAAACCTCCTGGGTAAAATGGCTCTTTGTGGCCTGATCGCAACCCTGCCCACTATACGAAGTTACGCACGTTCCAGCACTCCGGGACCCAAGCCCGCCGGACCAGCACCACCGCCCCCGCCGACACATGCCTGTCGCCTCATGACAATTGTAACGGCAGGCCAGGGCATCACCCGGGCCAAAACTTTGGCGATTTGCCTGGGTTGGTTATAATCAAGTTTTGGCCGTCCCTCTCGCGGTGGTGCGGTTTACCGGAACAGGAACCATTCGTGTGGCGCGTGGCAGCGCGCCTGGAACGTACTTACGGAGTCAGACCTTATGCTTCGGTCATTGGCGGTCGCCCTGGTTACCTTGGTTGGATTGAGCCTGGCCTCCCAACAGGCCTTTGCTCAGCAGGACGTATTGACGGATCTCTACGGCAGCGCCGTACATTGCTATTTCGCCGGCAAGCCGGCCGAAGCTCACGCCCGGCTGACAAAAGCAATCGACGCCGGTTACCAGGATCCGCGTGCATTTTACTTCCGCGGCCTGGCTTACATTCAACTCGGCCGTCCGCAACAGGCGGAAGCTGATTTTCAGCGCGGCGCCGAACTGGAAGCGGCGGACGTGAACAATCTGTTCCCCGTGGCCCGATCTCTGGAGCGCGTCCAAGGTCACGTGCGCATCAACATCGACAACTTTCGAACCGAAGCGGCGCTAGCCGCCCAGGTCCGTGCAGGTAACCTGAACAAAGAGCGCTATGGTGAACCGAAGACGCCCGAGCCTGATGCTCCCCCGCCTACCGCAGTCGTCCCGCCAGCCCCAGCACCCGTGGCTCCCGCCGCTCCGCCGGCGGCCAAGGAACCGGCCGACGATTTGTTTGGCGCGGCTCCCAAGGCCCCTGCTGCGCCTGCTGAGAAACCGGCCGACGATGGATTTGGCGGTGGCGACGCGTTCGGCGGCGCTCCCGCCGCACCCAAGGCGGAGCCAGCCAAGTCGGACGATGTATTCGGCGCTCCGACGGAAGAAAAGAAAGCGCCAGCCAATGATGCCGGCGGCGCCGTGCCGGCCCCAGCCCCCGCTCCTGCTCCGGCGCCTGCGGGTGGCGCGGACGACGTATTTGGCGGCGGCGCACCTGCCGCGGCTCCAGTTGCGGAAGAACCAGCCAAGCCTCCAGTGGCCGTACCGAATCAACCCGTTTTCGATCCGTTAGCGCCCGCCCCGGCGGGTGAGCCCGCCCCTGCTCCCGCTCCGGCCCCTGCGCCTCCGGCCAACGACTTTAACGCTCCGCCTGCTGCACCGCCCCCTGCCGCGGCGGCTCCTGGCCCGGGTGGCAACGCCAAAGCTCCTCCCGCAGCAATTGGTGGTGCCGTGCTAGGTGGATTGAAGGCAGCGATTGTTGGTGGGGATAAGAACAAGGACGTCAAAGCTCCGAATGTGAATGTTCCCGCTGCTGCCCCCGCCCCGGCCCCTGCGGACGACGCGTTCGGTGCCGAGCCAGCCAAAGAGCCTGCGAAAAAAGCGTCCCAGGCGGCTGAGGAAAAAGCCCCGGCTCCAGCACCTGCTGCCGAAAAAGCTCCTCCAGCGGAAGAAAAAGATCCCTTCGGCGACGAACCGGCCAAAGAAGCAGCCCCGAAGGCGGACCCGCCTGCCGAGAAAAAGGCCGAAGAAGAAGACCCGTTCTAGCGCAAGTTCCATAACGCGGCCTGACGGCCGCAACCAAAAAGTCGTACACGTGTACAACATTGGAAAAATGGTGATAAACCTCGGTAATCGC
>Ga0194132_10006855_pt1 | contig 17382 bp, 17 predicted proteins | sample TA2KigOf80mmetaG_FD_148612 | JGI IMG/M metagenome (GOLD analysis project Ga0194132, IMG submission 148612) | Freshwater microbial communities from Lake Tanganyika, Tanzania - TA2015054 Kigoma Offshore 80m | ecosystem: Environmental > Aquatic > Freshwater > Lake | place: Tanzania: Lake...
GACAATAGCCAATTTTTCCAAGGCTGTGGTGGAATGCGTTTTCAAGGCTTCGAGGTGAGGTCACCGTTTTCAATACACACAAAATGTCGATCGAGTTTCAGTTGAGGCGACGTCGGGAAGCTCTCCCGCCAAGGCTCCCTCCGAGACACCCGAGGTCAGTACAGTCTCCGCTGAGGTGCAGGCCCAGTGTGAGTTTGCACGGACTTGTCAAGACGCAAACGTGCAGATGCTCCTCCGGGTGTCCGAGCCCGCGCGGGAACGCTCAGATTGGAATTCGAGCAGTACTCAACTGAGGATGCGACGTATGCCGTGGATGCAATTGACGTTGATTGGAACGACCAAGCTGCAAAATCGGCAAAGAGCTATCTCGAATACCAATTATTCTCGCGAGATGGCCTGATAGATCAACTGATCTTTGAGGGCTTTACTCGGTTTCAGGCAGAATATGGTGTGAGCACCACCGGTTTATAATGTTATGAGTTTTTCGAAGTTGTGATCACCAAGTTAAGCACGACGTAAATTTTGGGGGGAAAATGTCTCAGTGCATAAGTCAAAGTCCGAACTGCATTAAAAATTCGCCAAATTCACCTGCTAAGTTTTGCGCCGTTTGTGGACAATCCGCGATGCAGGCGCGTGGCTTCACCAACCCGACACCGCCGAGCAGCACTGCATACACTCCGCAACCGAGTGGTCCCGGGCTATCAACCCAATTGAAACTCGGTTTGATGGCGGATCTCGCTGCCCGACGATCGACTCGTGAACCTGCGACCGTTCAAAGTTCCTTATCGGCTGCAGGTGGTGTTCTGGTCGGCATCGGCGTCTGCATGATCTTTATGGACATCATGTATGGGGGTTACGACGAGAATGTTCTTGGTGGCGCATTGGTCGCCATTGGAGCATTAGTTGGCCTCTGGTTCGTAGCAAAGAAATTTTCTGGCTATGTAGTTGGATCCGTTGCAGCAACTCAAATCATTATCCCAGTTTTCATATTTGGAATTTTTGTTGATGAAATAGATCGCGGGAAAATAGGTCTGCCGATACTTTTGACAGGTGTTGTGCTCGGACTTCTCTGGGCGCTTCCTGGTTTGCGTGGTCGCCCAACTTTGCTGGCATCAGCGGTTGGCTGGGCCACATCTGGAATTGCGACTTTAACAATCGAATCAAGGCTTAGTTACGGATATCAAGGTTTAGAAATTGATTCACTCAACTTCATTGCCCAAGAAGCTGGTGTGGTCATAATGGCTCTGGGGATCGCACAGCTGATTTTGGGCTGGAACTTAGACCGAAAGCACTGGCCCAATCTGGCTACACCATTTATTGCAATAGGAATCTATACGGCAGTTGCCGGCGCGGCCGGTTACTTAAGCACGGGTGATTACAGCGATACTGCATCAATAATCTTGCTAATTGCCCTGAGTTTGGGGCTCATATTTGTCGGTGGTGTTTCAAGTCGCCGGGCAACAACTTGGATCGGCACGACATTCTTAACCGGAGGTCTTGTCGGCTTGGTGATTTCACTTGTTGGTGAAGATTATAGTGCAACAGAATTCGCGCTTCTTGCTCTTTTGGTTGGAGCCGGCGTCGGATTCATCGGCAACAAATTTGCAAGTCAAGTGCTTGCAAAACACAGAATCAGGTGAGAAACATTTTTTCGAGTAGCTATCTTTTTTTCTACACAAAGAAAAAGACAGTAGTTTGGAGGATTTTGATCCTTCTACTTGGGCTCTCTTCTTGTGGGTCAACAAAATGTCAAAAAGAATCTGTAGCTGATGGCTCGACTAATTCTCAGCATGTCGTAATCTTGCTTGACAAGTCTGCTTCTATGGAAGATCTAATTGATGACGTGGTGGCTGGCTTTAATGGTCTGGTCGATCAACTTCCGAACTCCAGCTTTGTTACTTTGTTTGGATTCGAGAGTATCTATGGGCTCGACAACATTTTCGACCATTTGCCAGCACCCGCAGTTCGAGAGTTGACTGAAAGCGACTACAACCTTGGTGATGGAACCCCGCTTTACGACGCCATTTCAGGGGCGATTAAGCAACTTGAAGTTGAGGCAATGACTCGCACTGAGGAGAAAATAATCTTTGTGATCATCTCAGACGGCTTGGAGAATGCAAGCATCCGTTACAGTCTCGGCGAAACCCGATCGGCGATAACCGAGAAAATCTCTGGTGGATGGGACATTCGCTTTTACGGCCTGGGCCCTGACGCTGCATCAGAGGCTGAAAACCTTGGCATATCGGTCGCAGACGGAGCGTCTTTCGCCCCAAACCAGGACGGCGTAAACGAGGTTTTTGACGATATCGCAGGGTCTTTTACTCAAAGCAGAACCAAATCAAAGTGCTCGAGAGTCATGCCCTAATTTACTAAAAGACAAACAAGAAATACGAGAGTGCAAAGTAAGAAACAATTAGACCAGCGATGGCGAGACCTTTTCCGCCTTGATTATTTTTCTTGATTTGGTTCAGGGCCATATGCCCAAAAACAATTCCAAGCGGAAACATAAAAAAAGAACACACCAAAGATGCGATCGCAAAACCATTTGTGCCAGAACTCGGCTTCGGCTGATATTGCATCGGTTGCTGATACTGAGGCTGGTGCTGCGCTGGCTGTTGGTACTGCGGCTGATACTGAGCGGGTTGCTGAACCTGTGGCGGCGGTTGATACTGAGGAGCGGTCGAAGCTGGCGGCTGCTGCGCACTTATTGGTCCCCCAACGCGCAACCCACACTTGTAACAAACTTTGCCGCCAAATAGATCGTTGCCACAATTCGTACACAACGCCATCTCTTCACTCTCCTGTCAATTTTGTTTCAGTCTTAATCAGAAATCCAAATTACTCATGGCGCGACCTTCAATCCATTTGCTCTTGCTAGATCAACCGCGCGCCCCACCGGCGAAAGCGAATTAATGAAACCACCAACCGGGACACACAAATCATCTTCGTCGATTTCGCCGTCACTATTCGTATCTCTATCCGGCCTGCAGTCTGTCGTATTCTCAGCACCAGCGGTTCCCACCATGGTGGGTATCCCGACTAAGCCACCATTCGAATCAAAAACTCCACCGCCACTATTGCCTCCAGACATAGAAACCGATGACTTAATCCACTGAATGCCTCCATAATTGGTATATCCAGAAATCTCCCCACTTGTCACAGTCACCGAGTCGCCACCAATACCTGGAAAACCAATTGCAATGATTGGGTCACCAATATTGTTATTACTTGACACGTTTACGGCTTTGAGCGTCTTTGTGAAAGAGTCAATCGGTGCAATTTTGAGAATTGCCAAGTCGGCTTCCTCATCAATCGCAAAAATTTTAGCTATATGTGTCCTTATTGGAGCACTGTCAATTCGCTCTATAGTCTCGACAAAAAGTTCGACAATAGAGCAATCACCGTCGGATGAAACAACATGATTACTAGTTAAAACATGGAACTCGTCGACGAAAATTGTTCCAGAACCGCTGTATGAATCTCCGTTACCGCACTCAGTTACCACCTGAACCACTGAAGCAAGAATATCCACTTCGCTCACAATGCTCTTTGTAGGTGCAGCTGCAGGCACCGATGAGACAACCGGGGTTATGCTCGACGTTGAAGCATCAACCGGCCCTACGGTGCCGTCATTGTCCTTCATCAAGGAGACAACAACACCGATGATCAACAACAAACTAATTGCTCCAATTGCTTGGGTAATCGGGTTTTGCCTAAATCCCGTTCTTGTTTTATTCGAACGAAGTCGATTGGTAACGACGATGGGCTTGACCTGAGACACAACTTGTATTGACTGAGCTGGTTCTGCAGGTGTGATTGTCCCGTCCATCGAAACCATTGGACGACTCGTTTGGGTGCTGTTCAAAACTGCATTGCAATTGACGCAACGAATCACCCCCGAGGAGTTTATGAAAGAACATGATGAACACCTCAATCGGGTTTGGGTCCTTTGAAATTTATGACTGGTCTTTGAGTGGCTATTGGTGTTTTATTCGACGAGCTTGGAAGAGAACTTTTAGGGCCAACAGCCCCCATTTTTACAGCGGGACGACCTCGGAACCGCGCTGGCACAGCCAAGACGCTTTCCCATTCTTCGGTGGTTGGTCGCCCCGTCTCGGCAAGACTTCGTGTGATCAGACTCGCAAGTTCATCCGGCACGCCATTTGGTTTGGGCGCCAAAATGAAGTTTGGTGGCTTTGGTCGGTCAGTTCCTACCGCCCAAACCGATCGATATGCCGCAAGCGCAAGTTTGTAGACATCACTTTCTTGGCTTGTTGGTTTCCCATTCAGATACGGGTCATCCCAGTCCGGTGATTGCTTTGGCGATGCAACGCCGCCAGACCCAGCAATTCTGAAACTATCGCAGTCAATAATCATGACCTGCAAACTGGGGGAATCAGTCCACAACAAATTTTTACCGGATATGTCCCCAATAATCACCCCGTGCTTATGCAGAAGCTTCATGGTCTTCGACAAATCATGCACCAGCGCAAGAGCATCTGTCGGTGAAACCCTGGGCACCTCCGACACAATATTTGGGTTTGATTGAAACTTTGTTCGCAACGATAGATAGTTCCACTCACACAAAACTGTCTTTGGATTTTTTCTTATGCCGTGCCGACGAAAGTAACGCTTCTCAATAGTTGGCATAACGAAGCCCTTCAGCCGACCTTGCTCAAGCACCATCGTCTCTGGCCACACAGTACGCTGGCTGAACCACACTCGCTCTTCAGGTGTCCACTGACTCTGCAAACCAATAAGGCGATCAAGTGCAGCGTGATCTGGCGTCGTATATGCAGCTGCAAGAAACTCTTTGTATACGCGATTACCTAAGGTCGCCGCACTGTAAACAACACCCTCGCCCCCACGTCCAAGTTCTTGCAGTTGGCCGCTGATTGTGCAAAATTCAATTGGTGTTGGCACATCCCCTACTAGCTTCGACTCAACCAGATTGCAATTACAGTCCGATCATCATCTGCAGACTTCAAGTCAAAACCGACATCGTTAATGAATGTCGGCAAGTTAACGGGTTTCCCCCACTGCTTTGCTAGATAGGTGCCGAGCGAAGTCTGCTTACCTCGAACATTTAAAAAATTTCCAACACCGTCACTAGTAGCAATCACCAGGCCCGACGACTCCACAGCAATGCTTGAGACATGAGCATCGAAAGTTGCCGGAAAAGCATTTGTCGCAGGATCTAAGATTTCCGAGGACGTTCCGACTTTTACAGTTTCTTCCCAAGTGCTATTTGCATTATTCAGAACAAAAACTGCGCTGTCGCCAATTGACCCGATAACTATTGATTTGAGAGTCTCATTATCTCCCAAACTAGCTGGGACAATCAAAAATGTGAGAGTTGTGAAGAAATCGGATTCGACTGCTTCCTTCGGCAAAATACCCGGCGCACCAAATTGATTACGTTTCTGTGGCATCAAATTTCGCTTGCAATACTCAAATATTTCCGGCAATACAGATTTAACCCGTTGCTCCGTAATCTCCTCCTGATCTTCAACCATCGCCGCCAAACTCAAGGCCAAAAGTTGCGAAGTACGTCTTGCGCCATACTCAGAATGTTTTGCGCTACTCATACCATCACACAAAACAGCAACAACAAATTTTTGACCAGACAACGACTGTGTAGCTCGCAAGCTGAACGCATCCTGACAAGGTTCACCACTTACCTTGTGTTTATGGCCGCGCAAAGATGTAGCAGCAATTGCTATCGTGCCAAATGTACCGATATCACAGACAACATCACTCGACATACCAAGTGGCGAAACTTTGCACCACTCCCTGTCTTTATCCCACCAGTCATAAAGTGCAAATGACGAAGGCTCACCAATTTGCGGTGGTTGAATCTTCAATCGCTCTTGTGTTTCGACGATTTGTTTTTCCTCGACTTCAATTCTTGCCTTGACTGATACAGGCTCGAAGCCGCCTGGCGCTGATGAAATTAAACCGTTATCGGCTGTCGGAGTATTCGACAACTGGACTTCGGTAGCCGACGGCGCGCTCGTGGTCGAAAGCACTGGGCGCTCGACTTTTGCTACAACTGATGGTGGTTGAGGCTCTTTTGTGGGCTGCATAGTTCTTCGGGACTCGCTACCCATTCTTAAGTCATCCGTTTTGGGCACACTGCCGTGAGGAGGGGGATTTGCATTTGAAGACGCTCTCCTCAAATCATCTTCATTACTTCGCCGTTTCACAGATCCGTCGACTGGCGCCGACCTGTTCGATTTCTTCCCCAAAAAATTGATAAGGAGCCAAGAAAGGATAATGATAATTACAACGATCAAGATCAGCTGAACCCAGCGATTCGAACCCCCTCCCGCCTTCTGCTCCGTGACCTCGGGCGATTCAACTGCCGGGTCCAAGGAAGTATTCGACTCGGGTTCGGTTGTCTCTTGAGGCTCGGGTTCGGTTCCCTCTTGAGACTCTGGTTCGGTTCCCTCTTGAGACTCTGGTTTGGTTTCCTGCAGCAAATCCGATTTTGGCGCATCTGTCGTTGTTGTTTGAGACGGCAAAGTAACAGTCCCAACTGCTTTGCCGTCGACATCTTGATCAACTGGTGCACAGCCGCTTAAAGAAAAAGAAGAAAGAAATAAAATCGGAAATACTAAACTTAAAACAGTTTTTTTGATACGCGAATCAAATGACTTACTCACATAGATTACTTCACTTCGACAGCGCAATAGTCGGACTGTCTTTACATAATTTCGAGCGGCACCGCGGTTGTACCTGGCGGTGCTTGTTGAACAATCAAAGTCGGCGAAGACGAGTTGCTTGAGTACATGATAGTGTTCGTCAATGACTTGAGGATCTCTTTCAATGCATTGCCTGGGTCAACCCCTTGGTTGGCAATAAATGCCGCCTTCGTGCCAATTTTTCCTATTACAGCCGCGTTGGCACCTGCTACACCAAATGCGATGATGTTCGGTGCCTGAGGGTTGGAGTTCTTATCAGTGAGTGCCCGATGATTTGCCTCCCAATCATCAGTAGGTTCACCATCAGTAATAAAGAACACCGCCGGTCGATAAACCTGCATGCCTTGCGACTTCATATTGGCAATATCACGTGAAATCAGGACGCGCAAAAGATTGAAAGCTTCGCCATAGTTCGTCATTCCCTTTGCCGCACAGCCTGGCATCGCCTGCACATCTGAAAGATTCGACAACGGCAGCAATTCTTCAGCTATATCTGAAAATGTGATTAAGCCGATACGGCACTTGTCGGAAACCAGGGGATCGCCGGCAATGGTCGCATGAAGTTCGGGCAAACCTCTGTTAACCGCATCAATTCCACCATTGGCATCCATCGAGCCAGATTCATCGCACAGAATATAAAACGGCAAAACTGCATTACCAGCTGTCTCTTGCATAATCTTTCTCCTTATTTCTATTCATTGTTTCGGCTTATTTGGCATTTGAATTGACGGCCTAGCTCGACCAGGTGCTTGTTGCGAAGGCGGAGGTGACTGTCGAACAGGATTCACCGATTGGGGTGAAACCATAGGAGCGTTGGAGGTCTGATAATTTGCGCCGGGAACATTTCGAGTGCCGCCCTTTCTCCGACCAAGCATCAAAACTGTATTTCCAATTTGTAATGCTCCTCCAACCGGTAATACACCATTTTGTGTTTGTTGCCCATTGATAAGAACCGGCGAAGCTCCGCGCATGCACTCGACGCTTAAGCCATTTGCACCTTTGGTTGCTCGAACATGTTGTTCGATAATCAAAGGATCTTTTTTTAAAGTCACCGCGACCGTGCGGGCACATCCGATTAGCGAGACCTGATCAAACAGCACGAATTGCGTGCCACGAGCCTCACCGCTAGCAAGCTCTAGATAGAAGTCTGTTGACGCTACATCAAGCAGGCCCATGAACAGGCCCATGAGCAAACCAATAAGAACGATGCCAATGAACCTCGAGAGGCTCGCACTGCCATCACCGGAAAGCTGATCGAACAACAAGCCACCAATCAGTCCGCCGCCTAAACCACCCAATGCACAGTTGCGAAGACGGATGGCCGAACGAAAACCAATTCCGACTGCGACACCGCCCAGCCCTCCAACAATTCCCCATGCAATCGTTCTTGGAACCACGTAATTGTCACTGCCCCCAAGCATGACCTCATAAATTTTTTGAGCGATTGCACCCGCAATCAAGCCACCGATTATCAAAGCCGGAAGAGACGTAAAGACATTTGTCTTTGATTTCTCAACATTTTTCTCACGTACGCCTTGAGATGCACTCAGCGCAAGTCCAAGCCCGACAATAATGAACATGAACCAAACTGCAGTCTGTCTAATCAAGTCACCAGACGTGCAACTTTCAAGTTCGCAGTCGAAAAATGTTGGTGAGTCAGGATTCTGAATTACCTCAGAAAGTGCAAATCCAGCAACTCCACCCACCGCACCGGCGATTGTCATTACCTTTAGCACTGAATTCGAAGCCGACGAGATATTCATCTGCTTCCCAATTGACGAAAAATCAAACCCCATATTGACCTCGCCTTGTATACAAGAAAACCCTACTCCCGTGGTGCCAACTGATCCAAATCACCTTGGCCGAAAAATAACAAGGTAGTAACGTTCGACTATGCACTCCAGCGAACCTTTCGCGGACTACCACCTTTAGTATTTTTGCCAATGTTGACGCCTCAGTTCCCCAAAGTCAGTCGAGGCGATTTCGTAAATAGTGGCGGAATGGGTTCGGTCTATGCCGATCCACGAAACGACAGTTTCTATCTCAAAAAATTTAATTCACCTCTCAAGGGTGAGCAGGCCGCAATGCTTCTGCGGCTAATTGAGCTTCAGCGATGGGCTCGCCCAAGCGAGAAAGAAACATTACTAACTCGATTCAGTTGGCCAATCGAAGGCTTTGGCTCCGCCGACAACATAATTGGCTTTTCAATGCCTCGAGCACCAGACGATGCCTACTTTGATCTTACAGTTGCTGGTCGCACACGGAGACCTTTACTTCAACTGAAATACCTGATGGATAGTCGATACTTTTCGGGAAAGGCAATTAGCTCAGAAAAACCAAACGTCAATGAACAAGATCGTCTCGAGATGGCAATCGAGCTTGTTGATGCAATACAGGTGATTCATCACCACGGTCTGGTCTACGGCGATGTCTCAAGCAATAACATGTGCGGTCGACTGGGACAAAGTCCGTCCGTATTTCTTCTAGATGCTGACTCGATCGTCACCCCTGACATTCGCGTGAAAAACCCTGTGCGAACCCCCGGCTGGCCAGTCCCCAATAATCTCGACTCAATTGGAGCGGACCGCAGTCTGATTTCGTTGTTCATATGGCGCTTCATGCTTGAAGATCCAAACGCAATTCCAAAAGCCACTGACACGTCAAGATTTCACCTCTCTGAAGCAAGAAATTTTGTGGGCACTTTAATTAATTGTTATCAAGACGGTAATGAAGCAGACTTCACTGAACTATCTCATGCGCTTCGACTAGCTCGTGATGACTCACGCGACTCGCGTGCAATCATTCGTGCTGCCGATTCGTGCTTCGCACGCAATGTGGCACGCGAAGCAATCGAGGCAAAAACAGATTTCGAAAAAAGTATTATCGCTAAAGCTCAATCACAGGTCATTTTTGAGAAGCTTGTGGAAAGCAGCTCCGGAACCCGTCAGCGAATCTTAATTTCAAGATCGGTGCACCGTGCCGACGGCTTCAAACTTGACCTATCCCCAACGATCACTGCTTCAGCGCCTCCAACAACGAATCTCGAATTGCGTCAAATGATCCTTGATGCTCGCGAATCAGAACTTGCATTGCACCTTGCAAATGGTGATATCAAAAATTTCGAATCCGATACATGGTTACCACGCGCGGTCGAGCACGCAATTGTTGAAGCAGGTTTTGCAACTCTCAGTTCCCGAAACAGCATCGAGAGTTCAGTAGTTCATTTGACATGGCCGGCGGCTCCCTATGTGAACTATGCAGAGCTAAGCATCAAATTGAACTCTGGCAAAGTGTTAGTCGAAAAAATTAACCGCAATCCCCGTAAGCCTCACTCTGAACGTTCACTTCAACTCAAAGGTGGTGGAAAACTTCAAGTCGACCTAGTCACAGGTATCAAATCGCCGAGCCAAAACATATATTTTGCAGCCGCCAAATTACGACATGAAGTTACCGTGTTGCCGCCTCCGAAGCCAATCTTTATTACTCAAATCCCAGACCAAACCGACGACAATGCCGTGATTGTCGACCTCGAGGAACAGCAAAAACTTAGAGACCTTGCTGAAGCTAATGCCAGAAGAGCCAAGAGAACCAAAATCTTGACTTCAGTCGCCTTTATCGTGGCAGTTGTCGGTGGCGCCCTCGGATACACACTGCTACCCAAACAAATAGAAGAAAATCTCTGCAACGAGGTTTCTCTGTCCGAACTCTTTGAGTGCTCATACGCAAACAATGATGGAGTAAGTTCAGGTGACTTTTACAAAATTTCCAAAGTAGGTGTTTATGTGGTACACAGAGAATTACCAAAAGTCACCGAGGACGGGTAAGAGCAATGCCAGTTTGCCAAAACGGTCACGATCAACCCGACTACGCCAAATTTTGCGGCACCTGCGGTTCACCAATCAATGCGACCATTGTCGTTGATCAGGACTCTGTAACTGACCAGCAGGACGACTCTGAAGTAACCACGTCAATTGACCTAGATTTGTTGTCGAATGACGGCGTAAACAGCCCGTCAGACACGAACTTCGAAATCGACAACGACAACACCACCGACGACAACACCACCGACGACAACACCACCGACGACAACACCACCGACGACAACACGAGCACGACAATTGATCTCAATATCGATGCTGATGGCTCAACCCCAACTCCAGCTTTAGCGACAGTATTTGGCACAACCGTAAATGCGTCAGCGATGCAACTACTGAGCGATTGGGCTCAGGAAATTGGCGAACTTGATGACCCCTATGTAAAAGGTCTTACGGCCGCAGTTGCACGTCGCGACGATCTATCTGTATGGGCATCTTTAGACCCCCTTGAGCTCCTACCAGTTTCAAAATCAAAGTCATGGAATCGTCTTGGTCAGATTTCAAATGTGATATCTGCAATTCGCAATATTTTGGTTTTCGTACCAGTTCTTCTCACTTGGTATGCAATTGGTAAGTCTCTTGACGCATTCGGAACTTTCACAAAAATTTATGCAGATCAAAATCCCGGCGAAAGTCGCGAATTTAGTTTTGTTGGCTTTTGGCAAGACCCCAACGACTATGCATCCAAGTATTTGCAAAACGCTGGTGCTGCTGGAAAGAACTTACTCTCAGAATCACTTTGGATCGGTGAAGTCGCGAGACTTGACGCGCTAATAATTCTCTTTATCATCTTGCTGACGGCAGTCAGTGGTGCACTCACATGGTTCTCAGAGAATCGAGAATCAATTGCGCTTGAGAAAAGCGACCGAAGAAGAGTCGAAGTCGGGTTAGCGATCGCTTCTTCTTTGCATGGAAAGCGGCAAGCAAATCCCGAGTCAATCTCTGAGGCGCTAGCAGAAGCACTAAACGACTTGACCCAAGCAGCGCGTGACGTCAACGAAACAGCTAGTCGACTTGAAAAAGCATCACTAGGTGTTGAGTCATTGACACCAAAAATTGAGATTCTCAATAGTCATACAGAACAACTAGTAGCTCAGACCGCAACTTCTGTCTCAAAAGCCGTGAGCGACCTTGTCGCTTCGGTTCAAAGTCTCAATTCATCGGTAGGTGGAAATGTGACAACGCTGTTCACCGAGGCCGCAAACACTCTCGAAGAAGTAAGCAAGCAACTAGCACGTACAAGCAATTCAGCCGAATACGGGATTAAACAATTGCGTGACGACCTCGATGCAATCCACAAACAACTTCAGTCTTTGACCAAGGGGGGTCGACCATGATCAACAGAAGATTTTCTAAACGCGTGTTTGTATCTGCACTGATGATCGCAACTCTGACCGCTTGCTCCCTCACCAAAGCTGAGCCGGATGGCAGTGAATTCGCGGCACAATCTTGCTCAAAAGATCGACTTGCAATTAGCCCAACATCACAAATAATCGAACCTGGAATAAGAAAATTCCTTTTCCCCCGCTATGTAGTCGACCGCGCTAGTTTTGAGGCGCGTTTCAAAGAAAACCGAGAACGGTCGATTCTTTCAGCAACGGCAGCGGCGACGAACAAATATTGGCAACCCCTCGCCGACGCTTGGGCCCTCGAAGAAGCGTTTGCTAGAGCTGCACTTGATTCACTAGATAGCGACAAGATCGCTGATAGTGCAGGGTTACTAAGATTTGACTCCCGCAAATACGACGATTTTGTCGCAAACGTCAACCTTGACTTTGCTGCCGTGACGAAAGATACCTACTGCCGAATTGCATTCGTGAAACAAAACCTCGAAATAAATTACGAAGACTGAGCCCATGGCCAAGCGTTACCGGGCAAAACGACGCGAAACCGCCAACGCATCGGGTTTGGCGGGCTGGCTGTTCACTGACCTGCTTCTGGGACTTGTCATGATTTTTCTCTCAGCAGTCGCATTCACCGCCTTTAAGTCCAAAGATGACGATCCAGATACCGATCCACCGCCCCCTGGCCCAACCATTTATGTATGCAAAGAATACGTCGCAGGATTTTACGATGATCCGTTACAGCTGAAGTTTGACACCCCTGATGACGCGGCAAAAATCAAAGAATTGATCGAAGCATGGACCGCTAAGACGTATGTCATTCCCGAAATCATTATTAATGGTAAAAAACAGACCCTTAGTGATGCCCAAGCGAAAGTAGCGGTTGGAATCATCTATGGTTGGTATCAACGTGGCAAGAAGTCAACTGAGGGCTCTAGCAGGGCACTGACTTTTTACTCAAAATTTAATGAAAGCGACCCGGATAACTTCCCTGCCGCTGAGAACCGCAAAGTTAAGAACATGCGTTTCTTAGGCACCCTTGGCGATTTTGCAGATCCAAACGGTGTCGGCGTTGAGCTCTTTTTTGTTCACAATAGATGCAATGAACCCGTGCCGGTTAATTCGACAACTTTGCCGTAGAGTTCTTTATAATCTGAGTCGATTATGGCTTTTTGGTCTGGAACTTTTGCAGTTCAGCTACTCGAGAAGGCAATGAATCATCTAGTAGAGGGTAAACAAACTTACCCGGACAGACCGTTGCGGACATGTCTCTATGACCAGAAATAGGTCGAGCGTTAACCGTCACCCCCGACTTCCATCTATTTGAACCACGTGAAGTAAACGACACCAATTTAGTTTGATCAACTGTAATCTTGTTCTTTGTAGCTAGCCAAGCCAAAGTTGCCGCGCAACTTTCCATCATCTCACTTGTAGGCGTGCTCGTATCAAAATTGCCAAGCAAACAAACCAACTGCGCAAAACCCTGACTACCGCCTGTTGCATCAGCCATTACGGCCGAATCAAGGCTCCCTTGCCGCCCTTCCCAAACTTGACCGAATCGATCGATAAGAAAGTTGTAACAAACATCAGCCCAGCCCTTCGTTTTACCTGTATGAAAATTATAGATTTGTCGGATTTGATTGGGCACTTGATCCATTTTGTAACTGGTCGTGCCAGCCGTGTGATGCACCAAAAGAAACTTTACTGATGTTTCTGGTTTCAGAACCCCTGCTGGTTGGGCTTTGGTAGCCCATGCAGTTCTAGGAAAAATTTTCAAACCCTTTGCAACATTGATCGGCTGAACTGGGTTTATATTCGATTTCACTCGGCCGAATGCTGAACTAATAGTGATTGCCGGCAGCAACAGCGCACCCTGCACTAAAAGTTCTCTTCGTGAAGAATGATCACATTTAAACTCACACATTTTTGCTAATCAGAATTCGGCCCATATCGAACTTGTCGATCGCTCTCCTGGTCAGTAAGCGGCGCGACATAACAGTTCGCTTTCTTGGTAATACCGAGCGCTAGACATTTATCTTGTGCCTCAAATCGATCTTGATATGGCCCATAGAAAAGAACATAGATTGGCTGACCCTTTAATGAGCCGCTGCTAAATGTCGGATTCAATGACGCACAAGTAATGTCGGTGCGCAAGTAACTTGCTTCGGGATTAGCTTTAACACCACCGATTATTCCGCCAGCACCAGCGCCCATGACAATTGTTATGAAACTTCCATCACAAGCCGGTTGGGCCATCTCGTAGCCGTCAATCCAATATTCTTCGGGCGCTACGTCAGCGATAACCGGCATTTCACCCTCAATTAACAACTCAGAAGATTCAACCGGCACTAGGTAACCAGATTCAAGCAAATCTGCTTCATCTTTATCAAGAATAGTCTTTTGCACATACCAACGATCTGACTGCATATAGACACGGTAATGATTCGTTAACGTGCCACAGCACATCGGTTCGCCATCGCGATACGCATATTCAGTTAGTACGAGGAAGTCGCCTGCAGCCAGGGGATGCATGCCTTCGCCGTCGAACTTTGCGAACAGAGTGGGTATTCCGTTTCCGTCTAATGCCCACAAGTAATAGACCGAATAGGTGCGGCTGCCACCATAAATGCGAGACTGAACAATCACTGTTTCGCCATTTGTAACTTTTAATTTTTGTAATGCGACACCAAGATCAAGCCCATTTTCTAGATTCTCATTTCGCAATGAAGTGCTAAAGACTGAAGTGGCAAACGATGAATCCCCGCTCTCGACATACTTGATGACCTCGAAGTAGAAATAGTCAAAGTTGTCGAGCTGGCTCAGACGTTTCCGCACAGTGACTGCGAAGCTTCCTCGTAATGAAGTACTAGACATGCAATCATCAAACTCAAACGAAATAGCTAAAACATCACATGAGAATTCGGTCATCGGGTACTGAGGTGGATTGTCAATTGAGTCCCAGCTATTGGTTTCTATCGGCTCGGCATCTGATGGGATTACAACAGAGAGCTGATCAACAGGACCAGCAGTAGTGCTCGATGGTAGGTTTTCAGCTTCAGAGTCGATATTTGCATCGGATCCTCCCTGACTCATTACAAAGACGACACCTGCCAACACCAAGACCAACAATGACAAAACGACGATCAGAGACTTTGATTTACTCTTGCCTTGATTTACATTTACGGCAGTTTGTAGAACTGGTACGGGTGTCACTAGAGACCCGCTCCGTGCCTGGGTCTGCGGCTTTACCAGGTCCCTTTGCTGTGTCTTAATCTCTTTACCGCAGTGAATACAAAAACGAAATTCCCCTTCATTTAATCCACCGCACTCAGAGCAAAATGCCATTTAAGAAAAAGGGCCTAACACAAGCTGCTTCGAGTCCAATAATAACGTCCCAAATTAGAAGAACGATACGGATAAAAAATTGCAATTATCTGATCTGCTCCGGCTTCATCGAACACATTATTGCAGCCATCAGTTCTTCCTTTCCCATAACCCTCCGAAAAGCCATCGCTATCACCTCGCTGATACCCGACATCCCATCCGCTGTTATATCCATCGTTTTTCCCTGCGGCATATCCACTGTCATACCCATCGTTTTTCCCTGCGGCATATCCACTGTCATACCCATAGTCATAAGACTGATTTTTTTCGTTTTTGAGCCGTTTTTCGGTATAACGATTACCGACAATCCCGCTAAAGACGTTTTCAGATGCTAGGCCTGCCCCAACAACGAAGCTAATTAGAACCGCTGCAACAAGGATCATGAGACTCTTGCGAGAAGAAAAACTCACTGTTTTACTATTAAAACTTTTGTCAAACTTCGTTGAACTTGAAGCAACTGCTGGTGACTCGCTCACTTCAAATGACTGATTGAGTTTCAATCGCGCACCACATCCAGTACAAAATTCATTTTTAGCATCACTCTTTAGTCCGCAGCTAGTACAGAAAATCAAACCTTCGCTCACCATGGCGGCCCATACTTGTTCAGTGTCTTTTCGCCTTCAGTGCATTCCCACACCAGCAAAAGGATCGGCCCGACTAACGGGATCAGAACTATAAAAGGCATTGGCCCAGCTCTTCCGGTGTCGTGTAATCGTCGCGTTAAAACAGCAATATATGGAATGAATAGCACAAAAATTACCAAGACATGAAGAATCGGCGAAAGCAAAGCTGCCACAAGGCACGCAATTATTCCAAATAGATAAAAGAACCAATACTCAGATCGAGATGCGCGACCCTTGAAATTCATATAATTTGTAAAATAGTGTTGAATCGCCCCGCCAAGCGACAGCTTTCTTGGAGCCAAACTAGATGAGGCTCCGCTCTGCATTGGCTGCTGCATAGTAGTTATTGGTTGCGCGAATTGAGCAGGTGTAATCGAGCCAACTGGTGTCTCAGTTATTTGAATTGGGCCCCCGCAACTTACACAAAAACAATCTGTATCGGGACTAGCGAAACCACATCTACCACAAAACATGCTCCCCCTGATGCAGCAAACAGTACAACTTCGGCTATGAAATCTGAAAAAATTCCTCCGGGTGTCCGAGCCCGCGCGGGAACGCTCAGACAGGCTCCATCAGCTCGAGGCGATTACCGAAGGGGTCATCAACGTAGCACCGGTCGAACCCTTCGAGCGGCTGATCCCGGTAGACGGCGGCTCCACCTGTGCGCAGCCTCTCGACCAGTCCGACCAGGTCGTCAACCAGCAGCGCCGGGTGCGCCTTGCGAGCCGGACGGAAGTCGGCCTCAACCCCGAGATGAAGTGTGACATCGCCGTTGGAGAACCAGCATCCTCCCCGTACCTCCAGATGGGCGGGCTTGGGGATCCGTGGCAGACCAAGCAGCCCTTCGTAGAAGCCGACCGCGTCCTCCTCGCGGTCGGCCGGCATCGCCAACTGGACGTGATCGACCCGGTACACCCTCATGCACACCACAGTGCCACACGGCCAGAGTTGCGCAACCGACCCGAAGATGATCCCAACGCAATCACACGGAGGCCCGCTTCTCGTTCGACGCAGGTTTGGACACATTTCGTTCACGCCACCCCGACACCGAGTGGGCGCCACAGAACTCATCCGAAAATGAATCCCAAATCTCTTTGCAGTCAGGACACGCACTCGCGACCTGCAAACGTGCCTGCTCCTGTGCGGGGGTCAACTTACGTTCAGGAAGACTGCTACGGGATTGATAATCATCGGCGGTGCCACGTTGTACCTCTACCCACCCGAACCTCCTGAAGGCTGGTCGTACCAAAACCGTACTAAAATGTCGCCGAAACCAGTAGCAGCTTGAGGCGACGTCGGGAATCGAATTCCATCCTGACCGTTTGACTTGGTTACCGTTCATCCCGAATTGGCGTCGTTCGGCCCGAAACCAGATTGATTTCGTCGCCCTGTGTCCTGCTCGTCACCGCCAAGAGTGATTCGACCCGTACCAAATCCGTACCAATACAAGTTG
>Ga0194132_10006857_pt1 | contig 17378 bp, 14 predicted proteins | sample TA2KigOf80mmetaG_FD_148612 | JGI IMG/M metagenome (GOLD analysis project Ga0194132, IMG submission 148612) | Freshwater microbial communities from Lake Tanganyika, Tanzania - TA2015054 Kigoma Offshore 80m | ecosystem: Environmental > Aquatic > Freshwater > Lake | place: Tanzania: Lake...
ACCGTGTTGCCCCGCCGCTGGGTGGTGGAGCGGTCCTTCGGTTGGCTGGGGCGCTAGCGGCGCTTGTGTCGGGACTTCGAACATACCACCGTTTCCAGTGACGCTATGGTGTACTTGGCCAGTATCCGGCGCACGCTGCGGATGGTGACGACGGAAAATACGAATTAAAAAACACTTTCTTAAGGGGGAAGGCCAGGATGGGGGTTGAAAGTGATACGTTCATACTCGCAGCTTGCGCTAATACCCCCTTCCTAACCTTCCCCCATGACTGGGGGAAGAAACTCAAACACATCTTTCTCATGAGTGTGCATTCGCCATCCATGTCTCAGGAACTCTTATGAAACAGCGACGAGTCGTTATCCAGGTGCTGGCTAGTCTGCTTGTTACAGTTGTGTTCATCACTCCCACCTTTGCTGGTCAATTTTGCACTGAGCAGCCACCGCCTCCCGCAGCCTTGCATAAGGGATTAACCTTGGCCTTCAAAACTCGTGCAGCGCTAGAGGAGTCGGGGGCTCAGGTGGCGGTGCTTGGTCGGATCGGTGCCGATCTGTCTGCCTATCGTTTGCGCTATTCGCATGCCGGATTTGCCTGGCGCGATCATCCTCAGGGACGTTGGCTGGTGGTCCATGAGCTCAACCAGTGCGCGACCGCGCAGTCTCGGCTCTTTGACGAAGGACTGGGCAATTTTTTTCTTGACAGTCCACTTGCCTACGAAGCACTACTGGTGATTCCCTCACCAACTGTTCAGCAAAAGCTCGTCGCAGTGCTTGCGAGTGGCGTGCCCGATCAGTTACACGAGCCTGACTACAGCATGATCGCGTATCCGTGGGAAACACGTTACCAGAACTCCAACCAATGGCTATTGGAAACACTGGCTGCCGCGCTGGCCTCTGACGGTGAGATCAGCACCCGTACCCACGCTCAACACTGGCTGAAGCGGCACGCTTTTACTCCTACGCGTATTCATCTGCCGCCGCTCACGCGTTTAGGCGCACGATTGTTAAGCGCCAACGTGCAGTTTGATGATCATCCCCTCAGCGATCGCCTCGCCGGAACCTATCAGGTTGTGACGGTTGAAGCGGTGGTCGATTACCTGTTGCAACTCGACCCGCAGGCAAGGCAGCAGGTGGTCGGTCTTGAGCAATGAGTACATTCAATGTCTTTCTTTTGGCATAATATGCACATCGGCACATCCACCTCAGCTTTGTCGCGGCATGCTATTTTCCGCGTAACTCTCCGATTTGCCAGGACAATACCAAAGGGAGTACGCTTGGCATGGGGGTTGCGCTTAGCAGTGCAACAACATTCTTAAGAGAGTACAGGGACTATGAAGAACGAGAACCAATTTTCTTTGCTGCGACAGCGACGGTTTGCACCATTTTTCTGGACTCAGTTCCTGGGTGCGTTCAATGACAACGTCTACAAAAATGCGCTGGTGATTTTGTTCGCCTTTCAGGGCGCTGCATTGACCTCGATCGATTCTGATACGCTGATCAACCTGAGTGCAGGTTTGTTCATTCTGCCCTTTTTCTTGTTCTCAGCCACCTGCGGGCAAATCGCCGACAAGTACGAAAAATCCCGTCTGATCCAATACACTGTCGCATTAGAAATCGCCTTGATGGCGCTGGGTGCCGTTGGGTTCTACTTCCAGAACCTTTCGCTGCTGCTCATCTCGCTGTTTCTCGGGGGCGTGCAGTCGACGCTCTTTGGTCCAGTGAAGTACTCTATCCTTCCCCAGCATCTCCGCTCTGAGGAACTCACTGGCGGTAATGGTCTGGTCGAAATGGGCACGTTCGTGGCGATTCTGCTTGGCACCATCCTCGGAGGCATTCTTGTGAGTGTCCAACCGTGGGGAACGATGCTGGTGTCGTTGACGACGATCGGTGTGGCGTGCAGCGGCTGGCTCATAAGCCGTCAGATTCCCCATTCCCCCGCCCCTGATCCAACCCTGAAGATCAATTGGAACGTCTGGGGCGAAACGGTGAACATGCTCAAGCTCACGCGTACAGATCGGACGGTCTTCCTCTCGATCTTGGGCATTTCGTGGTTTTGGTGTTATGGATCGCTCTTTTTGTCGCAGTTCCCCAATTACAGCAAAGAAGTCATCGGTGGCAACGAACAACTGGTGACTCTGTTCTTAACCTGTTTCTCCTTTGGCGTGGGAATCGGCTCACTGCTCTGCGAACGCCTCTCAGGTCATAAAGTGGAAATGGGGCCCGTACCGTTTGGCGCGTTGGGGCTGACCTGGTTCGGCATCGACCTCTTCTTTGCAACTCCTGCTCTCAAAGCTGAGAGCGTTATCGGTGTTACCACTTTCTTACAGACCTTCACAGGCTGGCGCATTGCCGCAGACTTGTTCTTCCTAGGTCTCTTCGGCGGCTTCTTCATCGTTCCCTTGTACGCGCTCATCCAGTTCCGTAGCGATGAGACCTATCGCTCGCGCATTATCGCTGGGAATAATATTATTAACTCTCTCTTCATGGTACTCTCGGCTATCCTCGCAGTTGTCCTGCTTAAGGCCGGGCTCAGCATTCCCCAGCTCCTTCTCGCCTCAGCCCTCTTCAATGCTGTCGTTGCACTCTACATCTTCACCCTCGTTCCTGACTTCTTTGTTCGCTTTAGTCTCTGGCTCTTAACCCACACCATCTATCGCATTCGCATTGTTGGGAGAGACAACGTCCCACTACGTGGTCCGGCGCTGCTCGTCTGTAATCACATGTCGTTCGTGGACGGTTTGTTGGTCGGTGGCTGTGTCCAGCGCTTCATGCGTTTTCTTGTGTACAAACCCATTTATGAACGAAAGGCAATCCACTGGTTCATGCGGCTGATGAACGCGATTCCGGTAGAAAGCGGAAACCGCAAAGTCGTATTGGCCTCGCTCGAACGTGCGCGCGAACAACTCCGTCAGGGTCACGTGGTGTGCATCTTTGCCGAAGGTGCGATCAGTCGCACCGGCAATCTCCTTCCTTTCAAGCGTGGGTTTGAGAAAATCATGCAAGGACTCGACAATGTCCCGATCATTCCCGTGCATCTCGACCGTCTGTGGGGAAGCGTCTTCAGCTTCGAGAATGGTCATTTCTTCTGGAAATGGCCAAAACGATTTCCCTACCCGGTCACTGTCTCCTTCGGCACCCCCTTACCCTCGACTGCCACAGCGGCGCAGGTCCGGCAGACCATCGCAGAACTGGGCAGCGCAGCGGTCGACCATCGCCGCACAAAGAACGACTTGTTACATCTGCGGTTCATTGAGGCCGCCAAGCGCCGTTGGTTTTCTTTCTGTATGGCAGACTCGACTGGTCGGAAGTTATCTTATGGTAAGACACTGATCGGCAGTCTGTTCTTAGCGCGGTGGCTGCAGCGCCAGAGACCACAGGAGCAGAACATCGGGCTTATTCTTCCTGCTTCAGTTGGCGGTGCACTTGCCAACATTGCGACATCACTCGCGGGCAAGGTACCGGTCAACCTCAACTTCACCATCGGTCGTGAAGCGATGGAGCTGGCAATCGAACAGAGCAATCTGCGTACGATTCTCACCTCGCGAACGTTTCTGAGCAAAGCGAAGCTTGATGAGCGTGACGGCATGGTGTTTATCGAGGATCTCTTGAAAGGGATGTCTTCGACCGAGCGTGTGTGGACGGCAATCGTGGCATTTCTCACGCCGACACGGCTTCTGCAGCGCTGGTGGAATCGTCCACAACAAGAGCCGAATTCCCTCGCGACGATTATCTTTTCCAGTGGCAGCACCGGTACCCCGAAAGGCGTGATGTTGTCGCATCACAATATCCTCTCCAACGTTGAATCGATGCAACAAATTTTCACCACCACTGCACAAGATTGCGTGATGGGATCGCTGCCATTTTTCCACTCTTTTGGTTTCACCGGGACCCTGTGGCTGCCACTCGTCGCAGGTTGGCGAGTTGTCTATCATCCCAATCCGCTTGACGCCAAAACACTTGGTGAGATGGTGCAGCAATATCAAGCGACGGTCTTGATTAGCACCCCAACCTTTTACGCTGCGTATCTACGCAAGTGTACAACTGAAGAATTCGCGTCGTTGCGCTATGCGATCGCTGGAGCTGAGAAGCTGCGCCCGGCACTGGCGCAAGCCTTCCGCGAAAAGTATGGCATCGACCTGCTCGAAGGCTATGGTTGCACCGAAATGTCACCGGCGATTGCCGTCAATGTCCCTGATATTAAAGAGGGACATCACAACCAGATTGGCCTCAAATCAGGCAGTGTTGGTCACCCGATTCCTGGAGTCGTAGCGAAAGTGGTCGATCAGGAAACCGGCGACGTGCTTCCCGTCGGTCAGGAAGGGCTGCTCCTCGTCAAAGGTCCTAACCGCATGCTCGGTTACCTTGGCCAGCCGGAGAAGACACGCGAGGTGATTCGCGATGGATGGTATGTCACTGGCGACATCGCCAAACTTGATGAGGACGGCTTTATTCACCTCACGGATCGTCTCTCACGCTTCAGTAAAATTGGCGGTGAGATGGTACCACATCTTCGTATTGAAGAAGCCATTCATCAAATCCTTGGTGAGGCTTCCTGCGTTGTCACCGCAATTCCTGACGAGCAGAAAGGAGAACGGCTCATCGTTCTGTACACCCACACTGAGTACACCCCTGACGTGTTGTGGACACACTTGAACCAAACCGACCTACCCAAGCTGTGGGTACCGAAGCGCGAGCATCTCTTCGCGGTCGAAGCGATCCCAGTGCTTGGCACCGGCAAAGTCGATCTTCGTGCCGTGCGGGTTACCGCACTCTCGTTGGCGGCTTCAGAAACTGTCTGGCAGCGTTAATCATTGTGATTGAAGTCCCGATACTCTTAACCTAGGCCTCTGCTTCAACCAGCAAGAAAGGATTTCCTCATGGCTAACCTCTTCGTACGTATTCATGAGATCATCACCGCCAACATCAACGAAATGATCGACCGCGTTGAAGATCCAGAACGGATGATCAAACAGATGATCCGCGAAATGGAAGAAAGCATCGCGCGCGCCAAAGAGGGTGTTATCGACGCCATCGCCAGTGAGAAACAATTGCAGAAGGATCTCGAACTGCGACGACGTCAATCGACCGAGTGGATGAAGAAGGCAGAGGACGCGCTACACGCCAACAGAGAGGACCTCGCGCGCGCAGCATTGATGCGAAAGAAGGAATACGACAGCATCATTCAGGCATTAGAGCCAGCATGGGAATCGGCGCGAGCGACCAGTGAACACCTAAAAAAGCAATTGCAAGCACTCGAAGCAAAACTCGACGAAGCCAAACGCAAACGGACCATGTTGATTGCCCGGCAGCGTGCAGCCCAGGCGCAGGAATACATGGGCAGTACGATGTCACATTTCAAAGCTGGACTCGCCGCCCACGAGACGTTCACACGCATGGAGGGTCGCGTGTCAGAGATGGAAGCACGGGCCGAGGCCATGAATGAGGTCAACAACCATTCCTCGCAGCTCGAAAAAGAAGTGTCAGCCATGGAGATAGAGTTGGAAGTCGAAAACGAACTCGCCGAGCTGAAGAAGAAGGTTGATGGGGAGCAGATGTCGTAGTCGATTGAGCTAACACTTACCTCCGGCGGAGAGACTCATAAAGATGAAAGTCTGAACGTCTCTCCTCCTCGCTTGACAGGGGGAAGGCCAGGATGGGGGTTAAAACGAACATCGAGGGTTCTCAGTTCACGAACCTCACCCTGGCCCTCTCCTTGACAGGAGAGAGAACCAGCGGTGACTTTTTCTTCAAACTGAAACGCTGATATGGACTTTCTTCTTCTTCTCATCGCCTGGTGGTTCCTCTCTCCGCTCCTTGAACTCTTTTATCGCTACCCGTTTTTCTTCTTTCTTCTGTTGTATGGCTGTATCCGGCTGTATCGTCGCCAGCAAGCAAAGGTTCTCGCCACCGCGCCTTCGCAAACACGGCCAAGCACCCCTGCAGACAACACATTCATCGATTTGCTGATCTTGCGTAATGAACTTGCCCATCAATACGAGAGCGGCAATATCGATCGCGTATTTTATGGGAGGGTCACAGAAGAAATTAATACGCTGTGTGATCACTCTCTCTCCGATCTCTATATCAGGCCTGACAGTCAGCGTTGGCGAGACGGGCGTGAAGCCGCCTGGCAACGGCTGATTACTCAGAAAATTGTTGCTGCGGTTTCCCCTCCCTGGCAGAAGACAAAACTCGTCGAGACCGCACAACAGCTCGCGTTACCGCTCCAACCGCGCGCTTCGCGGCGTCAGACAAAAATCACCCAGCAACTTGATCTGAGCGAGGTACTCACTGCGTCACCTCACGTTCCGCCGATTCCCGCAGTGCCAACGTTACCAGAGGAATCCGCGGCCTTGCTCACACACGCCCCGAAGGGAACCACACCAACAGAAGCATCTCCGGCTTTTCTCTCTAGCGCTACGCCTCCTTCTTCTTCCGACGCTACTGCCGACGCTTGGGCACCAACGCCACCGAGCGTGCTTGAACGCACACTGCGAAGCGTCTCTCGCTGGCCGGCGCTGTTAGTGCCATTTTTGTTGCAAAACATTCTCTGGTTCATCTGTGGGCTGTGCTTCGTCGCGGGCTCGACATTCTTGATTTCCTCAACCAATGGGCAGATGAACACACTGGCCGTGTCTGGCGTGTTGCTCATGTACAGTAGCTTCTTACTGTGGATCGGGTATCGCCTGTGTCGCGGCCGACCAGAACTCATTGCTGGACGGGTCTTGTTAGCGCTGGGGCTTCTGCTGATTCCGCTCAATATCGCGGCGGCCGTGCGCCTTATTACCACTGCTCAGACCACGTCTTGGACAATAGCTGGCTTCCTACTCGCTGCTGTGGAGATGGTAGGGTTTTACTATGCCACTATGTTGGTCTCAGGGGTCATGGATCGCTCTCTCCAGGGTCGCCATCCCCAACTTTTCCTTGCTCTTACTGCCGCTCAGATAATCACCCCGTTACTCACCAGTTATCCCTCTTGGCCTCTTTTAGCTATCACTCACTGTATATTATTCGGGATGCTTGCGTATGGCGTCCAGAAGTTTACGCACGAATGGCTGCACTCAATCCTTGCCGAGCGCAGGACAATCGCGTACTACGCAGTTGGCACGCTCGTCTACGCAGCCGCAGTTTCTTTTGTGCATTCGACCTGGGGACACAGCACTCCCATCACTCTTCCCGCAGGTTACGCTGGTCCGTTCCTCATGGGCATGTGTGGATTACTGTTTTACGTCGATGCACAGCTCAAACACTGGGTACAGCGGTACGCGTTTCTCTCCCGGATAAGTTTTTTTCTCTACGGGCTGTCGATGCTAGCCCTATTGCTCTGCGTCAACGCCCCAGGGGCACGTATCGTCACCCTCTGCTTTGCTATCGTGGTGTACAGCAGCGTGGTCTGGCAATATGCGACCTTTGTCCCATTGGCGATCCTGCTCGCGTGTAGTGGATGGTTATATCAGTCAGTGATTCTGCAACACGTTGACTCGTCTTGGTACTTGCTAGCGAGCCTCCCGGGTCTTGTCGGACTCCTGATGGCTACGCGCTGGCTCCAACGACGTTGGCAGACGTCACTAGTGTCAATCTGTTACTGGACCTGGCTCGCTACGACGGTCGTGGTGTGTGTGGAGCCTCTTGCACTCGCACCCGAGCCTTGTCGCAATGACGACGGCAGCAGTGACAACGGGCCTGGTTTTCACAGGTTTGCAACTGGCACCGCAAAGGCATAGCGAAACGGCGGACGATCAAGCCGCTGCTGACCTTCGTCTGAGTCCCTGGCTCTATACCGTGATGGTGCTTGCTGATTTAACTGTTGCCTATGCCCCGCAACTACCATTCACCAGTTGGGCCGAACTGACGGCCATTGGCCTCGTTCTCCTTGCTGGACTTTGGCTCACGTTCGGTCTCCGGCTCTACCGTATCGGTACGCGCGATGCCCTTTGCCAGGCGGAAATTCTACTGAACAGCGCACTAGGAAACTTCGCCATCGTCCTGGGGCTGACAGCCACACTCGCAGCACCCGACTTTACCCATCATCGCCTACTGCCACTCCTCTTGGTTGCAATCGGGGGTGGGCTCCTCTGGATGAGCCTGGCCTTACGAACCCAAGGGCTGTTCTACGGCACTCTGATCTTATGGGGACTTGCCGGTATTCTCCTCAAACTGACGTACTTCCCTGCACCCAGCACCGGTATCATCCAGATGATCATCGCATTAGCTGTCTGGGGCGTACTGTGGTGGCTAGAACATGAAACAGAGGAAAGCCTCGCGACGCGACAAACTCAGCTCACTGCTCGTGCGCAGCAAAGAGCACCATTCACGTTACTGGGGAAATTCCCAGTCTCTGGAGCGAGAGCCTACCCCACACTCTTGCGGTTCCCTTTACTGCTTGCGACGATCGTCCTGTGGGCACTCGGCGTGTGGCATCTTACCGCGCGGCTGCTGGACAGCCCGCTGAGTTGGAGCTGGGTGGGAGCTGCAGGTCTGAGCGCGGTGGGAGCAGTCCTTGGCGCGGGATACTTCCGCATTGTACAACCGTTTCCACTCGCCTTCGTACTGGGACTTGGGGCATGGCTCGCAACAACCTCGCTGATTGGCCTTTCCCAGGTATCTCACTTAGCGTTCTCCAGTGCATCCTATTCACTACTGGTGTGGTTCACGAGTGTTCTGCTCTTGAAACACCCGCTGACACTACGCCTTGCGTATTTGCTCCACCTCGCTGGCCAACCCCACACGATCGAAGCAGCAGTACACTGGACTGCTGTCGTACACTGTCTTCTCTGTGTGGCCGGGTCGTTGCTCCTCGTCGGCCCGTTCACTCCTGATGTGGCGGTATTTGCTACGTTGGTCTGTGTGACCTTGTTCCTTGGGATCACAGGCTGGTGGTATCGGAACAAAGTCCATGCCTATCTGCTTCTCAGCGTCGTGAGCCTCGCTACGCTCCTGAGTTATAGCTGGATTACACTTCCACTCCATACCAGCGTTTACACCTTGTTCCGCGATCACGATCTTGGACTTCTCGCCAGCGTTCTCGGCGTCATGCTATGGACCAGTGCGTGGGAACTTTCTCTACAAAAAACCCGCCTCAACTCAGAGATCCTGGTGCGTGCCCATCAACTCTATCATAGGCCACTATGTCATGCGGCAGTATTGCTTACAGTGTTCACCATCAACCAAGCGCTTGCCCTGGCCTGGGTTGACGCCGCCCAAGGAGTGAATGTCCAGGCGACGGTAACACTCGTGCTGGCCAGTGCGGTGTTGTTTGCAGCAAGCTCTACTCTTGGCCACACAACCTTGCAGGTTGCGGCTGTGGTGATAGCAGCGCTCGCAGTAGTATGGGGCGAGGCGCTCCTTATGCATCCTGAGACCCCATTCACCCTGTGGCCTGATGGTTCACCGTTCAGTGATCAATGGTTACTGGTGTCTTTCATCTCTGGCAGTCTTGCTCTACTCGCGTACCGTCTACGCCAAACAGCCGCTGGCTCCCTTTATGCACTCCCAGTGACATGGGCGGCTACAATCACCTACGGCTGGGGATTGTTTGGAACAACCGTTCTTTTTGTCAGTGCGCCTCTTCGACCAGACCTGTGCTTGGTACTGACATTTTTATTGTTGATGGCCAGTCTGTTTCCGCTCGTACAATCCTTGACGGAAGCACCTATCATCCGCGGATTCACGCTCCCTCTCCTCGGCACTGCCTGCCTTGTCAGCGCCAGCGCTCTCACAAACGTTACCAGCCATCTCTGGTTAATCGCATTGCTATGGGGATTCACGCTCTGGAGTGCAGCGAATTTTGCGCTACCACGTTGGAACGAACAGTATCGACAGTGGGCAGTAACGCCAGATACCTGGCCGTGGTTTGGCTTAACGGCGGTAAGCTGTGGAGGGCTGATCGATTCCGTACTCAATGTCCCTTATGGGTCTCGATTCGCATTGTTACACAACGCCGGATATCTTCTTGCGTGGGCGGCATATCTGCTGTTGATGTTGCGCCATAGTGCGTGGCCCGGGTTTACGTGGTTAGCCGTTTTCCTGATCATCCGAGTGGGATTTCTTCTCAACTTGACCTGGCCGAATCAGTCCCTCGATCTCAGCGAGAAATCGCTCTTCACCTTTCAGCCGTTGAGTCTCAATATTGGCGTTTTGCTGTGGCTGAACATGCTTTTGTTGCTTGTCCCGTGCTGGCGCAAACACGGAGAAAAATGGGCTACCTTCCTCGGTTGGCGGTATCACAATTTAGTTTCTCCTCTCCTCGTATTGCCAACAGTCTTTTTCCTCTTTCGACTCACAACCCTCGCTAGCTCAGTACTCTTCTTCAGGTCTTTAGGACTACTGACACCATCCCTGGCCACTTGGTCTCCATTGGCTGCCGTCGGCTGCATATTGACCTTGTCATTGCTGCACCTGTGGTGGCACCATCGTCAAACATGGGAAGCTCACGTTCTGTTTGCGGCACTCAGTTGTACTGCTCTGCTTGCCTGGATCGGATATGTCTCCTCAGTTTTTCACTTCCCATTCTTTATCGCGTTGTGGAGTGCTGCGTTGTACGCAGCATCTTCTCTGTGGAACAAGTACAAATGGGGGAATGAAGTTACTGAGCCTCTCCGGCGTGTGATGACCGTATGGGTCGAACCGACACTTGTCGCAGCGATGACAGCACTCGTGTTGGTTCCCGCCCCGCTTCCCGAGCAACTGCTAACGCTTCTGATCCTCATTGACACTGCTGTCGTACTGGGATGGAAGCAACAGCAGCACCGCTGGATCCTTGCTGCGGGGATCATGGCGCTTGTGTTCCTCCATGACTGGCCGCTCTTGTGGGTCCCGTTTTCGCAGATTTCCTTCTTATGGCCGTGGTATGCGTTACAAATGGCACTGGTCTTGTGGCTGCTGGTGTGGCTCACTCAGAGAGTCCAACGTTCCCAGATCGTTCCGACAGGAACCAGCGCAGTTCCGGCCCACAACCAGCAGGAATGGCTTGTTCCACTCTGTTCCTGGCCCTGGAGAGTCACTTGCGGAATCGCCGTAATCGAATGGCTTCTCCACGCCATCTCTCTCTTTGTGACACTTTCTTCTGGCGACACACCAGAATGGCTCAATGGAAAAGCCGATGCAGTTGCTGCCCTAAGTGCTGCTGCTCTACTCGTCGCTTTTGGAGCACGACAAGCGTGGATCACACAACAAGCACGCTGGATGTATACAACCGCAGTTTTCGCTGGCGTCGTGCTGTTCTATATCCGTCTTGTTGTCGTGGGTCTGGCGCCAGCATCAGCATGGGACACAACAGGGCTCATGATCACGGCCTACCTGCTGTTCGCACTCTATCACTTCGTGCGCCTGGAGCCACTCCTCCATGTGGTCATGGTGATGCCATGTCTGCTCTTTGCCACGATTCCCTTTCACCTCGCTTCCCCTCATGCTGGTCTGGCTTTCGTAGCCGCGAGCACCCTCTATCTTCTCACGTATCGAGAAACGGCACGTTCGCTGCCGCTCTATCTCGCACTGGCTGGTGGCAATGCGGCACTGTATCTATGGATTCCGTTGTGGGCAGAGCACTATAACGTCATCCAACTGTATGTGACTCCAGTTGCTGTCAGTGTCCTGTTGCTCGCCCACCTCCATCGTCATGAGCTCAAGGCACCTGTATTAAGCACGATTCGTTTGGCAGCCACAACGACATTGTACGTCAGCACCACCTCCGATGTCTTTTTGCATCAAGGGCTCGGCATCTTTCTCGTCGCCCTCGCCCTCAGTTTTGCCGGGATTTTGTTGGGGATCGCCGTTCGGGTACGCGCCTTTCTCTACACTGGAGTTGCCAGCCTCGTCTGCAACATCGGCTGGCAGTTGATCATGCTGTTCCCGGACCAACGCTTGAGTCAAGCAGTAATTCTGCTCACCCTTGCGGTACTCCTTGCGGGTGCCATGACGTGGTTTAACACCCAGCGTGAGAGCGTGTTGCAACGGGTGCGGATTTTCCGCTCAGACCTGGAAACATGGGCGTGAGCTATGTACGGAAGAGGGAACCGGGAGACATACTTGCTTAACGAGTGCCAAACAGATGGATAGTAGCCATTGCAAATCTGTATTACGCGTGCTTCCCGGTCGACTGCTCAGCTAAGAGCTGTAGGGACTGTCCGACGTGTTGGAGGTTACGTACCGCTTCTTCGACCTGCTTGATGCCGACCGTATTTTGCTGACTGGCAGTACGAATGTTCACAATCGCAGTCGACACTTGGTCAATTCCTACCAGTTGTTGTTGACTCGACACAGCAATCTGAGTGACCGCGTAAGAGGCCTCGACAATACCTTGACTCAACGCACGTATCGATTCTCCAGCTTCGAGCGATTGCTGGACACCGATTTCAACAGTCTTTGCTCCCTGCTCGGTTACCAATACGGCAGCGGTGCTGGCCTTCTTAATTTCACTCAACAGCGACCGAACCTGGGCAGTAGCTTGTTTTGATTGCTCTGCGAGTCGCTTTACTTCGCGTGCGACAATCGTAAAGCCCTTCCCTTGTTCTCCAGCATTCGCGGCTTCGATGGCCGCATTCACCGCCAGCAAATTCGACTGCTCAGCAAGTTCATTTACCGAGGTAATGATGTCACTAATCGCCTGGGTCTGCGTTCCAAGCTGTAGCACGCTATCGGCAATCGAACGGATCTGATCGCGCGCGCGTGAGCCCCGCACGAGCCTGTTCCACCACTTGCTCACCGGCTTGGGCAACGTGGACTGCCTGTTTGGCATTCTCACAAATCTCTTGCGCCTTCTGGCTTGATACGTATGCGGTTTGTTTCACTTCCTCAATCGTCGTTGCTGTCTGAGCAACGGTAGTCGCCGTCTCTGACGTGGCAACTAACAATTGTGCCATGGTATCGACAATTTGATTCACAGCTGTCGCAAGCACCTGCACCCCGGAGGTCACTTCATCGAACTGTTTCTGAAGATTTTCCTCCATGAGCTTGCGTTCTGTCACGTCCGTACCGATCGCATACAGTCGCTGCTGTCCAGGGACTGATTTCGAACGCCACGCTAACCAGCGATAGGATCCGTCTTTACAACGGTAGCGATTTTCAAAATTGGTCTCGTCCTTCCCCTGAGACAAATTTTTCGTTGCTTCAATTGTTGCTTCTTGGTCCTCTGGGTGGGTAAAGGCAAGAAATGGCTGATTCACCATCTCTTCTGGCCGGTATCCCAGCATCTATTGTACTGTCGGACTCACACGCTCAAAAGTCCCATCGAACCGCGCAACACAGAGCATGTCGAGCGACATTGAGAAAAATGGTCGAAAATACTGGTTCTCGCGGGCACGCCGCCCGGTTACGAAGCCAACCAGTCCGAGGACAAGCGGTGCGACATCGATAATCCAATGAAGTGGCTGAGCACGTTGCACGGCGATGATGTCGGCGAGGCTGAAGGTACGACCTAGACCCACAAGCTCCAGCACTGTTGCGCCAAGCGGAAAACAACAGCCAAAGAGGACCCCTGCTACGGTATACTTTGTCACGGTCGACAATCGTTGACTGATCTGGTTCATGTTTGGCCCTATCGCTTTATTGCATTGACGCTCACCGTACAAACGAGCTTCGGGACTCTCTCTGTCGTCAGGAGCACAGCGAGTTCTATCCAGGTATTCCTACGAGAGAATATCGGGTCGAGGGAAAGGAAATTTAACTGGCCCCGAGCGGCTGAGAGGCCGTGCCGTCCTTTCTCCGACTGTGCTAGACTAGCTCTTGGCATTCAGGAACAGTAAGAAGAAGGTGGGGATTTGGATTCGTAACCAGGAGTGGAGGAAACCATGATTTTCGGCAAACTATGGGTGACTCTTCAGGCTCAACTCAATAAGCTCGCCAATTTCTTTTGGGCGTCAGATCCTATCGCACAGATGCAGTATGAGTACGATCAAGCAGTCGAAGAACTCAAGGGTGGACGAGAAGGGGTGGCGCAATATCGCGCCTTAGTCGAACAGGTCATGCGTCGTGTCGCCAACGATAAGGCCCAGGTCGCGAATCTCGAAGCGCGAATCAAAGCCTACCTCCAAGCCGGAGATCGCGAGACCGCCGCCAAACATGCATTAGATCTGCAGAAGGCGAAAACCCAACTTGCCGAGAATGAACACAACCTCAAGATGCACGAAGAAGCCTACGAGAATAACCTCACCAAAATTAAGCATGCCGGTAAGAAACTCGCCGACATCCGCGATAAAATCACCCGTTATGATGCCGAATTGAAAATGAGCCGCGCCGAGGCCGAGATGGCGGAGTTGGCAAATACGTTCAACTTTGATGTCACCACCGATTTTGGACAAATCGAGCAGGTCATTCACGATAAGATCAACTTGAACCGTGCCAAGTCACGCGTCGCCACCGACCTCTCAAGCGAAGGTGTGGCTGACATCAAACGAGAAGAAGCTGTTGAGAAGAACATGGCCGAGCAAGCCTTGCGCGAGTTTGAAACGCAAATGGGCATGGTGACCCCTGAAAGTGCTGGGATCACAGCCAGTCAGAAAGAACTAGGGCCAGCGCAAGTAGAAACGTTGAAACAGAGTTAAGCGAGAGCTGTGACTTCGTACATCGTACGACAAAAGCCTCAAGCTGTGTCATTCTGCGCGAAGCGAAGAATCTTTCAGAGAGACCCTTCACTTCGGTCAGGGTGACAACTCGGCCCAGCCCTAACGGCATGCCGTCTCAATGAGGGCAACAAACTGTATGCCGGAACAACTCTCTTCATCACATCCAGGTCGCAGTACAGCCCTCCCTTCCTGGTACCCAAGTTGGGCACGCGAACTCGCGGATCTATATTTTTCCGGTACAACCTGTGTCTTTGTCCTGCACGGCAACATTCATGATCTTGTCCGCTGTCCCGCAACCACACCGGAAGAAGAAGACAGTTACACCACACTGAGTGAATTCCTGGCGACGCAGGTGTTTGGTGCTTGGGATCTGGTCCTGCACTACGACCTCGGCCGTGGACTGCGCCCGTTCGCCGGTGGGAATAGCAAACGTCAACAGACGATGGGACAGACACTTTCCTCGCGCCTTGGTGAACCTGGCTCGTGGCCACGTGACCCAGAGCAGGTCCTCCTTCTGCTCGACCGCTTTCTAGAGCGTAATCTTTTAGAACCAGACTCCGCGCAACGCAAAAGTGTCGGCTTACTATTTGAGTATGCCTCACATCTCATCCCTGCTGGTGACATCGGCCTGTTAGGTCGGGGGCCAGGAACCAATCTCGTACGCTTCCTTGGCTGGGCACAGAACCCATATATCAAGCGCGTAAACATCGCATTCTGCCTGATCACTGAAAAACTCTCAGAGATCAACTCACGTTTGGTGCAGAATCCACATGTCACCACGATCGAAGTGCCGTTGCCAGCGAAGACCGAACGCGAACAGTTTGCACGCTGGATGAGTCGCACGCAAAATTTCTCTCAACTGACAGACTTTACTCCTGAACAACTCGCTGAGCGCTCGAATGGCCTCAGTTTAGTCAACTTGAACGTGCTACTTTCTCAAGCGAAGCACTCTGATCGTCGCGTCGATGATCGCCAGTTCGGTGAACTCAAGAAAACGCTCATTGAACGCCAATGTCAGAATCTCTTGGAGTTTATCGAACCAGCGCACACGCTTGATCTTGTTGTTGGCCAGCAGGCTGCGAAAGATCGTTTACGTGAGGATGCAGCCCTGATTGCCAGTGGACAATTGGACATCGCGCCAATGGGATACCTATTGTGTGGTCCGGTCGGTACCGGCAAGTCATTCTTGGCAGAATGTTACGCCGGATCGATCGGTATTCCCTGTGTGAAACTGCGCAACTTCCGCTCGAAGTATGTGGGTGAAACCGAAGGCAACCTTGAACAAGTGCTCACGGTTCTGCGTTCGCTCGGGCCAGTCGTCGTTATCATTGATGAAGCTGATGCAGCGCTTGGCAACCGTCAAAGTGAAGGCGATTCCGGCACTTCGAGTCGCGTCTTCTCAATGATCGCCAGCCAGATGGGCGATACGCGCTATCGTGGCAAAATCGTCTGGATGTTACTCACCTCGCGACCAGACCTCCTTCCCATTGACATCAAGCGGCAAGGCCGCGCGGAAGTTCACATTCCAATGTTCTACCCACATGACGACGCCGAGATTCGCGAGATGTTCATCGTCATGGCGCGAAAGAACAAAGTCAAACTTGCACCAGACAACATTCCGGCGATCAGCGCCGACCGTCACCTGAGTGGTGCAGATATTGAGAGCATTATCCTGGGCGCGAAACGCCGAATCCTTGCCACTGGGCAGACGGACTTACAGAAAACCGATCTCGAAGAGGCCGTACGTGATTTCATTCCGTCAGCACAGGGGTTAGAAAAAGAACTACAAGAACTCGCCGCAGTGTTGGAATGTACGCAACTGAACTTCCTTCCTCCTGATCTTCGCACCAAGGTTGCGCAGCCTGGTGGCCGCACCCAGATTCAAGAACGCTTCGTCGCCATCCGCCAGCTATTGAACGAACAGTGATAACGCTACACGATAAGGAGAGGGCATGGCAGCAAGAAAAGCAAAAGCGAAAAAGGCTCCTCGACCAGCGAAAAAGGCCACAGCGGCAAAGAAAAAACCGGTAGCCAAGAAGCCGGTAGTCAAAAAGAAGGTGGCCAAAAAACCCGTGCCCAAGAAAGTCGCGAAAAAGTCGGTTACACGCAAACCCGCCAAGCCACCGGCCAATGCTCGTAAAGTAGCACCGGTACGCACAGCAGTGCAAAAACCAACTGCCTCCCCTCACCGCCCGAGTTGGGTTGACGAACTGACACAAACGCCGCTGATTGATGACTATGCTCGTCAGCTCGAATCGTTCCTGTCAGCTATGGCCGATGGACGTGTCGACGCACACGAAGTAACAAGTCAGGAACAACGCGTTGTCGCTTTGTTAAAGGAAATCGATCCGCAACTTGATGACGCTTTACACAACACAGTCACGCGCTTGCTCTGCGAGTTGACAGCCTATGCAATCATGCAGATGTTGTACGCTATGGAGCAGTCGCGACCGAAAACAGTCTTTCACGGGTAGTATAATTGCAGGGGCGCGGCATGCCGCGCCCCTGTCGGGAACAACGAATCCGATTAGTAATCCTGTAATCGAGGGAGACAACACGTATGGGTGGGGGACCGAAAGCACCATTTTATATTGCTCTTTTGCTGGTCGTCGGCGGGCTTGTGTATTACGCTATGAATCGTAGCGATGTGTTTGCCCCGAGAGGGACGCAAGAAGAACCCACCGGGTCCGGTACTGGCCTGATGAACGAAGAGGAAACACGAGAGGCAGGAAGGAGGAAAGAGCGACACCCGATTTGTTCCGCGGGAGCAAGCAAAGAAGGTCTTGTGAGCGAGCAGCGATGGAGCTAAGAGCGACATAGG
>Ga0194132_10006858_pt1 | contig 17378 bp, 13 predicted proteins | sample TA2KigOf80mmetaG_FD_148612 | JGI IMG/M metagenome (GOLD analysis project Ga0194132, IMG submission 148612) | Freshwater microbial communities from Lake Tanganyika, Tanzania - TA2015054 Kigoma Offshore 80m | ecosystem: Environmental > Aquatic > Freshwater > Lake | place: Tanzania: Lake...
GCCGGTCACGGGTGAAGCGCTCGCGACGCTCTACATGGACATCACGAAGCGCTACTACGGGCACGACAAGAAGATCTCCATCGTCGACGACTTCGTGGCCCACGAGTGGAGCTACGTGCCCCACTTCTACCGCGATTTCTACGTCTTCCAGTACGCGACGTCTTTCACCGCGTCCGAGGCGCTCGCGCAGAAGGTGAAGAGCGGCGATCAGCCGGCGACCAGGCGCTACCTGACCTTCCTGTCGGCGGGTGGCTCGAAGTATCCGATCGACTTGCTGAAGGATGCAGGCGTCGACATGACGACCGACGAGCCGCTCGAGCTGACCATGAAGGAGATGAACCGCGTCATGGACGAGATGGAGCGCCTGCTGGCGAAGAAACCCAAGGCGTCTGCGCCTCGATAGGGTTACGATTCCAGCCTCCGAGGGGCGTGCCACAGCCCGTGGCGCACGTCGCGTCGCACCGAGACGGGCCAGGGCCGGCGGAAACGCTGCCAAGGTTCCCGCTCTCGAACGGAGCCAATTGCGTTGTTGAAGCAGGACGACGCGGTCGAACGCCTCCTCCGGGTCGTTCCTGATGCTCCTACGTGGGTCGACCTCCGCGGGATGTTGCTGAGTGGGCATGCGCACGTGGCCGGCGCGACTGTCCCGACGTCCAGCGGGCCGGATTGCCCACCCTCCCTCGACCGGCTCGCCTGCATGGTCAAGGTCCTTCGGGGTGCCACGTCGATTGTCGCGGCCGTCGGACGGCCTCCGGGCGAGGCGGTGCGCGCGGCCGTGAGCGACGTCACCGACATGACCCCGGTCGTGACGCAGACCGAGAATGCGGAGTGGGTCGGCGCCTGCCTGAACGAGCGGCTTGCGCCGAACGCCCCGCGGTGGACCGGCGAGCGGATGGTCGGCCACCGCCTGCGTCACAGTGCTCCAAATGGTCCTCGGTCTGCCGCCGACGTGCGCCTGCTGGCGACCAACCAGCCGCTCGACCATCTCCCGGCCGGTCTGCGTCATGAGATCACCCACGCGCGGGCCTTGGCGCCCGTTGCGGCAGCCATTGTCGACAGGCGCCCGGTGTCGTTCTGCTATCCGGTGTGGCGGACCGAGGCGCTTTGGGACGTGTCGATCGACACGCTCGACGGGTACAGGCGCCGCGGACTGGCGGGTGCGGCCGTGCGCTTCATGATCGATTATCTGCGCCGCGATCGCCTCGAGCCCGTTTGGTGCGCCCTCGAATCGAATACCGCGTCGCTCGAGCTCGCGGCGAAGCTCGGATTCGAGCCGGTCGGGTCGTTCATGGTGTTCTCGCGAGGGCCATGGGCGATACTGACTGCCGGGTTCACGGGCTGACGGGGGCGAGGGCCGAGAGAGGGTCGGAGGCTGGATGGGTCTGGCATGAACGACGTCGCGCGCCCCCGTGTGGTCGTCCACACCGATGGCGCCTGCTCGGGGAATCCAGGTCCGGGCGGGTGGGGCGTCATCCTCGAGTACAACGGTGCCCGGAAGGAGCTGGCGGGCGGCGAACCGCAGACGACCAACAATCGGATGGAGCTGATGGCGGCCATCGCGGCGCTCGAAGCGTTGAAACGGCCGTGTCAGGTCGAGATGTACGTCGATTCGAGCTATGTGAAGGACGGCATCAGCAAGTGGATCCACGGCTGGAAGCGAAACGGCTGGAGGACCGCCGACAAGAAGCCGGTCAAGAACGCCGAGCTCTGGCGGCGGCTCGACGCCGCGCTCGCCGGGCACGAGGTCACCTGGCACTGGGTCCAGGGACACGCCGGTCACGACGACAACGAGAGAGCCGATGAGCTCGCCCGCCAGGGCATGCAGCCGTTTGTCAGAAAATAGCCGTCCTTCAGGGCTATCGTGTGCTGAACGCCAACAGCTGATTGCCGTGAGCTGACCGGCTGGGAGCTGCCTCAAGGCTGTCGACGGAAAACCGAGAACCGAAGGCCCAGACCTGAAGTGAGGGCCGAGGCGAAACGCCGAGAGCGATCCTGACCGCTGATCGTCGAAAGCCGAGCACCGTGAGAACCAAGAAGAACGCGGCCCGACTGGGCCTCATTGTGACGGCCGTCATGTGGGCCTTGATGGGTAGAGGGGACCAGGCGGCGGACAACGAGCGTTTGCTCGACCTGACGCGGTCGTTCGTCACCGTCCGGGTCGGCAGCGAGGGGCTCCTGCGCGCGCTTTCCACCGACATCGTCATGCGGACGCCGCTCTCAGAGGGGTCGGTCGACGAGACGATTCCGCACATGCAGGTCGTGTTCGACGCTCGGCAGCTGCGGGTCCTCGAATCGGGTCTCTCGGCAGCCGACCGCGAGACGGTGCAGGCGCGGGCGCTTGGGCCAGAAGTCCTCGACGTGAAGCGCTTTCCCCGGATCAGCTATCACTCGATTACGATCGAGCGCCGGGTCGACGATTGGCTGATTCGTGGCGAGCTGGAGCTCCGCGGGTTGATCTTGCCGGTGCTCGCAACCGTCCGGCGCCACGGGGACCGTTTCCTCGGATCGGCCACCGTTCGGCAGAGCGCGTTCGGCATGACGCCGGTGACACGGTGGGGTGGGCTCGTGCGGGTGAGGGACGAGGTGATGGTCGAATTCGACGTCGCGCTCGGTCCGTTCGCGTCAGACGTTCCACCCGAGCCGAATCCAAAATGAAACCGGGGGCCGTATATTGGAATCAAAGGTCATGGCGCGGAGCGACATGGAGACGACACCACAGCAGATGAGTTGCATGGAAGTCTGGGGCGGGAGCGAGCTCACCGACCGGTCGACCGAGTTCAGTGGCCTCGAGGCCTGGGTCTACAGTCGGCCGTACGGCCAGTCTCCACGAGGCGGCGACGTGGTCTATGCCTCGAGCTGCGCGACGGGGCGCATTACCCGCCTGATGCTGGCCGATGTCGCCGGGCATGGGCAGGCCGTGGCGGCTACCGCCGCGGATCTGCGCCTGCTGATGCGCCGGTTCGTGAACTGCCTCGATCAGACCGAGCTGGTGCGCCTGCTCAATCGGCGGTTCGGGGACCTCTCGGCGCAGGCCTCGTATGCGACAGCCGTCGTCGCGACCTTCTTCGCGCCCACGCGAACGTTGACCCTTTGTAATGCCGGCCATCCCAGTCCGCTCATCTACCGAGCGGCCCTCCGTGAGTGGAGTCTGCTCGGCCAAGATGCCGCGCCTGCCGCGCCTGGCCCGCGCAATCTGCCGATCGGCATGATGGACATCGCCGACTACGACCAGATCGATCTCGAGATGCAGGAGGGAGACTGCCTGCTCGCCTACACCGACGCGCTCATCGAATCGCAGGATGCCGATGGCGAGATGCTCGGCGAACAGGGACTGCATCGGATCGTGCGGCTGCTCGGCGACACCGAGCCGGCCCGGCTCATTCCGACGCTGCTCGCCGAAATCGGCGATCGCTATCCCGACAACCTCTCGACCGACGACCTCACGGTGCTCGTCGCTCGCGCGTCGGCTCGCGAGCTGACCTACTCGTTGGGGCAGAAGACCCGGGCGTTCGTGCGGTTTCTCGGCTCGGCGCTCGGATCGTGGCTCCCTGGTGCCGAACGCCCGCCAGTGCCCGACTTTCACGTCGCGAATGTGGGTGGGGCGGTCGTGCCCGCCCTCAGTCAACGTTGGCAGAGGCGGTCGTCCGGATGATGCCGTCGCGGGTTCGGATGATTCGGAGCCCGACGCGTCGGCCCTCAGAGCATCCCAGGCTCCTCGACTTCAGAACCTGAGCAAACGGGTCATCTTCACGATGAGCGCGCGGTTGCTGAGGACCGGAAAGCGCGGCGAGGTCGAATCGCGCTGCTCGTTGAGGACGACGAAGAACTCGCTGCCCGGCCGGTACTCCCAGCGCAAGCGGACGTTGGCGGCGAGGGTGTGAGTGGTGGAGTTGTACTGGAGCAACGCGCTCACGAACATGTAGGGTGTCATCGTGTCGATGACGCGCGCGCCCACGAGGTGCGTCGTGAACGATCCTTGCTCGAGTGTCACCGCGTTCAGCGAATAGGTCGGCGCCACTGACAGCTCGTTGGTGATCTTGAGTCGCCCCTGCGTCATGGTGAGCGCCGTTCGACGGCCGTTGTAGAAACTCCCGCGTTCGGAGAGCACGTTGGCGGCGAGCAGGCGCTGCTGCCCGAAGTTGTAGCCTAGGCGGACGTTCTCGAAATCGTAGCTGCGCACCGGAAGCAGAATGCGCGGTGTCGACGAGATCTGGAACGGCTTCGGCAGGAACTCCCGGATATCCGTGTAGCCGCTCACGAAACGATCACCGTTGTGCAGCTCGAGGGCGTACTCGGCGTCGAGCTCTCGCGTCTGCAGCCGACGGTCATCCCCCTCGACATAGGTGACCGTGCCGGTGTACAGCGAGCGGCGCACGATTTTGTTGCGCCTGGTGCGCGGGCTGAAACGAAACTGCCCGAAGCTCCGGCGCATGTCGGTGCGCCGGACGAAGCCGACGTCCGGATTGAACTGGCTGCCCACTGCGAGGTGCTCGAGCTGCCAGGCCCAACGGTCGCCGCCGTACTCGATCTGTCCACGATAGCTCGTGTCGTGGTCGCCGGCAGTCTCGGTGGGTGTGCGCGCCCAGAACGTCGCGATGGCCAGACGATTCCGCAGGAACGAGAACGTGCCGTCGACGCCGTACGTGTTGGTCGGTACATCCTTGGCTGACGCGATCGAGCGGCCCGTGAAGAGCACACCGATGCTGCTCGCCCTGAAGATGTCGCGCTTCACGCGCAGCACCGAGAAGTTCGTCGCCTCGACGCCCGAGACCGGCTCATCGTCGGCCTGGATGTTCAACATCCCGACCGTGAACTTGCCTGCACGTCCGGACAGGCGGCCGCCGGCCTGAATTGGCACGAGCCGGTTGCCGATGGCACTGTTCTGCAGGCCGATACGGCGGCTGTAGAAGAGCACCGGCGTATCCGCCCCGTCTCCGCCGAAGGCGAACGTCTGGCGGTTCTCGAGGAAGAACTCGCGCTTCTCCGGAAACTGGAGGTTGAAGCGTGTGAGGTTGATTTGAAAGTCGTCGGCTTCGACCTGCGCGAAGTCAGTGTTCAGCGTGAAGTCCGCTGTCAGACTTTGTGCGACCGCGTATTTCACGTCGAGCCCGACGTCCGCCGTCGGATCGTTCGAGATCGGGCTCGGACGGGCGTTGCGATCCGTCGTCAGGGCGGCGGTCAGGAACGGCTTTACTTCGAGGCTGCGTGACGCGCGCGGCGTTTCGAGCTGCAGGAAGCCGGCAATCGAAGGCCGGAGACCTCGGGCGCCGAGGGCGCGAGGCGCCGGCGAGAGGTACGACGTCTCATTCTTCCAGCGATTGCGGCGACGGATGTTGAAGCCCCACAGCTGCGATGTCTCGCCCGCCCTGTAACGCAGCGACTTGAACGGGATGGCGGCCTCGAGCGTCCACCCGTCATCGAAGCGCGTGACCTTGACGTCCCACACCGGGTTGAAATCGAGGTTGGTGTTCTCCTCGTTGCTCGACTGGCCGTCCAGCCGTCCGCCAAGCGCGTTGGTCTCGAAGAGGAGGCCGTTTCGCTTGTCGTTGAAGGTGTCGAGCAGCCACGCGATGTTGTCGTTCTGGCCGATGTTGCCGCCGTCGCGTCGCATCTCGTTGACGACCATGTGCGACACGTCGCTCTCCCAGCAGCGCGCGGTGAAGTACAGATTCCGGTCGTCGTAGAACAGCCAGACGTCGGTCTTCTCCGTCGCGGGCGCGCCTTCTTGGGGCTCCGCCTGGATGAACTCCGACACGGGCGCCAGTGAGGTGTAGTAGGCCTCGTCGAGACGGCCGTCCACTCGAAGCGGCGTCGTCAGCCTGAACGCGCGCACGGTGGCGCGCCCCGAATCGTCTCGGGTCATGCCGAAGGTCGTCCCCGCACTCGCTGCTGCGGCCGCGATGCTCCCAGTCGCGGGCTCTGTGGTCTTCTCGACGGCCGCTGGCGTGGTCTCGGTTTGGGCCAATACGGATGTCGAGACGGCGAGCCACAGGAAACTCGCGGCGAGCCCGACAGGCCGTAGGCGGAGAGCGCGGATCATCAACGGTCGCCTGCCGAGATACTCGCGAGTTAGTCGCGGATCATCCCACGGATCCATCGTTGGCCGCGGCAGGTCCGAAACTGCAGTGTCTGGCGAAGAACTTCCGGACAGGGATCAGATCCAGCGGGCACGGGAGAGAGCGTAGAGATGCTATCACGCGGGGCCAGGCGTTGGAAGCTCCGCGCGTGATGCTTCACGCGCCTGCCCGGTCCCGATGGTTCGTACTCCATAGGAATCGGGCAGGAACGTGCAGGCCCGCACGAAGGCCTCTGTCGCCGTTCGACCCGGGCGTCTTACACTGCGGCCGAGCTGCGGTCGATCACTTCAGCTCCCCGTAGATGACCTCGATGCTCTGGCGCGCGCGCTGGAGGTCGTAGCCAGGGTATTTCGCGCTCAGTGCCGTCACACGCGCAAGCGCCTGATCGGGAGTCTGTCCTTCGGCCTTGGCCGTGCGGACGGCTTGGAGAAAGTCGCGCGTAAACGCGCCGTACTCGACCAGGTCGGCCCATGTGTTGATGTTTCCGAACGAGCCGCGCGGGACACCGGGTGCCGGACCGGAATCGCGACTCGCGACGACCCGTTCGACGCCCTTGATCTCGGCGACGATGGCAGCGAGCGTGTCGACGAGCGCCACGATGCGACCGCCTCGCGCCGCGTGGACCTCAGGCGCCATCTTGCCGGGAAAGAGGTCGCCAAGATACGCGATCCTGTGTTCGGGCAACACGACGACCAGATCGCCATTGGTGTGACCGGCGCCGAAATAGTAGAGGTCGACGCGGTCGACTCCCTCGAAGAGCGACAGCTGCTTGCCGACGGTCGTGTTCGGCAGACCCTTGGCCCCGGCACCGGCGAACTCCGGCATCGTGCGCATGGCCGCGGCCGTGTTCTCGTGCGCGACGATGGTCGTGATGCTGGGGATGTCGAGCTGGCCACCCACGTGATCGAGATCGGCGTGCGTGTTGATCGCGGTCGTCACCGGCAAATCCGTCACGCGGGCGATCGTCTCGAGGATCGCCTTGCCCCAGCCCCGCGGCTTGCTGTCGATGAGCACGACCTCGCTCTCGCGGAGGAGGATGACGCTGCTGCCGCCTCCGCCGATCAACTGATAAGCGATGCCACCGACGCTCAGGAGCTGCAGCCGCAGTTGCTTCACGTCGGCCTGCTGCGCGTGGGCACGCGACCAGACGAACGGAGTCAGCATCGAGACAGCGGTCAACGCAATCACCGCGCCAGCGATGCACGCGACGGACCGGAACCGGTTCATGGGGACCATCGATCGATCGTCTGCCTCGTCAGCGGCCGGATGCGGCCAGCGAGACGCTGATGATTTCTTCGTCGTTGCGCGCGTAGATGTGCTTGTTGGCGTACGCGGGCTCCGACCAGTTCACGGCGCCAAGCTGTCGACGGTTGGTCGTGACGGTCGTGGGCTTGATGAGAAACGTCCGGTCGATTTCGCGGTAGCCGTCGGGACTCGGCTCCATGATCACGAGCTCGCCGCGGTCGTTGTTGACCATCAACCGATTGCCGTGGCGAATCATGAACGCCGATCCCCAGCGGACGCGCTCCTTGACGAGCGCCTGCGATTCCCAGACACGCTCGCCGGTCTTCGCGAGCAGACACCGCAGCTGGCCGTAACTGCAGATGCCGTAGATGTGGTCGCCGACGATGAGCGGCGAGTTGTTGAGGGCATGCAGACCCTCGGTCTGGATTTCGCTGTCGCTCTTGCCCTGCCACAGAACCGTCGCCGTCGGTGTCTTCTCGTCGAGTTGCAACATCAGCGAGCCGTGGTAGAAGTTCGTGAAGAAGAGGAGCGACCCGCTCCGCACCGGCAGCGAGACCGACATGCCGGACCCGACCTTGTACGGCACCTGCCAATAGACCTTCCCCGTCGCCGGGCCGAGCGACGCCGCGGCACCGTCGTACCAAATGATCACCTGTCGGGCCCCACCCGCGGTGACGACGATCGGTGTGGCGACACCGGTCTCGGAGTCGGTCGGCAGAGCCCGCCAGACCTCGGCGCCCGTGTGCTTGTTGAACGCGACCACACGCGCGTTCGGCTTGCCGCCGACGAGCGTGATGAGCAGGTCACCCTCCACGAGCGGTGAGCTCGAGAAGCCCCAAACGTTGGGCTCGGCGCCGAAATCGGTCAGGAAGTCCTTCTTCCAGACGATCGCGCCGTCCTTCGCTCGCAGGCAGAACAGCTTGCCATCAGCGCCCTGGAAGTAGACGCGGTCGCCGTCGACTGTCGGCGTCGCACGCGGTCCGATTGGCAGGTACATGCTCCGGTAGTCGACCGGCCAGTCGCGCGTCCACAGAATGGCGCCCGTCTTCTCGTCGAGCGCCAGGGCGCGCTCGGTGCCGCGCGGGCTCTTGGTGGGGGTGAAGTCCATCACGAACACGCGTCCACCGACGACCGACGGCCCCGAGAATCCGCTGCCGATCGGTGTGCGCCACCGTGGCTTCAATCCTCCCTCGGGAAACTTTTCGAGGATGCCGGTCTCGGTCCACACGCCGGAGCGGCCCTTGCCGCGAAACTCCGGCCAGTCCTCGGCTCGTAGGGCCCGTGACGCCGCGACCAGCGCGACGAGCACGACCAGCGACGCCGACAGCACGCTCTGGCGAGGCACACGCATTATCTGAACCCAGGAAAGTCTACCCGATGGCACTTTCTGCCCGGGGCTCCACTCCGAACCGCGGCTCAGTCGCATGGTGGGGCCCCTACGCCCCCGCCCCGCTGCCGCACGGACGCGTCGTGCGCGCCCTGTGTCTCACGTCCGGGCGGCCTCTCGGTCGGAACCGCCGTTTCGTCGCGTCCGAGGTCGCCGCTGGCAGTGCCCATCGTGACCGCCGCTGGTTGATCGGCGGTCGACCGACGCCACACGGCTGCGAGCAGGCTCGCGATGAGCGAGTGGAACAGGCTCGAGATCGCGCTTGGGATAGCCACGAGCGGATCGGCGAAGTTCTGGCGCGCCAGCACGACCCCGAGCCCCGAGTTCTGCATCCCGACTTCGATCGAGATCGTACGCGCCGTCCGGATGTCCGACCCAGTGGCCCGACTGAGGAGATAGCCGAACAGGAACCCTCCGGCGTGCAACGACGCGACCGCCAGGAGCAGGCGTGGCCCGGCCTCGAGGATCGCGTCACGTCCTGCGCCGATAATGGACGCCACGATCAGCGTGATGAAGGCCACAGCCGTCACCGGCGCAATCGGGAGGAGCCGCGCCGTCACGGCAGGCATGTACCTCTTCATCAGCGCGCCTCCAGCGAGCGGGAGCACGACGACTTGGACGGTGCTGAGCAGCAGCCCCCCAGCCGGCACATCGATCCGGCTGCCGGCGAGCATCGCCGTCAAGCTCGGCGTCATCACCACCGCGAGCAGCGTGGACGCGGCCGTCATGGCGACCGAGAGCGCGACATCGACGCGCGCCAGATAGCAGATCACGTTCGACGCCGTTCCGCCCGGACAGCACGAGACGAGGATCAGGCCGACGGCAAACGGTGTCGGCAGCTGATAGAGCGCCGCAAGGGTCCACCCCAGCGCGGGCATCGTCGTGTATTGGAGCACCACCCCGATCGTCAGCGATAGCTTCCGTTCGGCCACTCTGCGTCCATCGTCGAGGCTCAACGTGAGCCCCATACCGAGCATGATGATCGCCAAGCCGACGGTGATGAGCCCGCCCGAGAACCAGGTGAAGAGCGCCGGCCGCCAGAGCGCGAGCGCGCTCGCGATGAGCACCCAGAGAGGGAAGCCGTTGGTCAGTGCCGCTGTCACGGTAGCGTAGATTCCGTCATGTTAGGCCAGACGACGCGCGATGACACCCGCCCGTGGGCATCGTTCGATCAAATCGACAACCGTCACGCTGGTTCCTCGACCACGAACCCGCCGCCGGTCGCGGTCGCCTACGTGTCCGTCCGGAGTGCTGCCACCGCGCCAGCGAACGCCAGCAGAGTGAACACGCCGAAGCCGACGAGCTCCAGCGGAACGAGCGCCCGATCTCCAAGACCGACCGTGGCATAGCGCAGGATGTCGACCTGCCAGGTGATGGGATTGGCCAGGGCGACCGCGCGGAAGGCCGCAGGCAGCGGCTCGAGCGGATAGAACATCGAGCTCGCGAACAGCAGCACGAAGTAGAGCACCGACGTCACGGTGTTGAAGGCGTCGTTGCGCCGAATCAACACGGCGAAGATCGCGTACAGAAAGAACCATCCCGCCGTGCCGACGATGACCATGGCGGCCGTGAGGGGCATCCTGGACCAATGCACGGGTACGTCCAAGAGCACGTCGGCGAGCCAGACCGTCACGCCCGCCTGGACGAGGGCGACCAGCACGTTGAACAGCACCTTGCCCAGTAGGTACTGCGACCGGCTGATCGGATACGTCAGCATCTCGAAGTAGATGCCGTTGTCGCGATCCATGAAGAAGGACCATGCGGTGTTCGAGGCGATCCCGAAGCTCGCCATCCCGAGGACGCCCGCCAGGAAGAACGCGTTGTAGTCGGTCGCGCCGGCTGCGCTCGAGAGCTGCACGGTGTAGTTGAGCCCGACGCCGAAGACGAGCAGGTAGCCGAGCGGGTAGACCACGTCCCAGAAAATGAACAGGACGTTGGTCGCCCTAATCCGCGCCTCCCGGTACACGACGGCCCACAGTCCCTGCATCAGTCGAGCCTCTTTCCGCCGGTCGCCAGCTTGTCGCCGGCCGTCAACTCGACGAACACGTCTTCCAGACTGGCGCCGCTCACCTCGACATGGCTGACGTGCCCGTGAGAGGCGAGTTGATTCACGACCTCGAGCACATGACGTTCATCGTCCTTCAGCGCGAGTTGCAACGTGGAACCCATGATCCGCATGCGAATTGGGCGAAGCGCCGCGGCCGCCGACTCGATCCCGGGAGGCAGGGTCTCGAAGGTCAGCGCCACGTCGTACACGCCGCCGCAGAGGAGCTTGAGCGCGTGCACGTCTCCGCGTGCGACCTGGCGTCCGTGGTTCATGATGAGGATGTCGTCGCACAGCTCCTCGGCCTCGGTCAACGCCTGCGTCGTCAGCACGATCGTGCGGCCGGCACGGCTTTCATCGCGAAGTGCGGCCATGATCATACGTTTCAGGATCGGATCCATGCCGGTCGAGAACTCGTCCAGGAACACGATCGGCGTGCGTACCATCAACACTTTGGCGACCTGCACACGCCGGCGGAACCCGCCACTGAGGTCCTGGACCTTGCGGTCGGCGTGCTCGGCGAGGTTGAACTGCTCCATGACGCGCCCCGTCGTCGCGCGGAGGTCGGCTCCCGAGAGGCCGTGGAAGCGGCCGAACGAGACGAGGTTGTCGCGAACGCTCAGCAGCAGATCGGCGGCGTGCTCCTGGATGACGACCGCGATTTGCCGGCGAACCTCGAGCGGCGAAGCGACGACGTCGTAGCCGGCGACGCGCACGTGGCCCGACGTGGGCCGCGTCAACGTCGTCAGCACGCGAAGTGTCGTCGTCTTGCCCGCGCCGTTTGGCCCGAGTAGGCCGAAGATCGAGCCGCCGGTCACTGTAAAGCTCAGGCCGTCGACCGCGCGTGTCGGTGACGTGCCGCGCCGACGGAAGACCTTGACCAGATCCTGAACGTCGATGGCCGGGGAAGACATGTCACCTCGGGAACGGGTCATCCGACCCGCGGCGTGCACGTGAACGCGAACGCGATCGCGATGAGCGGCGTGGGCTTAGCGATGTGAGGCCAGGGGGCAGCGGGGGCAGACCATCGGAGACTGACGCGAGCAGCCGTGGTCCGCTCGAGGGCCGAGACCCTTCAAGCAGACCACTTGGACGAGTCCCTCGGGGGGACTACCACGTCACTTCTTCTCCGCCTCCTGCGCGCGCATGCCCTTCAGCATGTTCGCCATGTAGTAGTTGTTCTCATGGCATGCGTACTCGTAGATGTTCTCGTCGCTCTTGGCCATGGGCACCATGAACGTCCACGGTCGCGTCCACGTCTGGGGATCATCGAGGGTCGCGCGATACTCCAAGACACCGCCGTTCCGGAGCGTGAAGCGCTCGGTCAGCTTGAGCTCCGGACTCGCGCCCATGAAGCCGTCGTCGCGTCGATTGGTCGTTTCGACGACGAGCGTGTCGCCCTCCCAGCGGCCACGCGAATAGCCCATCCACGACCGCATCGCGTTCGGCACTGACGGGCGGCCGTCGAGCGGCACGACCCTGGCGTGGTGAATCATCTCCATGAAAATGACCACGTGATCGCGCGTCTGGACGATCTGCAGGTTGTTGTTGTAGGCGCTCGGCGTGAACGGCGGACCAGCGTTGAAGCCCACGAGGCACCGCACGGGCCCGCTCAGCTCGTCGATCCATCCGTTGGGCGAGATCTCGTCGGTGCCGACGCCCTTGCGCGCCTCGGCCTTCGCCTTCTGCTTGGCCTGGGCCTGAGCCGTCAGCGCCGGGATGCGGCCGTCCGGCGGATCGATGACGAGCGACGTCCGCGTCGAGGTCACCTTGGTGCCGAAGTCGAACCAGAAGTCGTTGTACGGAATGACGCGGCCGGCGGCAGCGGCCTTCTTTGGATCTTCCTTGTCACGGCTCTGCCGACGTGTGGCTTCTTCCTCGAACTTCGTGGCCTCCGTGGCGCTGAACTCGGCCTTGTCGCCGAGCTCTTTGGGCCGTTCCATGGGTGTCAAGCTCCGGAAGTCCCAGACGCCCTGCAGATCGGGAGTCCCCCAGGGCGTGCGCGGCACGGGGCCGCCCGAAGACGCCGGCTTCGATTGCGCGCCGACGATGACCGACATCAGAACGCCTGCGGCCAATGCCGAGACGACGGTTCTTATGACTCTCTCTTTCATCACACACCTCCGCTTCGACGAACCGAAGCGCCTCACGTGACGGGGTGGTCGGCCACCCTCCTCTGCGGACGGTAGCAGAAAACGGTGCAGGCTGGCACGGGAAATCGGGTCCGCCGCTCAGGTGTTAGGACATCGCGACGCCCGGCCGACCGGTGAGACCGAAACGGTGATCGGTCGACCAGGAGCGCCCGAATCGCCGCAGTTTGGTCGGTCAGCGACCGATCCTGGTCCGAGAACATTCCGGAGCATTTGGCGGCCTCGATCCGGTTCTCCGGCGCGAGCTCCACCAGCTCGATGGCAGTCGGCGCTTTTCGTTCTCATCCGCGGCGGCCGGACCGAGGCCAGTCGTTTCGCCGTCGCAACGACGGCGTGTGTAGAATGCGCCCCACGCGGTCCGAAGATCTCTGGAGGTCAGCTATGACTCGCATGACGCGATTAATCGCCGCGCTCGCCTTGGCTGTCGCAACCGTGCTCGGGATGGGAGGGAACGTCGCCGGTCAGTCGTCGGGCGAGGTCACCAAGGCACAATTCGAGGCCTGGATGACCAAGCTCTCGAATTGGGGGCGCTGGGGCAAGGACGACGAGCGCGGGGCGCTCAACCTCGTCACGGCCGACAAGCGCCGGCAGGCGGCGACGCTCGTCAAAACCGGGGCCATCGTCTCGCTCTCGCACCAGATCGCGCGGGTGAAACCCGCGCAGAGCACCGAGCCGCGACCGGTCAACAGCGGGGGCGCCATGTGGCATCATTTCCTGACGACGCCGTCACCGAACAAGGATGGCGATTATCTGTTCGAGCGACAGGAGATCGAGTACCACGGCGGCACCCTCTCGCACTTCGACGCGCTCTGCCACGTGGCCTATCAAGGCAAGAACTACAACGGCTTCGTCTTCAAGGACATCGTCACACTCGACGGCGGCTGCTCGAAGCTGTCGGTGAACAGTGCGAAGGACGGGATCGTCACACGAGGCCTGCTCGTCGATCTGCCAGACACCCAGGTGAGGCCTGCGGACATGGCGGCCTGGGAGAAGAAGACCGGCCTGCGCGTGTCGTCCGGGGATGCGCTGCTGCTTCGAACCAAGCGGCCGGGAAGTGCCAAGGGCACCGGTGGTGGCTATCATCCGTCGCTCATCCCGTTCTTGAAGGAGCGGGACATCGCACTCCTCGGTGCAGACGTGCCTCAAGAAGGCGGCCAGATTCCCGGCGTGACGCTGCCGATCCACTACTTCACGCTCGTCGCGCTCGGGGTGAACCTGCTCGACAACCTGGCGCTCCACGATCTGGCCGAAACCGCCGCCAAGCTCAATCGCTGGGAGTTCATGCTGGTCATCGAGCCGCTGCGCGTCGAGCGCGGCGCGGGCTCGGCGATCAACCCTGTTGCGTTATTCTGAGGAGCCGGGGCTCCGCCCCGAACCGGCTCGGTCGCTCGCGGGGCCTACGGGCCGCTCCGCTTTTTCGCGGGCGCTCATCGCGCCGCCGTGATGCTGCAGGAAGAGGGAGTCCCAAACGAGCGGCATCACGGGGCGAGGCACGACCGATGGAAGGCGGACCGACTCGTCTCGGGGAAACCAAGGGCATACTGGGCACATCATGACAACGGGAAAGGAAACGCTCGGCTTTCAGGCCGAAGTCAAGCAGCTGCTGCACCTGATGGTGCACTCGCTGTATGGGAACAAGGAGATCTTCCTCCGTGAGCTGGTGTCGAACGCGTCCGATGCGTGCGACAAGGTTCGGTTCGAGAGCGTCGCACAGGGTCTGGTCCTCGACGGCGATCAGACGCTCCGGATCGACGTGAGCTATGACAGGGCGGCTCGGACCATCACCGTCTCCGACAACGGCATCGGCCTCTCTCGGCAAGAGGTGATCGAGCAGATCGGCACGATCGCCAAATCGGGCACGCGCGAGTTCTTCCAACGCTTGACCGCGGACGCGGCGAAAGACGCTCAGCTCATCGGCCAGTTCGGCGTCGGCTTCTACTCCGCGTTCATCGTCGCCGACCGGGTCACGCTCCTGACCCGACGAGCCGACGCCGCCGCCGAGGCGAGCGTCCGATGGGAGAGCGCCGGAGAGGGCGACTACACCGTCGAGGTCGTTTCCAAGCCGTCCCGCGGCACGGACGTCATCTTGCACCTACGGGAAGGGGAGGACGACCTGCTCTCGGGAACGAAGCTGCGCGAGATCCTGCACAAATACTCCGATCACCTGACGTTCCCCATCTTCATGAAGAAGGAACGGTGGAACGCAGACACCAAGACCTGGGACCTGTCCGACGAAGAGGAACAGGTCAATCGTGCTTCCGCACTCTGGGCGCGCCCCAAGGCCGAGATCACCGATGGTGAGTACGAGGAGTTCTACAAGCACGTCGGACACGATTTCGAGCCGCCGCTCGCCTGGGTGCACGTCAAGGTCGAGGGCCGCCAGGAGTTCACGCAGCTCTTCTACATTCCGCGCCGGGCGCCGTTCGATCTGTGGGACCGCGAACGGCGTCATGGGCTCAAGCTCTACGTGCGGCGGGTCTTCATCATGGACTCTGCCCAGGAGCTGCTGCCCCCCTACCTGCGGTTCGTGCGCGGGATCATCGATTCGAGTGATCTGCCGCTCAACGTCTCACGCGAGATCCTGCAGCAGTCCTCCGACGTGGCGCAGATCCGAGCCGCGTCGGTCAAGCGGGTGCTCGGCCTGCTCGACGATCTGGCCGAGAAGCAGCCTGAGAAGTACGCGACGCTCTGGAAGGAATTCGGCCGCGTGCTCAAGGAAGGGATCATCGAGGACAACGCCAACCGCGAGCGGATCGCGAAGCTGCTCCGGTTCACGTCGACCCGCGCGGGGAGCGCGGACGAGACGGTCTCGCTGGCCGATTACGTCGGCCGCATGAAGGAAGGGCAGAACCGCATCTACTACTTGACCGCCGAGGGGTATGGCGCCGCGACGAACAGCCCCCACCTCGAGGTCTTTCGGAAGCACGACGTCGAGGTGCTGCTGCTGACAGACCGCGTGGACGAATGGGTGGTGACGCATCTGCTCGAGTTCGAGGGCAAGGCGCTGCAATCGGCCGCGCAAGGCGATCTGGACGTCAGCGCGCTCGGCGGACCGGAGTCGAAGGTCGCCGACGATCTCAAGGAGGACGAATACAAGGATCTGCTGGCGCGTGTGCGAGAGGTGCTCAAGGAGCGGGCCAGCCAGGTCCGCCTGTCACACAGGCTGACCGACTCGCCCTCCTGCCTCGTCGCCGACGAGCACGGTATGAGTCGTCATCTCGAGCGCATCCTGCGCGAGGCCGGCCAGAAGGTCCCGACCAGCGCGCCGATTCTCGAGATCAACCCCGAGCATCCGATCGTACAGCGCTTGAACCGTGAGTCGGACGAGTCGCTTTTCCGCGACTGGACGCACATCCTCTTCGATCAAGCGCTGCTCGCCGAAGGCACGGCGCTCGACGACCCCGCCGGCTTCGTCAAGCGCCTGAACTCACTGACGCTCGCTCTGGCCGGCGAGGGTCGCTCGCGCCTGTGGACGCCGGGGAGCTGAACCAGTCTTCAATGCTCGGTTGTGAGTTCCGAGGCGCAACTCACAGTTCGGAACGACCCGAGACAAGCCCACGGGGGATGGGACTGGCGGCGGCGATTCGCGCGGTGACCCGCCATGACACCACGATCGCCAGTACGAGCAGTGCGCCCGCGAGCAGGAACGGCAGTCCCGACGCGGCTGGGCTGTGCAGGCGGCCGACGGCCTGTCCGAACACCTGTGTGAAGACGAGCGGCGCGATCATCATCGCGATCCCCATCAGGCTGCCGTTGGCCCCTTGAAGGCGACCTTGCTCGGTCGACTCGACGGTGCGCGTCATGAGGCTCTGCAGCGCGGGGTTGGCCACGCCGTAGAGCGCGGTCAGCGGGAGACCGAAAAGGAAGAGACCACCGGTTGACGCCAGCCCGAAGGCGATCATGCCGAGCGCGCCGCATCCGTACCCGAACGCCAGGGCTCGTCGCTCGCCGAGCCAGCCTACGATGCGGCCGACCAAACCGCCTTGAACGATGATCGACGAGATGCCGACCAGGGCGAGGACGAGGCCGATCGTGCGCTCGGACCATTCGTAGCGATACGTGCCGTACAGGACAAATGTGCTCGGCAGCGAATCGTGCGCAAGCATCGACAAGAAGCCCGCAGCGGCGAGGCCCGGCAGCAGCGGCCGCGATCGCAGCAACGCCAGCGCGCCGAGCGGATTGGCGCCCTTCCAGCGAAACGGCGCACGGCGATGGACCGGGAGCGACTCGGGCAGGATGAAGAAGCCGTAGGCGGCATTGGCCAGGCTGAGCGCGGCGGCGGTCCAGAACGGCACGCGCAGGCCAAGGGGAGAGAGGAGCCCGCCCACAGTCGGACCGACGACGAAGCAGACGCCAAAGGCGACACCCAGCATGCCGAACTTCGCCGCGCGCTGGTCGGGCGGTGTGACGTCGGCGATGTAGGCGCTTGCCGTCCCGAAGGTCGACGAGGTGATGCCCGAGATCAGTCGGCCGAC
>Ga0194132_10006860_pt1 | contig 17369 bp, 16 predicted proteins | sample TA2KigOf80mmetaG_FD_148612 | JGI IMG/M metagenome (GOLD analysis project Ga0194132, IMG submission 148612) | Freshwater microbial communities from Lake Tanganyika, Tanzania - TA2015054 Kigoma Offshore 80m | ecosystem: Environmental > Aquatic > Freshwater > Lake | place: Tanzania: Lake...
GCTTTGCCAGCCGAGCAAGGTCAGATAGTTGACGACAGCCTCCGGCAAATACCCGGCATCCCGATACTCTTCGACCGATACGGCACCGTGACGTTTGGAAAGTTTCTTTTTGTCTTCTCCGAGTATATTGGGCAGATGCGCAAACGCCGGCAGGTCGTAGCCCATCGCCTGAAACAGTTGAACGTGTTTGGGGGTGTTGGATACATGATCCATGCCCCGGATGACATGAGATATGCCCATGTCGATATCGTCTGCCACGACGGCAAGGTGGTACAGGGGGCTTCCGTCCGACCGGGCGATGACAAAGTCGTCTATCGTATCGTTTTCTATGGAGAGGGTACCAAGAATCCGGTCTTCGAAGACGGTGGTTCCTTCCGGGATCATAAGACGGATGACCGGACGGCGGCCTTCGGCTTCCAGACGGGCACGCTCGTTTGCGTCGATACCTGCGTACCGACGGTCGTTGCGCCAGGATTTTCCCTCCCGGAGCGCCGCTTGTCGGCGTTCTTCCAGTTCTTCCGGGCGATAGTAGCAGTAATAGGCTTTCCCGGCCTCGGTCAGTGCTTTTGCCCGCTCTCGATACCGAGAAATACGGTCCGACTGAAATACGACGTCTTCGTCCCAGTCCATACCGAGCCACCGGAGAGAGTGAAAAATGGGGGCCACCCATTCGTCACGGGAGCGTTTTTCGTCCGTATCTTCGATGCGGAGTAGAAATTTTCCGTTTTCTCGACGCGCAAAAAGCCAGTTAAAAAGAGCGGTATGCGCGCTGCCGATATGGAGTAGACCGGTAGGGCTGGGGGCAAATCGAACGCGAACGGGGCGCGACATATACGAGGTGTATCCTTCTATTTTTCCGGTGAGGCGGCGGGCAGGTCGTCAGAGGGCACATCTTGGGGAACGGTCGTTTCCGGACCGGAGACAGACCCCGGGAAGGCGACGGGCGCTATCTCCGCATCAAACTCGATCCCGCCGGTCAGATGCGCGGTGATATTGTACAGCCATGCGGCAAGAAGCGCGAACAACGTCCCGATCACTCCGGAGATCATCGCAAAAAATACCGATGCAAAAACACCGGCAATACCGGAGACCATGCCGATTTCCGCGAAGGCGCCATTCCCCAAAAAGAGACGGATCACCTGTCCGGCCACGGCAAGAATCAGCCCATAGAAAATGCCAAAGGCAAATCCGGTAAGGGCGCACACCACAAAAGCGGTCCGCGCTACGGACCACAGACTTATCCGGTTGAGACGGTAGGGCATGGACGGGGTTTCGAAAAGAGGCGGCTTTCGGCAAAGACGCTACACATGGTGTATCGGACAGAACGGAGAGGGAGGGATTCGAACCCTCGGTAGACTTTTGGTCTACAATCGCTTAGCAGGCGATCCGATTCGGCCACTCTCGCACCTCTCCGGATGGTTTGCAACGCTACGGTGGGGGTGGGATTCGAACCCACGGCGCTGTAGGCGCAACGGTTTTCAAGACCGTCTCTTTAAACCGCTCAGACACCCCACCGAACAGCCCTCCAATATACCCACCGCGGGGCGGAATGTCAACAGGAAATAGGAAAGTCGGATCGGTCGGATCGGTATGGCTTTTATCTCATTTTCTTCTTGTCGTTTGTTTGCTCGGTTTTACCTTGTTTTTTCGAGCTGTGTTCCGCTCGTTCCGGCAACGACATCCCGTTTTTTATCCCGGTCCCACCGCGTTTTTTAGCTTCAGGAAATTCCCATGACCCTCCGGGCTACCATCTCCGGCATCTTGCTGGCCATTATAATCAACGTCTACGTAACCTTTTCGGAATTTGCGGTTCGGTCTTCGCTCATGACCATAGCGCATATTCCGGTCATCGTGTTGTGCCCGCTTTTTCTGCTGACTGCGGTCGTCAACCCTGCGCTGATTCGGATAAATCCAGCGTGGCGGCTTTCCACCGGCGAGATATTTGGGATTTTCGCCATGGGATTGATCGCCTCGGCCATTCCGGGATTCGGTTTTGCCAATTATTTTTTCAGGGTAATCATACCGGCGCACTACTTCGCTTCACCCGAAAACCGTTGGGCCTCGCTCCTTTTCCCCTATTTGCCCGATTGGTTGGTCGTGCAAAACGACCGCCGAGCACTTACCTATTTTTTCGAGGGACTGCCGGCCGGAGAGCCGATTCCGTGGCAGGATTGGCTTGTTCCCATCGTATGGTGGCTTCCCTTTATCGCCGGTCTGTTTCTGGCAGGCGCGTCGGTGATCGTCCTGCTCAGGAAACAGTGGATCGAACATGAAAAACTGTCCTTTCCGTTGGCCCAGATCCCGATAGCCATGATACAGCAGGAGGAAGGGCGCGCTATTCCCCCTTATCTGCGCAACCGGTTGTTCTGGATCGGGTTTTCCATTCCGATCTTTATCATCGGATGGAATGTCCTCAACTATTTCGTACCGATCGGCGTCATCCCTATCGGCACGTCGTATCAAACGATGGTAAGTCTTGGACGCGACTTTCCGGCGATGCCGGTCAAAATCAATTTTCTTGTGCTGGCCTGCGCCTTTTTCACCCATGTGGAGGTGCTGTTCAGCATCTGGTTTTTTCAGGGAACCGCCATGCTGATGGTAGGGCTACTCAACCGATTTGGCGCGTCGGCGTCCGCCGGCACGCTGGGGCTAAACTCGGTGATGCTTTCGCACTATTTCGGGGGGTTTGTCGTGCTTGTGCTCTGGTCGCTGTGGACCGCGCGCCGACATCTGGCCGGGGTGGTCAAACAAGCGGTCGGTCGTCTCCCGGATATGTCCATCTCGGAAGAGATCGTTTCCTACCGTAGTGCGTTGATCTCATTGGTCTGCAGCGTTGTGTTTATCGCTGGATGGCTGACCGCGTCGGGCATGACGATGGGTGTTATGATTGTTTTCTTATCCACTTTGTTTATCCTGTATTTAGGTATTGCGCGGATCGTGGCGGAAACGGGTCTGGCGTATTTGGATATGCCCGTAAACGCCAACGAGTTTACCGTAGGGCTGCTCGGTTCCGGCAATATCGCGCCGCAGTCGCTCGCTTCGTTGGGACTTGCCAATGTGTATGCGCGGAACTGGCGATTGTTTTCGATGACCTCGCTTTCGCATCTGCTGTATGCCGAACGCGCGGTCCCTCCGCCCAAGACCAACCTCTTTGGCGTCCTGTGTCTGTCGGGTGTCGTGGGCATGATCACGGTCATCGTCTGGACGTTGTATATGGGGTACAACCCGGACCGTCATTCGGTTTTCGGAGGCGCGGGCGACGGTGCGGGGGCCAGCGGGGTAGGGTATCTCCGGATCGTCGTTACCTGGATGCAGAACAAAACTACCATATCGGATATGGAGCAAATCTTTTTCGGGTTGGGCGGGGCGATCGCGGGCGGACTGATCGCGCTTAGGTATGCTTTTCCGGGATGGCCGCTACACCCTATCGGATTTGCCATAGCCGGGTCCAATGTAGTAAGGGTGGTCACGTTTGCCATTTTTCTAGCTTGGGCCGTCAAGGTCGTTCTTTTGCGGGTCGGCGGAGTCACGCTGTACAAAAAGACGCAGCCGTTTTTTATCGGTATGCTGGCCGGATATACTCTGGCCGTCGTCCTCGCGTCGATCGTCGATGCAATTTGGTTTCCCGGACAGGGACACGCCATCCACACATGGTAACGCTTGGAACTCCGTACCCGGCCGGCGCGTCAAATACCACAGAGAAAGATTCCGGGGCGTCTACAAGCTGTCTTTGTATCGGAACGCCCTTACCACGTCTGATAAAATGCGCAAGGTATATAGAGTATATGATGCGGACACAGCCAAAAGAAAACTTTTCCCGAAGAGTAGCGTCATGGGTTTTTCTGGTGGCATTGGCGCTTGTGGCTGTCGGGTGCGGAGATCCTGCATCCAGCGGGATCGGAACCGTTCGTATCCGGATGACCGACGAACCGTTTCCGCACCGTTTTATCCGGGCGGTACGAGTTACGGTGGCAGATGCCGGTCTTCGCACGATCACATCCGGAAGCTATCAAAGCGTACAACTTGCCCCCCGTACTTTCGACCTGATTACATTGCAGAACGGAGCGACCGATACCCTGAGCGTCCACCCGCTGTCGGTATCGAGCTATGATGCGATACGATTGACTTTTACACAGGTCGAAGTCGAGTTGACCGACAGACGTATCCTGACTCCGCTCGATGCCGGGACGGACTCGCCGGTTACGGTCGTCGTTCCGGCGCGCACCCCGGTAAAGGTGCAAGACAACCGTTTGGTCGATCTCGTGGTCGATGTCGATCTACCCCGATCGCTTCGTCCGCTTGGCTCCACCGCCTCCGTCGGGACGATTACGGGTTTCGAATTTACTCCGGCGGCGCGTATGGTCAATCTGGCTACTGCCGGCCAGATCACGGGGTTGGCGCGACACGACAATGGAACGGTGTCCGACCTGAGCGACGACGTGCCCATAAGTGGGCTTCAGATGGGGATCGTGCAGACGGGAACGACGGATACGGTATCCGTTTTTACGGACGACCAAGGACAGTTTACGGCGTTTTTTATTTCTGCCGGCGTGTATACGCTCATCGCACCGTCTACAGACAGCACAGCCACCCGGACGATAGGCGACGTGGTCGTGACGACGGCCAACCCTACCCGGCAGGACATGCTGATGCCGTATCCGTAGCAAAGGGCGACCCAAAACCGTTTCACCCGATCCCCGGGTATCGGAAACGCTCGCAAACAAACCGTGTGGGGCAGGACAAACGATAGCATTCGGGGGCTTTGATGCCCGCAATCCAACATCTAAAATCCAAAATCGGTCTGATATGTTGTCTGTTGGCGGCGGCGGCGTGTTTTTTGCGGATGCGGAACGCCGGCATTCGCTGGCACGCGCACCGGAGGAGATACGCATCGTACACATGGAAGAGGTAGAGGAGTACGTTTGGTCCATGACGAACGAAATCCGCCGAAAACACGGTCTGAAGCCGTTGTTGCACGAATCGACGTTGCGGGACATCGCACGCGGTCATAGCGACGACATGATACGCCGTCGTTTTTCGAACACGTCAATCCGGACGGGCACGATGCCGCGTACCGAATTGCCCGATCACACCGCAGATTGATCCGCGGGAGCGGGGAAAATATCTGGCGGTATGCTTCCATCATAGAATACGAAGACGGTCGCCGCGTGCCTGCCGCCATCGACTGGCCGGCGCGGCGCATTGCGGAAAAGGCCGTGGATAGCTGGATGAACAGCCCCGGTCACCGGGAGAATATCCTACGCGCTTCGTTTACGCATCTTGGTGTCGGCATGTCGATCGTAAAAGGCGAGACCACCATCACGCAGAATTTCGCTTCGGCGCGTGGATATCTAAAAACCGGTCTACCTCAGCAAATAGAACGCGGCGGTTACGTAAGTATGGAAACGACACCGTTTCCGAGTTTTGCCCCCAACGCGGCGATGTACGATTTCTACAAAGAAAAACGCAACGAACCGGCAGGCGGGCCGATACCCGTCTCGGAGCGCAAAATCGACGTGGCAAGAGGTATCTATCGGGTTCGGTTTTATTTTGAAACCCGGGACGGCTACGAAATCTACACGGGGCCGCGCGTGGAGGTGCGGTAGAAGAGGGTTATTCTTCTACGACGATGCGTTGTGTTGGCACTTCGTATATCGTGGTTTGCGGCGGTAATCCTTTGATCGACAGCCCGCTGTGGGCGATAAAACCGGTGTGGTCTTCCAGCGTTTCCGCCACCGCTTCGGTGATGCCCAGCCCGCTTTTTATATGACGCGCCACCCACGCCATGGTTAAAAACGCCGTATTGACGCTGTCTCCGGTGATGTCGGGTTTGCTATAGTCCGGGTGTCCGATAGCGCCGAGATAGATGACGCCGCGATGCAGCGTGACGACCAGATGCCGTTCGGTGACCACGGCATGGGCGGTAAGCGCCGCTTGCAGGGCGCGCCGCGAGTGGTCGGCCCCTGAAAAAAAACCGAGAAACCCGTCTCCTACATACTTGATGGGTACACAGCCATACTGAAGCGCCGCCTCCGTCAACGTATAGAACAGCCCATTCATCCAAGTAGCCACGCTTTTGGAAGACATCCGCGCCGAGCGTTCCGCAAAAAAGTTGATGCTGGTACACAGAATCGTGGCGTCGATCGAGTCGGTGTGGGGTTGCGAACCCATCAACAGCCAATCGACACTTACGGCCAGTATCCGCGCCAAGTCCGGAAGAATGGCGATGTCGGGCGCGTTTTCGCCGCGTTCCCATTTGGATACGGCCTGAGCGCTCAAGGTAAGCGCGTTGGCGATATCCTGCTGTTTGAGACCGAGTTTAAGCCGCTGTTCTCTAATGCGCTGCCCAAGCGCCACAAGGTCTACCATGCGCCGCCCCCTTCTGTGCCAAACATCGCTTGACTTTATAGACCTGCGCCCTTTGTATTACCCGTCCGTCAATGTGACCTATCATGCCTGACCTGTCAAAAGGATAATATATTGGATGTTACACAGAGCCTGCTGCTGATCGGTGTGGGGGTAATCGCCGGTTTTCTCAATACGCTTGCCGGCGGTGGATCGCTGTTGGTGCTTCCGGCGCTGATCTACACCGGGCTGGACGGTGCGGTCGCCAATGGAACCAACCGGGTTGCCGTAGTCGCGCAAAGTGCTTCGTCGGTTTACGGTTTTTTCAGAAAGGGATATGCCGATCTTCGCACGAGCCTGACCCTCTCGCTTTTTGCGCTACCCGGTGCGTTGTTGGGCGCGTATGCCGGCACTAAAATCGGCGGCGATCTTTTTAACAAAATTCTCGGCGGTCTGATGATCGCCCTGATTTTTTTTATGAGTAGAAAACCGGCCCGGCCCGCCGTGCCTGTTTCACCAAAACATCCGGCCCTGGGGGCGCTACTCATGGTGGGGGTCGGATTTTACGGTGGATTTATTCAGGCGGGAGTCGGTTTTTTTATCATGGCCGTCCTACACCGGGTGATGGGCATGGACCTTGTGCGTGTCAACATGCACAAGGTGTTTATCACCGGATTTTATACGATATTCGCCCTTGCCGTTTTTGCCCTTGAAGGCCAAGTGGTCTGGCTGACAGGTGTAATCCTCGCCATAGGCAACGCCACCGGCGGATGGATAGGCGCGCATTATGCCGTCAAAAAAGGAGAAGGGGCTATACGGATCATTCTCAATATCACGCTGATCGGCATGGCGTTGGACTTGCTGTTCAACAGATAGGAGAACACGATGCGGATACCTACATGGGTACAGATGCGTATGATGTTTCCCGCGCTGCTGTGGCTCGCACTGACTGTGCCCGTCCATGCTGCGGACGGTGTTTCACGGGTAGAATACCACCGTTTTGCCAGCAAAATCATGCAACGCGAGATGCGGTACGCGGTATACCTACCGGCCGAATACGACGTTTCCACGCAAAAGTATCCGGTGTTGTATTATCTGCACGGTCTTTTCGGCAACGAGCGCCAGTGGGAGGAAAAAGGAGGAAAAGCCGCGCTGGACAGACTGATCGAGGAGAAAAAAATCGCGCCAGTGGTATTGATCGTTCCCGATGGCGGCAATAGTTTTTACGTAAACTCGATAGACGGCGTTTCGCCCTACGAAGATTATTTTGTCGGCGAATTGGTTCCCGCCATGGAATCGGCTTTTCGCATAGCTTCCGGACGAAAAAACCGAGGAATCACCGGACTGTCCATGGGAGGGTTCGGCGCGCTGACGCTGGCGATGCATCACCCCGACTTGTTTGCCTCAGCGAGCGCCCACTCCGCCGTTCTGATCCCGGTTCCGCTCGCGGAGCTTCCCGAACGGCTCCGCCAGTCGTATCAATCTCAGTTGTTCTCGGCGGTATTTGGGAACCCGGTGGATGAGGTCTACTGGAAGGCGCATCACCCCATCGACTTGGTCGGTACGGCCAAAAACCTGAACACGGTCGCCTGGTATTTCGATTGCGGAACCGAAGACCGATACGGGTTTCACAAAGGCGCGGAGCGGCTCCATGCCGTCATGCAGACCGCAGGCATCCCGCATGAGTCCAGCCTGTTTCCCGGTGGACATGGATGGGAATATGCCCTGACCCATCTGTCCGACTCGCTTTCGTTTCACCATCGGCAGTTTCAGAACGCCAAAAAATAGCGTCGAACAGGTCTCGTTTGTCCTGCTTTTCCTGCCGATTGTCAAGGATTACAGACGTAATGCTTTGCTTCGAAACGAACTCCATCACCGCAATCCAAAATCCAAAATCTAAAATCCCAAATCGGCCAGCACCGCCAAAACGTGTCCATCCACACTGACTTTTGGGTATATTTTCCGGATGTTCCCGTCCGGCCCAATGACAAACGTGGTGCGCTCGATCCCCATATACGTTCTCCCGTACATGCTCTTTTCCTTGTACACCCCGTAGGCGTTTGCCATGGACGTATCGGTGTCGCTGAGCAGGGGAAAAGGCAGAGAAAACTTGGTGGAAAATTTCTCATGCGATTTCAAGTCGTCACAACTGACGCCAAACACCTGTATGTCGCGTCCCTGAAAATCCGCATAGCGGTCCCGGAAGTCGCAAGACTCCTTGGTGCATCCGGGGGTATCGTCCTTGGGGTAGAAATACAGCACCACCGTGTTTCCCCGCAGGTCTTTGAGCGATACGGTTTCGCCCTTGTCGGACGGCAGCGAAAACTCCGGCGCGAGATCACCTTCTTTTAACATAGATATACTCCTTTTTTGACATAACATGCCCGATAGATAGGGCGTTCTTCGATAAGATACTTTGCCTCGAAATGTGTGATTCCCGGCCCCAGCGCGGCTACGCGCTCCGGCAGTGTCTCCGATCGTTCAAAACCCTCCGTCCGTTCGAATAACCGGACGATCTGCCCAAAATACCCTTCGTGGTCCGTGGCAAGGTCAATGGTTCCGGCCGGCGCAAGCGTCCGGTACAGGTGAGCAAGAAAAGCGGGATTGAACAGCCGACGTTTGCGATGCCGCGTCTTGGGCCATGGATCGGGAAAGTAGACATGGTAAGCGGCGACCGACGCATCGGGGGCAAACTTCTCGATAAGATATGTGGCATCGTCACGCAAAAGCCGCACGTTGGAAAGCCCCTCTTTTTCTACGCGAGCGAGCGCCTCCCGGAAATAGTGGAGCGAACGCTCGATCCCCACATAATTGACATACGGATATCGCTCGGCGGATCGGGTGATAAAACGGCCTTTTCCGCTCCCGATTTCGATCTCGACGAGGTCATCGTTGCCGAAAAGGTCCGCCCAACACAGGCTTGGATCGAGGTCTCGAACAAAAAATTCGACGGCGACTTCCGTGTGAGGCGTTTCTCCGGCAAGATCGAACCTCCCTGGAAGCCCCACAGCCGTCCCTTCTTCCTCCTTCATCCTTCCTCCTTCAAGTAGTCCATCAAATTAGTCTGTCCAAATCGGCAATCCGGATGTTGGCGTTTGAGTGCCAACCCCATGTCGGCCACAAGGCGTTTGACGCCATCCGTTTTTTCCGGGTCGGTGATCAGGGGGATTTTGACCATGACCCCGTTGGACCGTTGCGCCAGCGATACAAAAAACGATTGTGCGCGTCTTCCCTCGACCACGACGGCTTCGATCAGCGTTTCGGAGCGGTGTGCGCTCAGATACGACTGTTTCCACTTGAGCACGGTGTCGCCCGTGCGGTGCTCCGACGGAACAAAATTCTCGTGAACCGCGACGACGTCGCACGGTCCTTCTACCATGACATGAGGCACGGAGTTTTCCTTGAGATGCCAAATCCCGTGTGATAAGAAGCTGTCTACAAAGCGCTTTTACCGCCATATGGCGGGGGTAAGATAGAAGACATCCCCGTGTCTGTCAAGGGATCGCCTGTCGTGACAAAGCCGTTGCGCCCGCTGGACCGATCCGTTATCATAGGAGACGAGGATCTCATCCCTGCTACTTATTCCGGAGCCGTAGATGCTCGATTATCACATGCATGTGGAAAACTACTATCCGTTTGGACGAACGCCGGATACACGCCCTACCGGTACCGCCCCAATGGACACGCTTCGGCGGTTTATCGACTCGGCGGAGGCGCGCGGCGTTCATGAAATCGCCATTACGGAACATGTCTATCATTTTGTGCAGGCCCGCGAGATCGTCGCCAATGCGTGGGCGGACGAGAAGTGTTTTTACGACATGGACACCTATGTCCGCATCCTTCAAGAAGGCCAAAAAGCGGGACTACCGATCAAAGTCGGCATCGAGATGGACTATATGGACGGCAAGGAAGACGTGATCGAACGGATCGTAAACGACTATCCGTGGGATTTCGTTCTTGGATCGGTCCACTGGATCGGCCCTTGGGGGTTCGATCTTTCCGAACATCGCGCCGAATGGGACCGTCGTAGTGTGGACGAAGCTTATCGCGCGTATTTCCGTCTGCTCATGCAGGCGGTGGACATGGGATGCTTTAGTTCGATGTCGCATCCGGACCTGATAAAAGTTATGGGACATTTTCCTTTGGGTGACGTTTCCGATCTCTACGAGGCATTTGCGGATCGGGTCGCCGCCCAGCCGGGTCTGTGTGTGGAGATCAGTTCGGCCGGGATCAGAAAACCCGTAGGACGGCTGTATCCGGAACTCCCGTTGTTGGAGGCGTGTGCGGCGCGAGGCATAGCCATCACCACCGCTTCGGATGCCCATGCCGTGGAAGATATAGGCAGAGACTTCGACCAAGTCAAAACGCTTGCCGCATCATGCGGATATACCCATGCGATGTCCTTTACCCGGCGGGTTGCAACGCCGGTCCCTCTTTCGAGGTAATTATGGCCCAGATGCATATCTCGCCCCGCATACGGGGTTTTATCTGTACGACGGCACATCCGGTCGGATGCGCGCGCAATGTAAAACTCCAGCTTGAAACGGCTCTCGCACGGAGAGAGGCGCTGGACAAACGCTACCGTGTGCTGGTGATCGGCGCTTCCAACGGCTATGGACTGGCCGCGCGCATCGCCGCGCTCGGTCTGTACGGGGCCGACACGGTAGGCGTGTTTTACGACCGACCGCCTGAGACGGACAAAACCGCGACGCCGGGATTTTACAACACCGCCGCTTTTCACGAACACGCGCTCCGTATGGGAGCCGTCTCGGTCAACCTCAACGGGGACGCCTTTGTTCCGGAGATAAAAGAAGCCGCCATTGCCGCGATCCGGGAACGGATGGGACAAGTGGATGCGGTCGTATACAGCCTTGCCGCACCGCGTCGCACCGATCCGGTCACAGGCGAAGTGTTCAAATCCGCCATCAAACCCGTCGGAGAAACGTATATCGGCAAAACCATCGACCTCAACAAAGAAGTCATTACCGAGGTTACGATGGAGCCGGCAACGGAAGAGGACATCCGAGGGACGGTCGGTGTCATGGGAGGAGACGACCTGCGGCTGTGGGTCGACGCGTTGGAAACGGCCGGTGTGCTGGCGCAAGGCGTCCGTGTGAACCCGTTTTCGTATATCGGCCCTACGCTCACCTGGCCTATGTATCGCAGTGGAACCGTCGGCAAAGCCAAAGAACATCTGGAAGAGACCACCAAAGCGCTGGACGCTCGTCTGCGTGCCACGCACGACGGCATGGCGCATGTATCCGTCAACAAGGCCGTCATCACACAGGCATCTTCCGCCATCCCGGTCGTTCCGCTTTATATCAGTCTGCTGTACCGGATCATGCGCGAGCGGGGTATCCACGAAGATCCGATTCACCAGATGATACGACTGTTTACCACCCATACGGGGCCGGGCAGAACCCCTGCGCTCGACGCCGAGGGCCGTATCCGGTTGGACGACCGCGAGCTTGCGCCGGAGATTCAGAAGGAAATCCTCCATATCTGGAACGGTGTAACCACGGACAACTTCCGTGATCTTTCCGACTATGATGCCTTCAAACGCGGTTTCCGCCAACTGTTCGGGTTCGAAGTGGACGGCATCAACTACGAGGTGCCCGTCGAGATCGACGCCCGGATCGAATAAGGGTCCAAAGGGCCGTCCCACGCCCTGTAAAACGTTTTCCGGATCCACCCCTTGTGGAGCACCGTGCTCGTTCTGTCCGAATCCCGTATCCATGGCACCATCCTTCGTCTTGCCTGGCCTGCCATCGTAGAAAGCCTGCTCCAGCTGCTGGTGTATCTGGTCGGCAGTATCATGGTCGGCCCGCTTGGCACGACGGCCTTTGCGGCGGTCGGCCAGGCGTCGATGCTGGCGACCTATCTGCTGTTTCCCTTTTGGAGCATCGGCACGGCCAGCGCGGCCTTGGTCTCACGTCACATCGGCGGTCAGGACATGGTTTCGGCCCGCGCGTGTGCGGCACAAGGGATGCTCTTAGCGCTGGTGTTTGGTGTATTTTTTACCATCGTGGGTATATGCTGGTCTCACGAAATCCTACTTCTTATCGGAACCGAGCCGGAAGTCGCCGCGCTTGGCGCGCAGTATCTTGAGATTCTGCTGGGGTTTAGCTTGTTTCAGTCGCTGCGTGTAGTCGGGAGCAGTATCCTGCGGTCCGTGGGCGACACTCGAACCCCCATGTGGGCCACCGGGGTGATGAACCTCGTCAATCTCGCCGCCTGTTACGTGTTCGTATACGGATGGGGACCGTTTCCGCGTTTGGAAGTGGCAGGGGTGGCACTGGCTTCCGGACTTTCGTTTGTCGTCAGCCTATATATCGTTCTGCGTAAGATGGGCAATCGCCATGAGGACTTTTTTCTGCCGTTGCGCGATCTGTTCCGTCCGGCGGTTCCCGAATTTTTTGCCACACTTAGACTGGCCGCGCCCAACATGGCGGAGATGGTGCTTCAGCGCGCTGGCGGTCTTACCTATCTGTGGGTCGTCACCGGGCTTGGCACGACCGCGTTGGCCGCGCACTACATGGCTGTCCGTGTGGAGTCGATCGCCTTTATGCCCGCCTTTGGATTGTCGATGGCGGTTCCGCCGTTGGTTGGGCAGGCGCTTGGCGCGATGAACCCCAATCTTGCCGATCTGGCGGTGCGCAGGACGGTCATGATGGGTTTCTGGTCGATGAACCTGCTGGCCGTAGGCTTTCTTGCGGTGCCCGGTCTGCTGGTGGGTATGTTCAGCCCGGAGCCGGAGGTCTACAAACTGTCGTCGCTGGTGGTTCAGATCAGCGCGTTCGAATTGACCTGCGTGACGTTGTACATGATCTATGGAAGCGCCATGCGCGGAGCCGGCGATACGGTAAGCCCCATGATCGTCACGTTTATCGGCGCCATCTTGGTTCGGATCGGTCTGGTCTATACGCTGGCAGTCACGCTGGACTTGGGGCTTCCCGGCGTATGGATCGGGACGGTGGTTCACTGGGCCTTGCGTGCGCTGGCTGCCTATCTGCTTTTCCGGCGAGGGCGCTGGCGAACGGTTCGGGTATAAAAGGAGGACAGCCATGCGTAAAACGGACGCCCGCCAGCTTGTCATGGGCATCGACCTGGGGACCTCAAGCGCCAAGACCGTCGTTATGGATGCTGCCGGAACCGTCGTGGCCTCCGCGTCGGCGGGATACCGGTTGCTTACGCCCGCGCCGGGATGGGTGGAGCAACGTCCACAGGACTGGTGGAACGCGGTGCGCAAAACGATTCGCGCAGCGCTTCTCCAGATCGGAGAACGGCATCCCGCGTTTACCGCCGCAGACATCGCCAGCGTAGCCTTTTCCGGACAGATGAACGGGGCTGTTTTTGTCGATACGGCGGGCCGTCCGCTACGCGATGCCATGCTCTGGTTGGACGGGCGATCCCGCCGGGAATGCGATCTTGCCAATCAGCGCGCGGGCGACGTGCTCCGCCACCGGGCGCTCCATGTACTCAATCCCATCAACACGCTTGCCAAAATCCTTTGGGCAAAAGACAACGAACCCCATGTCTATGCCACAGCCCGCTATGCGCTGGTTCCCAAAGATTGGCTCCGGTTCAAACTTACCGGTGTCATCACCTCCGAAGTAACGGACGATTCGGTGACGGGCGCATTCGATTTGTATACACGGCAATGGAGCGGAGACATTCTGGACAGGCTGGAGGTGCGGCACGACCTGTTTCCACCTGTGTACGAGTCGCCCGCCATCGTGGGGACGGTCACGGCGGAGGCCGCCCGGTTGACCGGTCTCGAAACCGGCACCCCCGTATGCGGCGGCGGGGGTGACATGGCGTGCATGGCGGTGGGCAGTGGTGCGATACGTCCCGGCGTCGTCGGCGTAGGCATTGGCACGGCGGGACATGCCATCGCATACGCGGAAACGATAGACGACAGCGCGTTCAACCAACTGTGGCCCATGTGTCATGCCGTACCGGGCGCGTATTTCTGGCTTGGATGTTCGTATACCGGTGGGGGGAGTCTTACCTGGCTGAGTGAGCAGTTGGACGAGGATTTTGAACGGCTCACGCGACAGGCGGCGCAGACCCCACCCGGTAGTGAAGACCTGTTTTTTATGCCGTGGCTGGCCGGAACCGCCACCCCGCACCCCGATGCGGCGGCCCGCGGCGGATGGATCGGGCTTACGCTTCGACATACCAAAGGCCACATGGTGCGAGCCCTTTTGGAAGGCGTAGCATTCGACCTGCGGCAGTCGCTGGAATGCTTTGCCCGGCTCGGACTTCCGGCGGACGATCTACGGCTTGGCGAAGGCGGGGTAAAATCGCAGCTGTGGCGACAGATTCTCGTGGATACGTTTGGGCGTGACGGACGGTTGATGGAACTCAAAGACGCCTCCGCCATCGGTGCGGCACTAATCGCCGGGGTCGGGGCGGGCGTTTTCGATTCGTTCGGGACCGCGTGCGACCGGGCGGTCCGTCTTGGCGATAACGTCGTCTGTGACCTCGAAACTTCTGCGCTTTACAACCGGCAATTTGCCCGCTACCGGTCGTTGTATCCTACCTTGAAACCATGGTTTCAGGAGATCTGACCGCCGTCTGAAAAAGTCGCCAGAGTGAGCAAAAAACCTGCTGACATCGCCGACCAGGGCTACCACAGACGGCTGGAACCGCGCCGTCTCCACCGGGAACTCGACCTCGCTATCCGTGACGCCTACGGGTGGGCGGATTTGAATCTGAGGCACGATTTCACGAGGTCGAGACACTGTGTAACAAGACGGTGCAAGCCTCAGAGAAAAAGACCACTCCGGTGAATCAGGTCTCAGATTATCCGCCATTAACCAGAGCGCTTCTCAGAGAGATTGTGCGACGCATTCTCTCGATCGGTTCTCCTCAGAAAATTGTCCTCTTTGGCGCTCATGCCCGTGGCGATTCCAGACCAGACAGTGATCTGGACATCCTGATCATTGAAGACTCGTCGCCGCGCCGCGCAGGGCATGACAGAAGGTTTCGAGCCGCTTTACCTTAAGCGCGTTGCCATGCAGCGTGGCCTGGGCTTTTTTGATACGCGCCATAGCCAGCAGGGTGGGAATACGATCCGCCGGGATATCCGCAACCGAGATATCCTGCCGGTTTACAGGCGTCTGAAGCATACGATCCAAAAACTCGTTGGCCTGCACGGCCGTAGCCAGATGCACCGGGTTGAGTTCCCGCGAGATGTGTGTAACCCATGAACACACGGCCCCGCCGTCAAGCGTAGTATCCGTCAACGCGGCAGAGGCGCCATGCAGGTTTTCCATCAACAGCAGATCGCGTATCACACCCGACAGGATATCGGCGCGTACCACCGCCGCATCGTAGCAGGTCAAGAGGTCCGGGTCGTGCAAAAACGACGTTTGCCCCTCGATAAACTCGTCATACTGCACATGCCACTGAAGCGCACGCTCTTCGGGGGCAAAACGCGGTTTCCGCTCGGCAAACACCTTGCGCCGACCGTGCGTCTCGCCTCGAATCGGATAGTGTCGGACAATAAAAGGCACCGGGCACACCCGTCTTCCCGGAAAAACGACCATGTGTCCGCCGTGCTGGGCCAGTTGCACCGGGTGCGGCGTCTGTTTCCACGCTTTGATCTGGGTAGTGTTAAACAGTTCACCAGGTTCGTAGTAGGTCAAATGGGTGCGGATATCGGTCCCCGGTATAAAATCGTCATCCACCGGACGAAAATTGAGCAGTTCGAACTGTATCGCGTTAAACCCCAGCGAATCCACATAGTGCATGCCGTCCGCAAGCCCCATGTCGAGCCACGGACTCTCTCGAAATTCGTCCGCATCCGCATGTATAAACCAATCCGCACGCAGATGCGCCGCCAACTCTTCCTTGCGCCGCAAAATGTCCCGCCATACATACTCGCGCTGATTACGCTCTGGATACCCGCTGTCTTCGGGAAATCGCTCGATGTGAAGCAGACCGCGGCCCAACCATGACCGGGCCTGTTCTATCGTGTTGTCGGTCGAATGGTTGTCGATCAGATACACCTTGACCCCGTTGTAGATCAGATCGCCGATGACATGATAGATGACGTCGCCTTCGTTGTGTGCGGCAATAAGGGCAATCACCCTGAAGTCGCGCAACGGCGTGGCGCGAGTCGGAGCCGGGCGTTGCGCAGCATCCGACCCGTTTACCGCAACGCGCCGGATGCTGGATATGCAGTGACGGAGGTGCCTCGTCTATCCTTCAAACCCACACACTTCGGCCGCAGCGGACAACGCCTCCGCCTCATCGAGCGTGACCCCCAACCCGGGGCGGTCGGGCACGTCGATATGACCGTTTCGGATGATGTTGCGTTCCTTGATAAGCCGCTCCCACAACGGGTTGTCCAGATGATGAAACTCCAACACCTGAAAGTTGGGCACGGCAGCGCAAACATGACACACATGTACCGTACCGATCGGGCCACAGATGTTGTGTGGTGAAAGCGGGATATAGTACATATCCGCCATGTCGGCGATGCGGCGCCCTTCGAGCAGACCGCCCGCTTTGGCAAGGTCGGGGGAGATGATGTCGGCTGCCTGCTGGTGGATCAACTCACGAAACCCATGCCGAGTATAGAAGTTTTCTCCGGTGCAGATAGGCGTGCGCGTCGCCGCCGCGACTTTGGCCATCGCCTCCACATTTTCCGGCGGTATCGGATCTTCGAGCCATAACAAGTTCAAATCCTCGAAAGCATACGCGATCTTCAAAATATCCACCGGCGCGTATGCCCAGTGCGCGTCAATGGCAAGATCGGTATTGGAATCGAGCGTCTCACGGATGGCGGTCACAACCTCTATATAGTACGCGATGTCGTTGTTGGTGATACATCGGTTGTACGGGTCGCGGCGTGTCGGCAAAGGGTCGATGTCGAACTTGATCGCATCAAAACCGCGCGCTTCCACTTCCTTTGCCTTTTTTGCGTATGCTTCGGGGGTTTCCTCGTCGCCGGCGTGACAATCGTTATACAACCGAATACGGTCGCGGAACTTGCCGCCTAAAAGCTGCCAGAT
>Ga0194132_10006862_pt1 | contig 17367 bp, 8 predicted proteins | sample TA2KigOf80mmetaG_FD_148612 | JGI IMG/M metagenome (GOLD analysis project Ga0194132, IMG submission 148612) | Freshwater microbial communities from Lake Tanganyika, Tanzania - TA2015054 Kigoma Offshore 80m | ecosystem: Environmental > Aquatic > Freshwater > Lake | place: Tanzania: Lake Tanganyika...
TGGATGTTTTTCCTCTCGCGCGGTCGGAGGCGGCGAGCCAAGCGCCCCCGCCAAACCCATTCTCAGCAATCAACTCCACGGATCGTGGAGTTCTCTCGGCTGATTTCGGTGATCTGTCGCTGTAGTGTTAGCAGCGGAGCAGCCGCTTTCCCGTCGGAAGGGTGCATGACAGGGTGCTTAAGGTCAGCCGCCCTGGTCAGCGATCCGCGGCTCTCGTGGCTTTCGACTCAGCACGGACCGCCTGGGGCACCTGATTCAACGTATAGACTCCGGTGGAGTGGACGAGATGCTCACCGCCCGCGTTTCTGATGCCAGTCGCTGAAATGGAGTAAACTCGGCCAGGAACTAACGGTTCGGTCGTCAAATCCACGATGCGATCGTTGTCGGCCAGTTCGACTCGTTTGATTTGCACCGGCGTGCGGTCCAGTTCCGGCGAACCGTACGCGCCCGTGAACTCGTACCGGTAGTGTTCGATCGAATATGACCCGGTTTGCAATGCCGTTGCGGGCGCTGCCGGTTGCGTAAGCCGCAGCCGGAATCCGGAGGCGAGGGCGTGAATCGATTGAATCTCAAACGGTGTCGCTCCCGTGAAGTCGATTCGGAACAAGGCCCCGCGATCCGGCTGAGCCATCCAGGCCGGTTGAGTGATCGAACCCACGTAAAGCCGGCCTTTCGGATCAAACGCCAGCGCGAGCGGCCCCACCAAGCCGCGGCCCCAAAAGGAAAAGCATGCGCCTTGATAAACGCCATTGATCTTCTCCACGTTCGCCCGAATGATCGCGCCGCCGTGCATGAGTTCGGCCATGAAAAACTGGCCGCCAAACGGGCCGAAGTTGCCGTCCGGACTGTAAGCGATTCCGTTGATCGATTTGGCCCAGGCGTACGGAACCCAAATCGCCGTTTCGCCCGGCGTCCGTTTCGTAACTTCCGGCCGCGCCGAATTCGGATAGCCGTAGAATCGGTCCTCCACGACGTGACAGAGCTTGTTGGCGGGCACCCATTCGCCCTGATTGTCGCTGAAGAAAACTTCACCGCCCGGTCCATTCGCCCATCCGACGGCGTTCCGCAATCCGAACGCGATCTCCGTGAAACTCGCCTGGCCGCGCTCCAGCGCCAGACTCAACACGCCGCCCATTCCCGGCAAATTTCGGTCATCGGCGTGGGGCGCAAAGCTTAGGACAAAACTTCCCGTCCGATCCCGAACCAGCCCATAAGCCCAGTCGTATTTGTTGCCTGTGCTGTGCGGCAGAGCAGCAACCCGGTCAAATCGGTCGGCTACTCCGTCGTGATCCACGTCCACAATTCGAGTGAGATTCCGCCTGTGGAGCAAGTACAGGGCGTCACCCTCGTGGAGCATCGCGTAAGCATCCTGAAATAAGCCGCGGGCATAGTCTTTGAACACGGCTTCAGTGCCGTCTTCCTCGGGATCATGCAGGGCGAATATCTCTCCCAGCTTCAAAGAGGCAACGAAGAGATGTCCACTCTTCGGATCAACTGCGAGCGCGGAAGGCATGATGCGGTCTTCACCGTTCAAGGTTTTTGGGATCGCGTATCGAATGGCGCGATAGCCGGGGCGTTCAAGTGCGCCCGGTACTTCCGCTTCGCGAGCATCGCGACTTCTGTGAAAGGTAGATTCGTTGATGGAAGAGGTCTTGGTTCGGCTCAAATCCGGCAGTTCGTATGTGAAGCTGCCGGACCACGATTTGGCGCCTGAATCCGGAACCCCAGAAATGGTCAGCATGTTCCCGTCGGCCTGCACGCGTGCCTGGCCCTGCAAATTTGTCCAGCCATTCGCAGCGGCAACGCTCGGTGAAGTTCGATCAGCGGTCTCCCCCAAACTCAGGCTTGCTTTGATCCGGACCGAACCATCCGCCGGAATGTTCGCCACGCGCCATTCGCGCCGCAATCGCCGGTCGGCGCCGGTAGAATCCATCCGCAACAACTCTTCAACTTGGACTGCATGCGAATCGTCGATCGTTCGAAATCGGAGCCTGGCGCCGTCCGCAAGTCGGTCGTAGCCCAGAAACTCCAGCCCTTCTCCAACCGCGTCGCCCTTCGCATCCATCAATTGAAACGCCGGCCTAGCCGCGAGCTCGACAACGTTCGACGCGTTCGAGAGCGAAAAGCTTCGCCAGCCATTCGGGTTTCTCAGGATTTGCGAACCGCTCCGCACGCTATGCAGCGTCGTGTTGCCGAGGTCGTACACGATCAGATCGTGGCTCCCGAACTGGACACACAGACTTTCGATCATTTCCCCACCGCCGATTCGAATCGGAATTTGGGCGATGAGCGGCGGCTCTCCGGCGGCCGGCGCGTGCACGGGGATCTGTGGGCGCGGCTGCGGACTCGGAGCATTCGTTCCCAGCGAAAGAAAGGACCAGATCGCGTCCATTTGCCGGCGTGCATCTCCGTTCAGCACGTTCGAAATCGGCGCCGGTTCGCCCTTCGGAAAGAAGACGGGCATCGGTGTGCCGGGATGAATTCGCGCCGGGTTTTCCAGCCAGCGATGGAACCAGTCGCGCCGGATTCGGTACGCCGCGCTCGTCAACTCCGGTCCAACCGCGCCGGGATCGACCCCGGTGAGTTCTTTGCCCGACCAGATGTGACACGAGACGCACGCGTAACCATCGAATCCGACCAGCCCGGCACCAAACATCGACAACGTCGGCTCGGAGTCCGTTTCCAAGGTTCCCTTGTTCGAGGACGAACTGACCGGCACCACCTCGCCGTCTCGCTCGGCTAACGCCTGAACAATCTGCCCGGCTTCATCGCCAAACGCGGGCATTCGGTAAGAATACCAGGAGGGCCGAACCCCTCGCACGCCGTTGCCAATAGCTTCAAGCAAATACGCGGGCGTGTATTTGGACAGCGCCTCGGTCAAGCGCGGCGTCCGCTGATACGGCAACCGCATCAGATGCGGCGTCCATAAGCTCTGGCCAACTACCTCGATGGACGGCGGCGAGTCGCCGTCGGACTGGTGGCAGACAAAGCAGCTCGAATGCTTCAAAAGCTGCTGGCGTTCGGCGAATCGCGACTCGTGCTTCTCAAATTCGGCGACCGAGGCAAAAGCAGCGATTTTTTCTCGGTCGGACTGAGAGATTGAGAAATGGGGTAAATGGCCAGAGCCAAGGCACCCGGACTCCGAATTTCTGGCTAGCTCAGTCAGCCGGAGCAGAGTTGGAACGGTGTCGATTCCTTCAACGCCAGGATGACAGGCCGCGCAGGCTTTTCGGCGGACCAGCGCCGCGCCAGTGGCCGCAGGGTCTTCAGCGGCGCCGGTGCTTTCCGCGATCGCCTTGATCTCGTCGGCACGGGGTGGTTCATCATCGCTTCGCTGCCGCACCGCGGGTTTCGACCACATCAACAAATAGGCCGCGATGTCACGGGCGGTTCGCGGTTCCAACGGCAAGCGAGGCATCCGGCCATCCGGGTAGCGCGTGCGCGGGGCAGCCAGGAATTCCGCCAACTGCGCGGCGGTGAATCGATCCGCGAGATTCACGAAAGGCGTTCGCGTGGTTCGTTCCGAGACGGTGGCGTTTTCGTCCACGGTGGTGGGAGATGCCGGTTCTCCCGGTTCGGGCAAGTGATGGCACGCCGCGCAACCCAATCCGACAAACGCCTGCCGGCCGGCTCGATGGTCTCCAGCATCACGTGGGTTTCCTTGCGGAATCTCGGACGCGCCGCGCAAAAGAAAATCAGCGATTAACGAAGCCTCGATGAAACCGCGGCGGTCCGCGGTGAACAATCGCGGCATGCGCGCATGACCGCGGAGTTCCCCAGGACTCCGCAGCCAGGCGACCAACCAGTCGCGCCTAACCCGGCTCGCGAGTTTTTCCAGGGAAGGACCGGGCGGCGTGCCGGCCACGCTTGGGAATGCTTCCGTATGACACTGGGCGCAGCCGAACTGCCGAACCAATTCACGGCCTTCTTCCATTTTCTCCTGCGCTTGAAATCCGGGCGGAACGGCGCTCGATGCGTGGCGCAATCTCGACGCGGCCAACGGTTCGGCTGAGAAGCTCTCCCCTTCCCACCAGATTTGAATGCGCGCCGGCGCGTTTGCGAGCGACCGGTATTGGATTTCCAACGGGTAAGTTCCCTGGGCGCGTTTCAAGATCGCGGTGGATTCGATTCTCCGCCTCGCCTCGGCGCTGCGCACATCGAAGATATTCACGCCGTCGATGACCATTCTGAGCTCACCGCTGAGGAAGGCGAAGAACCGAATCGAATCGTCCTCTTTCAACGCGAGTTGACCGCGCCAAACCACTCCAAACGCCCCCGGAGGAATCCGAGGATGCGGGCTGGACGCACTCCAGTTGAAGGCTGGCTTAGGGTCCACTCGGAGGAGCGGGGGTGCGCCGGGCGGTGGATTCAAGGACTGATATTCAGCCAGCAGGCCCGGGCGAGTTTCGGTCGCCGAACTGGCCGAGCCGAGTTGCCCGAAACAAAAGGCAATTGCAGACGCAAGTGAGGAGGAACGGAGCAGCACAAGTCGTCAAAGTAGGGCAGGCTTCCAGCCTGCCCATCAAGGCGTATCAGAGGAAACCCAGTCGGGCAAGCGGCAGCAGGATGCCTGCCCTACTCTTGAGAGCCTGTCTGAAAATTGTCTTCTGGGTGGAACAGGCCACCGGCCTGTTGCGGCGGGCTACCAGTCCGCCGGGCCTTTTGGCGGCAGGTTGCCGCCAAACACGGGCTGGTAGCCCGTTCCACCCATTTTTCAGACAGGCTCTGAGGAACTCTTTTCCGCAGGTTTGGGGTTATCGCTTCACCAAACGGTAGAGCCTGGCGCCAGCCTGGGCGCTCAACGAGAGCTAACGACGTACCTCCCTTGAGGGACTTGAGGAAAGGAGAATCCCTGTCATCAAATTGGCACTGCGCCCGAGCGGCGGTGGCGCATTAGTGTGGATTCGCGCCCGCCAGTCGTTCATTCTCTCTCGATGACATTCAAGATTGCAGTTTTGCCGGGCGACGGCATCGGCGCGGATGTCATCGCCGAAGGCGTTAAAGCGCTCCGCGCCGTCGAATCGCGTCTCAAGGAAGTGAAGTTTGAGTTGGAAGAATTCTCGGTCGGCGCCGGGGAATACCTTCGCAACGGCGATCCGTTGCCGGCAGCCACGCTTGCCCGTTGCCGTGAGCATCACGCCATCCTCCTTGGCGCGATGGGGCTGCCGGAGGTTCGCTGGCCGAACGGGCTTGAAATGACGCCGCAACTCGATTTGCGCGAGAAGCTCGATCTTTTCTGCGGCTTGCGTCCCATCCGCCTCTATCACGCGAACGACACGCCGCTCAAATCCTGCCGCGCTGGCGAAATTGATTTCGTCCTCTTCCGCGAAAGTTGCGAAGGCTTGTTTTCCGGACGCCTCGCCCGGAAGCCGGCTGACGATTCCGAAGCCACCGACACAATGCGGATCACCCGCAAAGGGGCGGAGCGCATTTTCCGAGCCGCCTTCCGCGAGGCTACTCGCCGCCGGGGGCTGGTCACGCTCGTGGACAAAGCGAACGTGCTGCCGTCGATGGCATTTTTTCGCCGCATTTTCGACGAAGTGAGCTGGGAATTCCCGTCCATTCGCACCGAGAAAGTCTATGTGGATGCGGCGGCGCTTTACCTGGTTCAGCGCCCGCAGCGCTTCGATGTAATCGTCACCGAGAACATGTTCGGTGACATTCTGTCCGATCTTGCGGCGGGACTCGTCGGGGGAATGGGCATAGCTCCCTCCGGCGACATCGGCGAGCGACACGCGGTGTTTCAACCATCCCACGGAACCGCGCCGGACATCGCCGGCAAGGGCATTGCGAATCCCGTGGCCACGATCCTTTCGGTTGCCCTGATGCTGGAGTGGCTGTCAAATTCAGAGACCCAACGCGGCGCGGCCAAGATTCACAAGGCTGTCGCCAAGGTTTTTGAGACCCCGGCGAACCGCACACCGGACCTTGGCGGGAAGCTTTCCACGGCGGAGATGGGTGATTTGATCGCTCGCGAAATTCTCACCGAAGAATCTTGAATCCATCTGCAGCCAATCCGCGGAGCCCGGCGCCTTCAGAGCCTGTCTGAAAATTGCGTGGGGTCCTGCGGCGAGGGATTTTGGCTGTGGCCAAGGCGGCGAGCCCGGAGCATCCCCGCAGCGGGCTGTGACGGGTGAGCCAACGCAGGCCACGGACAAAAGACCCGCCGCCCGGAGGGTTTTCGCAGAAAAAGCCGTCTGGCTTCGTTGCTCCTCGGTCAGAGACCGCTGCGGGTATCCTCCCTCGTCGTGCCTCGCCATCCGGCCTTTTCTGCGAAAACAGGACTCCCACGGAATTTTCAGACAGGCTCTCAGACTCCAAATCAGAATGTCGAAACCCGAAACAAATTCGCAAAAGGAGAAATGGGCAAATCCGTGCATAGTTCGAGAAGTGTGCACATGCAGAACAGCGCGTGGGTTTGCCCGCTAAACAGGATTCGACAATCCGCGGTGATCCTCCTTTAATGCCGCCATGAAACACTTCTCCTTTTTCCAATTGATCGTCTCTCTGGCGGCCACTCTGGCCCTCGTGCTTTCGGTTCGTTCGTCTGCCCAGGCGGCTGAACCCGCCTCGAACGCTCGCGAAATGCGGGTCTATTTCGGCACCTACACGGACGCCAAAAGCAAAGGCATTTACGTTTCCCGGCTCGATCTGAAAACCGGCCAGCTCGCGCCCGTCGAGCTCGCCGTCGAAACCAAGAGCCCTTCATTCCTCGCGGTTCATCCGAGCCGCCGATTCTTATATGCCGTCGGCGAAGTCGCCGATTTCGGCGGCAAGCGAGCCGGTTCCGTCAGCGCGTTTTCCATCGATCGGCAAACCGGCAAGCTGACGGTTTTGAATCAGCAATCATCGGGCGGCGACGGCCCTTGCCATCTGGTCGTGGACAAGGCCGGCAAAAACGTGCTCGTCGCCAACTACGGCGGCGGCAGCATCGCCGCGTTGCCCGTGGGCGGCGACGGCAAGCTCGCCGAGGCCAGCGCGTTCATCCAGCACACCGGGTCGAGCGTGAATCCGTCGCGCCAGAAAGAGCCGCACGCGCACTCGATCAATCTCGACGCCGCGAACCGTTTCGCCGCCGCTGCCGATCTCGGCCTCGACAAGGTTCTGATTTACAAGTTCGATCCAGCCAAAGGCACGCTCGTGCCGAACGATCCGCCTTCTGCGTCCGTCAAGCCGGGTTCCGGTCCGCGCCATTTTGCGTTCCATCCGGCAGGCCGATATGCGTATGTCATCAATGAGATTCTGTGCAATGTCACGGCGTTCGCCTACGACGCCGGCCGCGGAACCCTCACCGAAATTCAAACTATCTCGACGCTGCCCGGCGAAGTGCAGCGCGGCTATTCGACGGCGGAAGTGCAGGTTCATCCCTCGGGCAAGTTTCTCTACGGCTCGAATCGTGGCCACGACACCATCGCTGTGTTTTCTATCGATGAAAACACGGGCAAGCTCACGGCTGTGGAGAACGAATCGACTCAAGGCAAAACGCCGCGAAATTTCGGGATTGATCCCACAGGCCAATATCTTCTGGCCGCGAACCAGAACTCCGACACGGTGGTGGTGTTCCGCATCGACCCCAAGACCGGCGCGCTGAATCCGACCGGCCAGACGCTTCCCGTGCCCGCGCCGGTGTGCGTGAAGTTTCTCGCCCTTTGAGAGACCGTGGGAGCGCCGGCATCCCTGCCGTTACATTTGAGCGAAGAACTGCCGGGCGATTATCGCCTCCTTCGGGGGGATATTTTGGAGACGAATATCCAAAGTCCGCTCGCCGGCAGGGATGCCGGCGCTCCCACCATGAATCACGGCACAGCCGGCGCGACCAGGCGGTAGAAGCGGCCTTGGGCGCGCGGGGCGGGATCGAGGATCGTTTCCACGCGATTGGTGGCGCGGAACGCGATCGTCATCAGGTTCAGCCACGCCTCCGCATTCAACGAGTCCTTGAATTGCACCGTGTAAGTCCGGTTCGAGCGCGCAAGGAATTGGAGGTGCGCGGAGGCAGCATCTTTTTTGGCCCATTCCAGCTTGAACGAATCGCTCTTGTCCTTCGGGTTCGAGCCGGCCAGATACTCCTGCGCGTTGGTTAAGCCGTCGCCATCCGCGTCCAGCAATGCATCCGCGGCGTTGTTTGTCGCCAAACCATTCGCGGCCTCCCAAACGTCCGCCATGCGGTCCTTGTCGAAATCGGCAAAAACCAGCAGCGGCGCGTCCAGGCTGATGGCTGGCGTTCGAGCGGACGCAACGTTCGTGATGAGCACGCTGTAGGAACCTGCGTCGGACAACTGCACGTTGGCCAAAACCAGCGTCGCATTGGTTCCAAATGGGAGCGTCGTGGCGTCGCGCCGCCAGCGATAACTGAGCGGTGGCGTGCCGGTCGCCGCCACGTTCAGGACTACGGTATCGCCCACCAGCGCCATCTGGCCTTGCGGCTGGAGCACAATTTGCGGACGGACCAGCACGTTGATGATCGCCGGGGCGCTGGTCCTCGAGCCAATGCGATCCGCGACCACGACGTCGTAAGCGCCGCTTTGCGGCAACTGCGCGTTGGTCAACACCAGATTGGCTCCGGTAGCTCCCTGAATGTTCGCGCCGTTGAAACGCCACTGATACGTGACCGGTCCGGCGGCCTTCACCGAAACGGCGATTGGGACATTGACGCCTGGGTTCACGTTGCGGCTGCGCGGATGGAGAACGATTTTCGGCGGTTCGAGCACGGTGATCCGGGCCGGGGCGCTCGCCATAGCGCCCGTGCCATTCACGACGACAGCCTGATACTCTCCGGCATTCGCGCCGTTGATCGCGCTGAGGGACAACGCCGCGTTGGTCGCGGTGCGCAAGTTTTGGCCCTGGAAACGCCATTGATAGGCAAACGGCCCGGCGCCTTCGGCCAGCACGTTCAACGTCACGTCCGATCCGCCAACGACAATCTGGCTCGCCGGCTGCCGGGTGATGGCTGGAGGCGTCGGTTGTTTATTCGCAGTTCCAGGTGTGGGCGCGGCAACGCTCCAGGTCGCGGGGTCATTTCCGTGTTGAGTGCTGCCTTTCCGCTGGAGCGAATGGCCGATCCCATCCGCAGCGACCGGCCACGGCGCCGTGTCCGAATAATCAATTGCGTCCACCAGAATCGTTGGAATTCGCGCGGAGTTTGTGCCGGGGGCGGGCTCCGGTTCGCCCGGCTTGAACAACTTCACGCTGCCCGCCCGGTTGTCCAACCGTCCTTTGTACGGGCCCAGAATTCCGATGTCAGGAGCCACCTTGTATTTGGAGCGGAAGGCGGATAGTTGCGCCGGCTTCGTCGCAGGATTGAAAGTCACCACCAGCAAATACCCTTGCGCAGCGAGGACCTGATTGGCCGGAAATTCAAAATCCACGGTGCCGCGCAGCGTCCAGGTGTTCGTCGAATGGACCGGATCAAAGAGGGGCACGGGCTGCGCGGTGGCGTTGTGCAGCTCGATGTATTCGTCCTCGTCGTTGTCCCAGTAGCGATCGTTCGCGAACACGGCCGGAAGGTGATACATGATCTCGTTGACAATGACGGGGCCGACCTTGGGTCCGGTGTTGGCGGCCTGGAGGGAAGCAGCGAGTTGGGGCGCGAATTGTTCTTGCCCCGCGCTGTTCACCAAACGCCCGAAGGTCACGTCCGGCTCCGACCCCTCGAAGGCAAAGCCGTGCGTGTACCCTTGAAGATTTCCCGCGCTGTCCGCCGCGAACAGATGGACCTGTTCGCCAAAGCGGTTGAATGAAAAACCCGCCGAACGGTCTGGGTTGTTGTTGAAGTCGTCTTCGTCAAACACCTTGAACCCGCCGGCCGGAATCGTAGTGCCGTTCGGAATCCGGAACTTTTTTGGCGCGCCGGGATCATCGCTCAAGAACCACCCGCCCACGTGCGCCGGAGCCCCAGCGGGATTGAACAGCTCAATCGCATCTTTCCGGTCCCCGTAAGCCAGAACTTCGTTGATGACGATAGGCGCAACCGCCGGCGGGGCCGGATCCGTTTCGCCCGGCGAACCTCCCGGCTTCGCGCTGACCCGCCACGCGGACCGGAGACCGAGTTGTTCCGCGGCGGTGCTTTCGTCCGCCAGCACGAGGGAAAAGCCCAAACTGTCCGTCGCGCGATGCCAGCCGTCCGCGTAGGCGAAGTCCAGAATCGTTTCGCCCGACGTGTTCCGCATGGCGAGGCGTTCGCCGTTGTTGTCCAGGTTGCCAGAATAGGGCCCGACGATGGCGGAACGCGGCACGGTCGGATTGCGCCGGCTGAAAGCGTCGCGGTTCTTGGCCAGCACCAGCCGCCGGCCCGCGGGCAAGGCCTGATCGGAGGCGTTGCCGAACGTGAATTGGATGCCGCTGGAAAACGCGACACCGTGCAGATCGAGCGTTCGCCCGCTCGCGTTCTTCAATTCAAGGAACTCGAAATCGTCCGCCGTGATCGCGGCGTCCGCCGCTCGTTCCGCGGGCGTCGGCGCGACAGGGTTGTAGTGAATCTCGGTGACAATCAAGTCGCCCGCGCTGGGTTCAGCGAACTCCGAGAAGCGCGCCTCGGTCAAGCCGGACCACGGACTTGAAACCGGCGGATTGCTTCCGCCGACCAGGTTTCGGTGATTCTGGTTGCGGGAGCGAGCCTTCACCGTGGCCTTCTGCGCCAACGCGACGGGGCCGCTGTAAATCAGCGCCGAGGGCGACACGTTGCCGCCGGGAAGGCGCGGGTCCGATCCGTCCAGCGTGTAGTAAATCGTCGCTCCATCCGGCGCGGTCATGGTGAGGTTGAAGTCGGCGAAAAGCGGTCCGCTCACGCGGCTGAAAATGGGTTTCTGGAGCAGATTCGTGTCGAAGAAATCGATCCGGTTGGTCAGCCAGTTCTTCAAGAAATTGATCTCGCCGGCCTGAGAGTTTCCACGTTTGGGCTGCCGCCATTTGGCAAAATCGCGCGGCGCGGATTCGGCGACCTCCGCCGCCAGAGAGTCAATCAGGTTCAGAACTTCCTCGTGGCTGAACGGGCCTTCGCGCAGTTCTTGCCAGCGGTCGATCCAGCGTTGCCAGAAGTTGGGATCGCGAAACAGCCGGCTCCACCAGACTTCGGTGAAGAAGTTGGCGCCCCACTCCCGTGGATTGTCGTCGCGGCTGTCCTGGGAGCCGAGCGTCCGGTCGTAATCCCAGAGCGGGCCATACACCAGCGGACCATTGCGCGGCTTGTGAAAGAACGAACTCAAACGCAGCGCATCGACATTCCAGGTGAGGGTATCGACGACGTGGAAATCGATCCAGGCGGCGGCATTGACAAAGGGCGCGTAGCCAAGCGTCGGGTGCGCGAAGTTGGCGCTGTTGAGCGCGTCCCGGAAGGCGTTGAAATAGTTCGTGAGATACTGGCGTTGCGCGAAACGTTCAGGCAGTTTGATCTCCGCTTCTTTCGGTTCGACATACGCGATTTCCCGGCCGCCCGCATGAAGGCCGACATCGCCCGGGTCCAGCCGGTCAATCTTGAAAATGTATCCCCCGGTCACGCCCGGAGGTTCCGCATCGCCGGGGAGCAGTTCGTCGATATCGATGCGGTCTTTGCCGCGTTTGACTTTTTCCAGGATGTTGTAAACCCCGGCGTAGCTGGCGGAGGAAATCGGCCCGTTGACAGTTCCGGAGCTGACGTACACTTCCACAAAACGATAGCGCGGCGCGTAGCGGCCCGTGCGGTGGCCGAACGCAAAGGCCAGGGGATTGCGGATGAGGGACGGATCCCAATTGTAAGGGGCGTGGAAGACCCAATCCGGATCCGCCGGCAGGTCGAGAATGGAAAAATCCTTAGGCCGGTTGGCTTCATCCCATATTTCCACCGCGTAGTTCGGCTTGGGCTGGTTGGCGGTGCTGGAACCGCGATCCTTGAATGCGGCTCGCGTGGAGGAATCCGGCGCGTTGGTCAGCGCGCTGCGTCCCCGGACCGGCTCGTGAATCGTCATTACCGCCGGCAGGTAGGACGTGCCGTTGAGCCGGCCGCCGCCGAAACTGTGAATCACAAGAATGGGGAGATCCGAAGTGAAATTCACGACGTTCGCGCTCAGCGCAATGAAGCTTTCCGTCCGCACGGGGCCCGGAAACAATCCCGGCGCATACAATTGCGCCCGCACCTGCGCGCTGGTGCTGATGTTCAACGGACTGGAATAAATGGGCGAAGTGTCCCCCGGCAGCGACCGATCCAGCGTGTAGCGAATCACGGCTCCGGGAACGGGTTCCGCCGGCTTTAGGGTCAACAGGAAGGGATCGACGAATGTCGTGGTGTCTCGCGAAAACCGCACTTCGCCCGCCGAGCCGGGAAGGCCGGCTACGTTCGCCCCTCCGGGAGTGACCGCGTTAAAAAACCGAAACACGTTCGTCAGCGTCTTGGTCTGGCGCGCCACGAATTCCGGGAGCAGAAGAAAGTCCGGATCGAACTGGCTTCGGTTCAGCGCGTGAATTGCCAGCACGTTTTGTCCGGGCCGCACCAGGCTCGAACGGTCGATCAGATTGATCCGCTCGCTGACGAGCGCCAGGGCGTTGGAGCGCGCGTTGACGGCAAAGGAATTCCACTCCAGCGCGGCAGGCGCCAGCCGGCGCGCGATTTCCTGGCCGTTCAAATAAGCCACGAATCCGTCGTCATACCGCATCAGGAGCTGGAGATCGTTCACGTTGGAAAGGTCGGTTCCGGCAAAGGCGAGGCGGACGTAAGCTGTGGCGTTCACTCCGCTCACTTGCGCCTCAATATCGGTGCCGTCCAGGTTGTCGAAACTAAGCGGCCCGGTGGTCTTGTCGAACTTGAGCGCGGTCTTGGCCTTCACCCAGGATGAATCGTCAAATGCAGGCTGAATCCATTCCGTGCCGATGCTGCGGGTGGGAATGAGAATTCGCGCTTCCGCCCCCGGCGCGATCAGCGCCTCCGTGCGGACGTCTTCGATCGCCAGCCCGTAAGACCGTCCTTCCTGTTGCGGCGGGAACGTCGGGGCGAATTCGCTGGCGATGGTTTTGCCGTCGGGTTTGACCAGACCCAGGTACTCGCCATCGGCGTTGAGTTTGAAGTTCGTGTGCAATGGCTGCCCCGGCTTGGCGCGGTCAGCGCCCGACGCGTAAACTGTCAGGTATCGTTGTGGAGGGAGATTGGTCGCGGGGAAGCGCCACTTGGTCAGATTCGCCTGTTCGTCCGTGAGAGAGTAGCCTGCCAGATTCACGGCGTTGGTGCCCGCGTTGTAGATTTCGATCCAATCCGAATACTCGCCGAGGTCGTCGAGGACGGAACGATCGTTCGCGGCCATGAATTCTGAGATCAGAATGGAATCGTCGGCGCGGGCGGGCGGGAGACTGATCCTGGCCGTCAAGGTGAGGAGAAAAGCCAGGAGTACATTTGCGGGGGAAGTCATAGCAACAGCGGTCAACGTGCGCTTGGTTAGCATGGGTTGCAGCGATGCCGTGATTAGTAGGCGAACCTTCGCGATTGATCAATTCCATTCCTTGCGGAGCGACTCCGGCGTCAACCCTTGCCCACGCAGCGCCTGCAGACTCAGCGCGTCGTGCCGTTTGGCCAACCTTTGACCCGCTTCGTCCGTCATCAACGGACAATGATAAAGCGCCGGCGCAGACCAGCCGAGCGCCCGATAAAGCAGGAGCTGGCGCGCGGTGGACCTCAGCAAGTCCGCGCCCCGCACGACTTCCGTAATCTGCATGGCCGCGTCATCCACGACCACGGCCAGTTGATACGAGGGAAAGCCGTCCTGCCGCCAGACCACGAAATCCCCGAGGTCCTTCCCGGCCGTGAACCGCTGCGGGCCAAAGCCGCCATCGACAAAGGAAACAACCTCGCCGTCGGGTACCCGGAAACGCCAGTTCATTTTCCTCTCGGCGGTTGGCGATGGGCGGTTGGCAATCGGTGATTGGGGACTGCCGATTGGCGATTGCCGATTGGCGATTGACACATCCGCCAAGGCGTAATCCGTAAAACGTGAAACGTAACGCTCGCGGCACGTGCCGGGGTAAATCGGTTCGTCGTCCTCGGCGTGAGGCGCCTGCAACGCCTGTTGAATGTCTTTGCGCGAACAGGTGCAGGGATACACCGCGCCCAGATTCTGCAACTTCTCAAACGCTGCGCGATAAAGCTCCAGCCGCTCGCTTTGGACGTACGGCCCGAAAGCTCCTCCGCAATCCGGGCCTTCCTGCCAGTGGATTCCAAACCACCGCAAGTCCTCGAACAGCGCCCGGGTAAACTCCGTCTTGCAACGGGCGCGATCCAGATCTTCGACCCGCAGGACGAGCGTGCCGCCGCAGTCGAGCGCCCGCTGGTGCGCGATCCAAAACGTCCGCGCGTGGCCCAGGTGCAAAAAGCCCGTGGGCGAAGGGGCGAGGCGGCCGCGGTAAGTTCTGCGGCGGAATGATTCGTCGGTCACGGCGATTCTTTAGCACCGCCGGCAGGGAGCGTGAAACGTAATGCGTAATGCGTAAAACGTAATGCGTGAAACGTGAAGCGTGAGGCTCGGGCAACGCCTCGGTAAACGGTGGTGGAGCGAGGCTCCTGCCGAGCTGTGCATCGATAACGATTGGCTCGCCGCTCTTTTGTCCATCTTTTTGGGAGGTCCAATACTGTTAGCGATGGTAGGGACGGATTCCACTCCGTCCCTGACTACGAGCGAACGGCGCGGACTACTGGTTGGTCAGCCGATAGAATTTCGTGCCGGGGGCGAGGGGCGTCTTGAACGAGTTGGCGGTTGTGGTTTCTTTGGTCCAGGGACCAGTCACGACGCCAGCGGATTGCAGGGTGAATCCAGTGCCTTCCCAACTGATCGTCAAATTGTTTCCGTCACGCGCCAGGACAAGCCGCGGCGCTGTCGGGGGAGCGACTTGAACGGGCTTGCCGAGTTGGACGACCTCGGAAAAGAGCGTGGTGAGCGTCGGAGCGTTGGGTGTGCCAGCCGACTCTTGAGAGAAATTGGCCGTCACGGTCACACCGATTCCCACCGCGAGATTCAGCTTGGTGATGTCGAACTCAAATTCGCCCGGTTTGGGATTCAAGTCCGCGCCCGATCCTTCCACAAAAGATCCGAGGTAAGCCGCGCCCTGAATGAAACCGCCGGGCAATTCCGGAACCCGGCTCGCCAACCCTTCCTGGTCGGGAAGATAAACATCGACAATCGTCGCGGGGAAAAGATTCGTATCCGCAACCGGGACGGTCCCGATCAGCCGATTCGCGGCGCTGTTCGTAGAGAGGACGGGCGCGATGCCCTGGCCGGGATCCAGCAGCGCCTTCGCGTAGTAATTGGTGATGAAGGCCCCGCTGCTGCGGAGGGGACTCACCGGCGGCACGAAGTTGTTGACGAGCTTGTTTCCGCGAAGCGAAACGATGGCGTCCTGGCCCAGGCCATCCAAAAAATCGCGCACCAGCACCTCCGGTGTGAACAGACTCGAAGGGTAGTTGTTGAAAATGACATTGCCTTCCACGGCGTCGCTCTTCCCATCGAAATCGGAACCGATGCGCGTGGTGGCAGTCTGGCCGCTGACCAGCGGGACGCCGTTGGTGAAGCGCGTTTGGCCGTCGATGCCCACGCCGAAATAATTCCCGGCCATCACGACGTTCGTGCGCGGGCCGCCGCCGTAGAATTCAATGACGTGGTTGTAGCCGGTGGCGCTGTAGTTCGCAATCGTCCGCGGTATCACGCCGCCGAAAATATTCCGCTCGTTCTCGTCATTGACGCCGTCGCCGTCCGTCCCGATCAGCGTGCCGCCGCCGTGCCGTCCTACCTGAATTCCGCCTTCGTTGGGAAGGCCTGCCAGCGTCAGACTGTAGTCGTTTGTCCCGTTCGGCAGGACGCCGATGAAATTGCCCGCGACGCGCAGGTTGGCGCCTTCAACGATGACAGGAATTTTCATCCCGACGATGACGTTGAAACCCGCTGGCGCATTCGTGGATCGAGCCGGCACGCCGACGACGATGTTGTCGCTCAAAAAGGCGTCGGCGCCTTCGCGGAAGCGAAATCCGGTCACGCCGGCGTTGGCGCCGGCGACGGTTTTACCGTCGGCATCGACGCCCATCCAGCAACCGCTGACGCGGCCGTCGGTCGCCTTCACGGCGAAGGAGACGCAATAGATCGCCGGATCGGCATCGGACGTTTCGGGGACAAGGCGGCCCAGAAAACCGACGCCGCGCACGGTGAAATTCGCGCCGCCCACAACGCCGAGGATCGCGCTCTCTGACGTGCCGTAGCCGTCGTAATCCAGGACCGTCCGTCCTCCGTTCCGCGAATCGAGAAAGATGCGGATGCGGGCGTTGTTGGGCGCGAGGATCGGATTCGTGTTGGGGGCCGATCCGGGCTGGCTGTAGCCGTCAATCGTGAGGTGGCTCTTCTTGATTTGCGGATAACCCTCCGGTGGCGTGGCAATGTAATGCGGTCCCGCCCCGGGAATGTTGAACCGGATATCGTCGCCGTCGGCGACTCGCGCCAGCGCCTGAGCCAACGAAGTCTCGCCCGCGCCGGGGCTGATGTTATTGGTGGTGGTAACAGTGATGATGGCGGCGTTCGCGGAAAGGAACAAGGAAACGCCTCCCAACCAGGCCAGGGGCAAAGCGGCTCGTCTCATAAATTATGGCGGCGGATTATAGACTCTTGGGTGGGACCGGCAATTTTCATTTTCAAAACACGCGCAAGAGCGTGTCTTAAGAATGGGTGGCACGGGCTACCAGCCCGTTTGCGGCGGCAACTTGCCCCCGAAATCGCGGCAGGCTGGTAGCCGGTTGGCAGCCTGCCGCAACAGGCTGGGGGCCTGTTCCACCCAAAAGGCATTTTTCAAAACAGAATCGAGGAAACAAAAAAGGGCACCCCGACGAATCGGAGTGCCCTTGCGAAACGACTTCAATCACTTGCCGCCCAGGATGGCGTCCTTGGCCGCTTTGGCGACGCGGAACTTGACCACCCGTTTGGCGGGGATTTTGATTTCCTCTCCCGTGGCCGGGTTGCGGCCGATGCGGGCCTTGCGGTTCACCAGCACGAGCTTGCCGAGACCCGGAAGCGTAAAGCTGTTCTTGGCGTTTTTGTAAGCCAGCTCGGCGACATGTTCGAGGATTTCGCCGGCGGTTTTTTTCGTAGTGCCGGCCTTTTCGGCGATCGCTGCTGCAATCTGAGATTTCGTCAGTGGTTTTGCCATACTCTCTATAGTTTAGGTTTGGTGAAGTCTTTCAGACTTGCGCGTAATGAAAGCCGTTTCATGCTGGTGGTGCAAGGACAAAATCAAAAACTTTTCCCCAACGAATTGAATCCAATTAATAGTGACCATAGAAAAGGGGAGGGGGAGTGGGGGAGGGGCCGGTTGACTCAGAATCGTGCTGACCCAAGCCGATGCACGAAGCATGAGTCGAAAAGCCAACAAAGAGTA
>Ga0194132_10006867_pt1 | contig 17347 bp, 19 predicted proteins | sample TA2KigOf80mmetaG_FD_148612 | JGI IMG/M metagenome (GOLD analysis project Ga0194132, IMG submission 148612) | Freshwater microbial communities from Lake Tanganyika, Tanzania - TA2015054 Kigoma Offshore 80m | ecosystem: Environmental > Aquatic > Freshwater > Lake | place: Tanzania: Lake...
TGTCCTGTCCCCGAGATCTGGCGACAGTTCCCCTCTTTTAGCGCGCCCAAATCTTAGCCTTTCCGAGAACCTGTTCTGGGGTCCTGCCACGGTTCCATCTGCCGGTGTGAGCACGGTCCTGGTTGTAGTACCTGAGGTACTGGACGAGGTCCCTGCGTAGCCCCGTGTATTTTGGCACGAGGTAGCGAGCGAAGGCGGGTTTCCAGCATTCCTCGAGAACCGTCTCCTGCACCCGTTCCACGCAGCCGTTGGACTGTGGCCGGCCTGCGTGAATGAACACATGCCTCACGCCTATTGAGGCGAGGCTCTTTGTGAACTCGGCAGAGCGGAACTCGCTGGCGTTGTCGGTGGTGATCTTCTCGAGCTTCCAGCCGCGGCCGGCAAGTTCCCCTGCGACGTGCCTGGCCAGTGTCGACGTCCAGTGGGCAGCTGGGTTCTTGGCGGTGACGTGGAGCGATCCCCAGGTGTATGAGGAGGCCACGTCGATAGCGGTGTATTGCCAGACCGTGCCCTTGGTCCCGCTGAGTCGGCCGATAAAAAGACAGTCCATCTGGACCAGTTGACCAGGATGGTCGGCGTCGATGTGACGAGGCTCTTCCTCCTTCCGCCGCTCGGGCGCAGGCGGAGCCGCATAGCCGGCTACCAGCCCCAGCCTCTTGGCTCTGGTGCTGAGTCCGTGTCGGCGCAGGATGCGCCAGATCCCGTTGGGTGAGAGCTCGATGCCGCCCCAACGCTCTTGCCTGAGCTCAGCGGCAATCCTCGCCGGGCCGAAACCGGGGTGACCGAGGGAAAAGGCGACTACCTTCTGCTCGATCATCGGGCTGACCGCGTTCGGCATACGGGGCTGGCGTCGCTCGCGCGGTCGTAGGATCTCCAGCCCGTATCTGTCTACCTGTGCTTTCCACCGGTAGTAGGTGGAGTGGTGGACCCGGAACGCCCGGCACGCAGCCCGTACGTTCTTCATCTCTGCAGCGTAGGCGAGCAGGCTCAAACGGTCGCGGAATAGTGCATCATCTCTGTTCAAGGCGGTGTCACCCCCTGCGTTGGTGGTACTTCACAGAGGGTGCGCCGCCTCATTCGCGACGCAGGGAAACTTGCCCCCGATGTGTCGCCTCTAATCGGGGATAGGACAGTCTAGGTCTCCACATGACCTGCCCAGTCCATCCATTCGAGGCGCCCAGACTGGTAGTCCGATTGGGACGGGCGCTTCCGAAGAACCAGTACAGTACATCGATCGCGTGGATCAGGGTCAGGATCGTGCCGCCGCCCATCGCCCGCCTTGCTGCATAGCCCTGGCGATGGTCCTCCCACGGTTGCCAGTCGGGGAGGTAATCGCCCCAGACCGCGCGCACCCAGCACCTGCCCAATTGATCTTTGTTGGATGCATGCGCGCATGGACGCGATCAGCGGATGGAATCTAAACTGACACCCGACCATGGTCACAAGCCGGGTCGCGCGGACAGCCTCCAAGAGCGAGACAGCTTCGGAGAGGGTGTTAGAGACCCGCCTTCTCTATGAACAGGGGACAACCGGCTTTTATTGCGACCATCTCCATCGGAACATACCAAGATGTCGGATTTGCAATCACCGCGATCGAGGGGCGCTCCCGAAGTGCCCGTTCCAGAGTGTCGAATGCCGCTCCCTACCCATCTAAGGAGTCGGTCAGTAGGGTCGCCGTGCGGGTTCGGTAGAGCACGAATCGGCATGGCCTGAGGCAACTGATGTTTCTCACATGGTGCTGTCCGACTGAGCGGAGGCCAGCCACAAACGCTACATCTTCGGAATTCCCGCCCATCGTCTCGATCATCGAATTGGTGCATCACAGCGCCTCGCGCGGGCCCAGCCAGCCCCGCTGCGGTGAGGTGCTTTCCCTGCCCTCAGTCTGATCCCAAGGAGACATTGTGCCAAAAACGACCCCGAAACGGATTCTCGTCACGGGCGCCGATGGGTTCATCGGATCTCATCTTGTCGAGGCGCTGACACGGGCCGGTCATGTGACACGATGTTTCGTAATGTATAACTCATTCAATTCTTGGGGGTGGCTCGACCACGCCGAAGGGAGCTTGAAATCCCGCCTGGACGTAGTAAGCGGTGACATCAGGGATGAGCGGTTCGTGCGGCTGGCCATGCAGGGATGCGATGCAGTAGTACACCTTGCCGCTCTCGTCAGCATTCCTTACTCGTATCTCGCACCGGCTCACTTCGTCGACACGAACGTACGAGGTACCCTGAACCTCCTCGAGGCGGCCCGTGAAGTGGGCGTCGCCAGGTTCATCCATACTTCAACATCGGAAGTCTACGGAAGCGGACGCCAGTTTCCGATGAACGAGGAACACCCAATCAGGGGGCAATCTCCCTACTCTGCGACGAAGATCGCGGCTGACCAATTGGCAATCGCATACCACGCATCCTTTGGACTCCCCGTCGTCGTCGTTCGCCCGTTCAACACATACGGGCCCAGGCAGTCTGCCCGAGCCATCATCCCCACGATCATCACCCAGATTGAACGGGGCGAACGCGAGATCAAGCTGGGGTCCCTGACCCCCACCAGGGACTTCACCTACATTGCAGATACCGCGTCTGGATTCATCTCCGCCTTGCAGTCGGACCGAGGCGCGGGCGAAATCGTGAATCTTGGCACCAATTTCGAAATATCGGTAGGTGACCTAGTCAAAGAGATTGCTGACCTCATGCAGGTTCGGGTGACCCCATGCGAAGAGGAGAGGCGCAAGAGGCCCTCGGGCTCGGAAGTTCAGCGCCTGCGCGCCGATAACTCAAAGGCTAAAGTCCTGTTCGGTTGGGAGCCGGGGTTCTCCGGGCTTTCGGGCCTGCGGGATGGTCTTCGCCTCACGATCGACTGGTTCAGAACGCACGGCCATTCAGCGGGATATAAGCCGGAGCGTTACAACATTTGACGTCGGATTACGCCACTCGTATCGGCTCAGACTTGCTGGCGGTTCTGCGCTCCGTGGCCGGGGACGCCGCGGGCCAACCGATCCCACTTCACGAGCCAAGCTTCTCTGAACTAGAGCAGCGCATGGTACGCGACTGCATCGCGTCCACATACGTCTCATCGATCGGAAGGTACGTTGACGATTTCGGGACCATGCTGGAGCGGTACACGGGCGCATGCTTCGCAATTCCTGTAGTTAACGGAACGTCCGCGCTTCAAGTCGCCCTGACGGTGGCGGGGGTCAAGGCCGGCGACGAAGTTCTGGTACCCGCATTGAGCTTCGTAGCCACCGCGAACGCGGTGACGTACTGCGGGGCCACCCCACACTTTCTCGATAGCGACAGCGCGATTCCTGGTATATCGGTGGAACGGCTGTCCAGCTATCTTCGGACGATTGGCAGGCCCGCGAAGTCCGGACTGGTCAACAGGACGACGGACAGGCCAATCTCCGCGATAGTACCGATGCATGCGTTCGGTCACCCCGTCGACATGAAGCCATTGCTCACGCTGTGCGCCACCTACGGGATAGCCGTCGTCGAAGACGCTGCCGAGTCACTCGGTAGTTTTTACTCCGACAGGCACACCGGCACGCTCGGCTTGCTGGGCACCTTGAGTTTCAACGGAAACAAGATCGTCACCACGGGCGGCGGCGGAGCCGTGCTGACGAACGAGGAGCATCTGGCAAGGCGAGTGAAGCATCTGACGACCACCGCGAAGGTGCCGCATCCGTGGCGCTTCGTTCATGACGCCATTGGTTGGAATTTCCGGATGCCGAACCTGAATGCGGCCCTGGGCTGTGCGCAGCTACAGCGGCTCCCGGAGTTCCTGGCCAAGAAGCGGAGTCTCGCCGAAGCGTATAGACGCGCGTTTTCTGACGTTCGTGGGCTCAGCTTCGTGGACGAACCCGCAGGATCACGAAGCAACTTCTGGCTCTGCACGATTCGAGTCTGGCCTCGAGACGCAAACCTAAGGGACGGGATCCTCGAAATCGTCAACCAGGCTGGGTATGGGTGCCGACCAGCATGGACACTTCTCCCTAAACTACCGATGTACTCGGCATGTCCAAGGGCTCCGCTCGACGAGGCTGAAATGTGGGAGGCTAACTCGATCAACCTCCCTAGCAGTCCTGGACTCATGCGAAGCCCGTGAACAAGCGCCGTCGCATATGTGTGGTGACCGGGAGCCGGGCAGAGTTCGGTTTGCTGAATTGCCTCATGCGAGATTGCGCGGATCCCTCTCTTGCTGGATCAAGCCAGCACGGGGCCTGTCAAGCTGTGTGAGTAATTGCACCAGTCATAATCGGGATCTTGGCGGAAAGGGCAGGCCAGCACAAAAGCCTGATTACTCTGGTGCTGTGATCGATCACATGACCAGCCCGAGGGATAGGTAGGCACCGAGTGTTTCAGGCGGTGGACCGACGCGCCGGGCGGAAGTCTGAGAGCCTTGGACCACGTCGTAAGAAATCAGGGCCGCTAGGATGTCCTGTCCCCGAGATCTGGCGACAGTTCCCCTCTTTTAGCGCGCCCAAATCTTAGCCTTTCCGAGAACCTGTTCTGGGGTCCTGCCACGGTTCCATCTGCCGGTGTGAGCACGGTCCTGGTTGTAGTACCTGAGGTACTGGACGAGGTCCCTGCGTAGCCCCGTGTATTTTGGCACGAGGTAGCGAGCGAAGGCGGGTTTCCAGCATTCCTCGAGAACCGTCTCCTGCACCCGTTCCACGCAGCCGTTGGACTGTGGCCGGCCTGCGTGAATGAACACATGCCTCACGCCTATTGAGGCGAGGCTCTTTGTGAACTCGGCAGAGCGGAACTCGCTGGCGTTGTCGGTGGTGATCTTCTCGAGCTTCCAGCCGCGGCCGGCAAGTTCCCCTGCGACGTGCCTGGCCAGTGTCGACGTCCAGTGGGCAGCTGGGTTCTTGGCGGTGACGTGGAGCGATCCCCAGGTGTATGAGGAGGCCACGTCGATAGCGGTGTATTGCCAGACCGTGCCCTTGGTCCCGCTGAGTCGGCCGATAAAAAGACAGTCCATCTGGACCAGTTGACCAGGATGGTCGGCGTCGATGTGACGAGGCTCTTCCTCCTTCCGCCGCTCGGGCGCAGGCGGAGCCGCATAGCCGGCTACCAGCCCCAGCCTCTTGGCTCTGGTGCTGAGTCCGTGTCGGCGCAGGATGCGCCAGATCCCGTTGGGTGAGAGCTCGATGCCGCCCCAACGCTCTTGCCTGAGCTCAGCGGCAATCCTCGCCGGGCCGAAACCGGGGTGACCGAGGGAAAAGGCGACTACCTTCTGCTCGATCATCGGGCTGACCGCGTTCGGCATACGGGGCTGGCGTCGCTCGCGCGGTCGTAGGATCTCCAGCCCGTATCTGTCTACCTGTGCTTTCCACCGGTAGTAGGTGGAGTGGTGGACCCGGAACGCCCGGCACGCAGCCCGTACGTTCTTCATCTCTGCAGCGTAGGCGAGCAGGCTCAAACGGTCGCGGAATAGTGCATCATCTCTGTTCAAGGCGGTGTCACCCCCTGCGTTGGTGGTACTTCACAGAGGGTGCGCCGCCTCATTCGCGACGCAGGGAAACTTGCCCCCGATGTGTCGCCTCTAATCGGGGATAGGACACGCTAGGACTTTGGGGATCACGGGACCCTCTGCGCGAGGATTTAGAGGTGATAGCCGTTCGGGGCTGACCGAGGCCGGCGGCCGAGTAGCGCGAAATAATACAGCGCGTTCTCCAAATAGCTGCCGCGCGGGAGCCGGTTGCATAGCGGGCCGAAACTCTTACTCACTGCTGCAGCTCGGGGATGGTCGATCAGCGGCTCGAAGGTTTCAGTCGCCACGATCTCGAAACCATCCAGCGCTGCTTCGATCTGCCGCGCGGACAGATTAACTACGGCGCCGCCTTTCCTCTTTGCGCCCCAGATGCGATCGTACTCTGTGTTGCTAGTAGTAATGAACAAGTAGCCGCCCGGCAGGACGAGGGAGGCCGCGTGTCTCAGTATCTCTGGTGCGTTCGGGAAGTAGTAGAGGCACTGCCCCAAGATAACCAGGTCGAAGGAGCGGCCGAATACCGTTTTCTCGGTGAATTACCTTGGTGTACGGGCACCTTGGTGCAGTGCGACATATACGCGAGCGGTTCGATGCCATCGACCGTGGCGCCTGCATCGCGGAAGTAGCGAGGCAGCGAGCCATCACCGCAGCCAACATCGAGTACACTACCGATGGTCCTGAGCCGCTGGCTCAGCCACTCGTAGTAATGCCGCATCGGAATGTTTTGGTAGGCCGTGCGGGCGAGAATCCACCATGCCAGTCGGCGGAGCAGTGTTACTTCTCTCTTGCGTCCATGAAACTTCTTCCGTTCCACCGATTGCAGGCAGACGGACGCGCACGTTGCGCAGCGATACGCATTGTGGCGCCGCTCGCTGTTCCCGATCTCCGCGCCGCACGCCCTGTACATTTGCTCGGTCGGGTTTGGAATCGTTTGCTGTAACTCTTGCACGAAGGCGGGCTCTCCGTTGAAGCCGACGCTAGAATACATGCTAACCAGTTGACGCGTCGTGGCAGCCAAACGGTCAGGCTAGGCGTCATCGGATATGGCGGATGCGTGGCCAATGGCCCCGCGATCGCCGTGAGGTAACAGAGAACGAGGCGGCATCTGTGGGTGACGAGTCACGGTTGCCAATGGGACCCATGTCACGTCCGTTTGTCCTTGGGGGCCAACAGCTGAGGTCTTGAGTCGTCAGGATTAGTGAAGCGACTGATGGGCGCATCAATCAGCGGCTGGATGCCTGAGCCCGGATCCGTGTTTGTCATCGCGGAGGCAGGCGTCAATCACAACGGTGACGTCGAGCGTGCTCATCAACTCATCGATATCGCATCTCAGGCAGGCGCGGACGCTGTCAAATTCCAGACATTCTCAGCGGAGCGTCTTGCGGGCATCGACGCACCAAAGGCTGCCTACCAATATCAGACGACGGATACAAACGAATCTCAGTTCGAGATGCTAAGGAAATTGGAGCTCTCGCATCCCGCCCACAAAGAACTGATCAGTCACTGTCGTGAAGCCGGGATTGAGTTCATCTCCACCCCGTTTGATGAGACAAGCGCGGACTTTCTCGAAAGTCTGGACGTTCGCTTCTTCAAGCTGCCGTCGCCCGACATAACCAACCTGCCGTTTCTTGCGCACGTGGCACGGAAGAAGAAGCCAATGGTCGTTTCGACTGGCACGGCATGCATTGGAGAGGTTGAGGCAGCCGTCGGCGCGATCCAACGCGAGGGCAACAACGACATCGTGTTGCTTCATTGTCTAAGCAGCTATCCCGCGCCCGTAGATCAGGTCAACTTGAGGGCCATCACAACGATGAAACAGGCATTCGGCCTGCCGGTCGGTTATTCGGACCATACTGTCGGCATTGAGGTTTCGCTTGCTGCGGTAGCTCTTGGAGCTTGTGTCATCGAGAAGCATTTCACGACCGACAAGTCGCTCCCCGGGCCGGACCACAGGGCATCGCTGGATCCTGGTGAGCTAGCAAGCCTAGTTTCGGGAGTTCGACTGGTTCAACAGGCGCTCGGACACGGGCGGAAAGAACCTGCGCCCTCAGAAAAAGACACGATAGTCACCATGCGGAAGAGCCTGGTGGCCGCGGTCCCGATCGCAGCTGGTGTGCGGTTGACCGCCGCGCACCTAACTGCACGACGCCCAGGGACCGGTATCTCGCCTGCGCGCTTGCCGGAAATAATCGGCCGCACTGCTCGTGTGGAGATCAGGTCTGGCGAGCCGCTAGCGATAGCAATGCTTGAATGAGGATCATCGGCGTCATCTCCGTCTCACGCTCGGACTACGGGATCTACCGTCCGATCCTCCGGCAGATATCAGCGACCCCGGGCCTGAGACTCGAGTTGTTCGTGTCCGGGATGCACTTATCCCCCGAATTCGGGCGAACGATAGACGAAATCCTGCATGATGGTTTCCACGTCGCCCACCAAATAGAGATGCTTGTTTCGTCAGATACGCCGCAAGCGATCGCGAAGTCCATGGCGGTCGGCACGATGGGGTTTGCCCAGGCGTTCTCTACCTCTCGACCTGACATTCTGCTGACTCTCGGTGACCGATTCGAGATGCATTCAGCGGTTGTGGCTGCATTACCCTTTCGGATACCGATCGCTCACATACATGGCGGGGAGACAACTGAAGGCCTCATAGACGAGGCGATCAGGCACTCGATCACAAAGATGAGTCACCTGCATTTCGCCGCTACCGAGGAGTATGGCCAGCGGATCATTCAGATGGGCGAAGAGCCGTGGCGTGTGGTCGTCACGGGCGCTCCCAGTCTCGACAATCTGAGGTCGATTCAGTTGCTCAGTCGAGACGAGCTCACACGATGCCATAATCTGACGCTCGAGGAGCAGAGCCTGCTCGTTACATACCACCCTGTCACACTCGAGCACGAAAAGACCGGAGAACATCTCGGTGCCCTGCTGTCTGCCCTTGAGGCAACTGGCATGTACTGCATCTTCACCTATCCCAATGCGGATACCGAGGGGCGCAGGGTCATAGAAATGGTCCATCATTTCGCCGAATCCTACGGACGGGCCCAGATCGTGACCAACCTCGGCACCCGGTCCTACTTCAGTCTTCTCGCCCACGTCACCGCCATGGTCGGCAACTCGTCGTCCGGAATAGTCGAAGCCGCGACGTTCAGATTACCGGTCGTCAACGTCGGCAACCGGCAACGCGGCAGGTTGCACGGAAAGAATGTGATCGACGTCGGCAACGACAAAGAGGAGATATTTGAAGCGATCCGCCGAGCCACCTCCGTGGAATTCCGCGGCTCACTTGCCGAACTCGAGAACCCGTACGGGCGTGGTGCCGCATCAGAGGCGATTGTCAATTCCCTAGCGCGCGTGGACCTCGAGCGGCTTGTCTGGAAACGGTTCCATCGGATCCGAGGCACCGAAACCTGATGCGCATCGTCTTCATTGGAGCCGTGGATTTCAGCCGCCACTGTCTCACAGAGGTAGTCAAGTTAGGGGGCAACGTCGTCGGGGTTTTGACTTTGGCTCCGGCGAAATCAGTCTCTCACAGTGATTATGCCGACCTGAGTGAAGTTGCCGCGCGATACGGACTGCCTTGGTTTCAGGTCGACAGCACCAGCAAGAAACACACGATTGAGTTGCTACGCTCGCTGTGTCCAGATGTTGTGTTCGTTTTCGGATGGTCTCAACTGCTTCCGAAAGATCTTCTCATGATCCCGCCGTTAGGATGCATCGGGACGCATGCGGCGTTGCTGCCAAAGAATCGGGGCAGACACCCGCTTGTTTGGGCCCTCGTTCAGGGGTGGGAGCAGAGCGGTCTGACGTTCCTCTACCTTGACGAAGGGATCGACAGCGGCGACATCCTCTGGCAGAGGCCCTTTTCAATTTCGATCGAGGACGACGCGGGTTCCCTATACGTGAAGATCAAATCGCTAGCGACTGAAGCCATTGCAGAGTTCCTGCCACAGCTGGAGAGGGGGACGGCGCCCCGAGTGGTGCAAGACCGTTCCCAAGCGACCTATCTTCGGCGACGGACGGAGCAAGACGGCGAAATCGATTGGGCTGCGCCTACTCAAGATATCTACAACTTGATCAGGGGGCTAACCCGGCCATACGTCGGCGCCCATACGTTCCTGGCGAAGGAGCGAATCAACGTGTGGAAAGGCGCCCGGCCTGAAGGGCTCCTTGGCGGTGAAGCAACGTCATTGGTACCAGGGACCGTTTTTCTGCACGAACGACACGGATTGGCAGTTCGGACCGGCGACGCGTATGTGGCCTTGCTCGAGATTGATGAACTGAGTACAGGCCCGATAGCGCCGGGTATGCGACTCGGGCGCAAGGATACGTAGGCTCGTGAGGATACTGGCGATATCGGCGCACCCGGATGACGAGACACTGGGTTGCGGCGGCACATTATTGAAGCATCGTAAACGAGGCGACGACGTTTTCTGGATGATCGCGACACAGGCTCACGAGCCACAGTGGTCCGTGGAAGAAGTCGGACGGAAGGCTCGCGAGGTAGATTCGGTTGCAAGGGCATTTTCAGTCCAAGAGCTATTCAGGTTGGGGTTGCCGCCAGGCAGGGTCGACACGATCCCGTTGACAGAAATCATTGAAAAGATGCGTGGAATCATCCGGGCTACACGCCCTGAAATCGTTTACGTAGTGCACGGCGGAGACGTCCATACAGACCACCAGCGGGTTTTTGCCGCCACGGCGTCGGCGATCAAGCCGATCTATATGACCAGGTTCGGCGTGCGCCGCGTTCTTTCTTTCGAGACGTTGTCATCGACCGAGGCCGCCGCGCCCAACGCCGCGACTCTCTTTGCCCCGACCGTGTTCAGCGACATCACACCATTTATCGAACAGAAGATCTCGGTCATGAAGCTGTATGAGAGCGAGCTCCAAGACGAACCGGGCCCCCGTTCACTGAGCGCGGTCCGAGCGCTGGCACGTGTGAGGGGCGGCGCAATCGGGGTCGGGTACGGAGAGGCATTTGCGCTAATGCGAGAATTGATTTGATTATGAAGCCGGTGATTGGCCTGGGCGCCGGTGGCCATGCTCGCGTCTTAATCGAGATCCTGAGCGTTGGCGGCGAATACGAGATCGTCGGCCTGCTAGACCCTGATCGTTCCTTGTGGAACGAACGCGTCGAGGGTATCAGGGTCATCGGCGATGACGATCTACTCCCGCGACTGCGCAGTGAGGGGATTTCCGACGCGTTTATTGGCTTAGGGAGCGTCCGCGATACGGGGCCAAGGAGACGGCTTTACGAACTCGCAACAGGGTGCGGGTTCCGGATCGTGGATGTGATTCATCCGAGCGCTCTGATTTCGCCATCGGCAAAGCGGGGATCCGCTTTCACGGCGCTGGCGGGGGCGATTGTAGGCGCAGGTGCGATCTTGGGATCGAACGTTTTGCTAAACACGGGAGTCATCATCGAGCATGGCTGCGCGATCGAAGATCATGTTCACGTGGCTACGGGAGCGAGGTTAGCAGGTGGCGTGCGCGTCCGAGCGGGCGCCCACATCGGCATCGGAGCAATAGTGCGCCAAAACATCACAATAGGGAACGGATCGCTAGTAGGAGCAGGTGCCGTCGTTGTAGCCGACGTTCCAGATGGGACAACAGTGTTCGGCGTGCCTGCGCGGCAGGTCGACGGATCTGCAGGTATTCGGATGGCGGATTGAACGTATCGATTCGCTTGATGAACATATCGTTTCAGCTGCCGTTCTTTTCGCGCGAGCTATGGTAACGGGCGAGCCTGATAGATGGTGTAGTGACTGAAGCCCGGCTCGTCAAGGGTGACTGAAGCTGATGACTGAACGATGGCGAGGTGTCCTGGTCAGCCCGGACGTGTCGTTCGGCGACGCTATAGCGAAGGTCGACAGTTCTGGCCTGAGGATTGCGCTCGTCGTCGACTCGAATCGATTCCTGCTTGGCGTCTTGACGGATGGGGACATTCGCCGCGCCGTATTATCCGGTGTTCCACTGGATCAGAGTGTTTCCAATGTCATGAATCGACACCCGACGACCGGACTCGTTTCCTCGCGAAGACCGGAATTGCTCAAGTCCATGAAAGAGAAAGGCATCCAACATCTGCCGTTGCTGGATGGCACGGGGCGCGTATCCGGTCTGGTAACTCTGGATGCACTCAGCGTCGCGCCTGAGTATCCGAATCGAGTCGTAATCATGGCCGGCGGGCGTGGATCAAGGCTCCAGCCGTTAACGGACGATCGCCCGAAGCCTCTGCTTTTGGTCGGCGGCCGACCGATCCTCGAACTGATTGTGACGGGATTAGCCGACGCCGGTTTCACCAATATCACAATCTCAGTGAACTACCGGGCGGAAATGATCCGGGAATATTTCGGTTCCGGTCAACGGTTCGGGGTCAACGTCGAATATCTCCAAGAACGCACGGCGATGGGAACCGCCGGCGCCCTCAGCATGCTAGAGGCGGGTAAGGATCCGATTTTGGTGCTCAACGGGGACCTCTTGACCCGAATCAACCTCGGAGAGCTTCTTGACTTTCACGTCCAGCATGAAGCGGCGGCGTCCATTGCCGTTCGCGAGGGCGACTACAAGGTGCCATACGGGGTCGTAACCCTTGACGGGCACAGAGTGCTGTCAATTGTGGAGAAACCCGTCCACAAATTCATGGTTAATGCCGGAATATACGCACTTTCGACAGACTCGCTCGCCCACATTCCACCAGACGAGTATTGCGATATGCCGGAGCTGATCGGCCGGTTGATGAGGATGGCCGAGCGGGTCGTTGCGTTTCGATTCGACGATTACTGGATAGATATTGGTCGACTCGATGAGTACGAACGAGCCAGGCGCGAATGGTCTGATCGATGATTGGATCTCGCAGAATCATAGCGGTCATCCCCGCAAGAGGCGGCAGCAAAGGGTTGCCCGGAAAGAATATCCGGCCACTCCTTGGAAAGCCTCTCATCAACTGGACGATCGAAAAAGCGCTGAGATCCAAGTACCTGGACCGGATCATCGTAAGCACCGACAGCGAATCGATCGCAAGAGTTGCAATGGATGCCGGCGCGACGGTTCCTTTCCTGCGTCCGCCTGAACTTGCGACAGACCACTCACCTACGATTGACGCCGTCGATCACGTGCTCCGGGAGATGGCGCTGAGGTCTGGCGAAACGTTCGATTATCTCGCTCTGCTGGAGCCGACTTCCCCACTAAGGGAAGATCACGATATCGATCGGATGATCGCAAGACTTCATGACCTTTCAGGTTCATTCGACGGCATCGTGAGTCTCGGGGAGATCAGTCACCATCCAGCCATCGCCAAGCGAATCGTTGATGATCACGTACACCCGTTCTACGAGGGACTAGAATTGACGACCCGCCGCCAAGATAACTCGCCGGCGTATTTTCCGTTTTGCGTTGCCTATATCTTGAAAACCCCGACGCTCGAATCCGAGCGAACATTCTACCCCGAGCGATGTACTTACTACCGGATCAAGCGTTACCAGGCCATCGAGATAGACGACATTTACGATTTCTTGGCCGTAGAAGCGACCATGCGCCATGAATGGAGCCTTCGTTGAGATTCCTTGTCGTCGGTCTGGGCTCGATGGGCAAGCGCCGGATCCGCAACCTCAGAGCGATTGGAGGCCACGAGGTAGCAGGCTTCGACGTCCGGACCGACCGCCTTAGAGAGGCACATGAGAAATACTCAGTCCCGACGTTTATCTCTTACGATGCGGCGTTAGCAAGTTTCCGCCCCGACGCACTGATCGTATCGACGGACCCAAAAAATCATCTAGTCTATGCGGAGTCCGCGGCGGAAGTCGGTGTGCACTGCTTTATAGAAGCGTCCGTGCTGGAACCTGATGCAATCCTGGAGCTCGGCCGTCGCATCAAGCCAACCGATCTCGTCTTCGCTCCGTCATGCACGATGAAGTACTTCCCTATGCCTCGAAAGATTCTGGAGCTTGTGCGCGCCGGCAGTATCGGACGCTCGATAACCTTTAACTACCAGGTCGGTCAGTATCTGCCAGATTGGCATCCCTGGGAATCGATCCACGACTACTACGTTTCCAGGCCGGAGACCGGTGGCTGTAGGGAGATTCTGCCGTTTGAGTTGACCTGGCTGAACAGCGTGTTCGGGTTCCCAAGACCGCTCGCGTGCCTGAGGCGCAAGGTGACTGACCTTCCGGTCGACATTCACGATATTTACACGTGCCTTCTGGACTACCCAAACGGCGTCATTGGAAACGTCACCATTGAAGTGATTTCCCGACCAACTGCGACAAGACAACTCCTGGTGCTGGGTAGTGAAGGCAAGCTCGAATTCAGCAACGACACAAATGTCAGATACTTGAAGGTGGGTGATAAACAATGGACAAGCTTTCCACTTGCAGACATGACAATCGAACAGGGATACATTTATCCCGAGGAGCCGTATATTGCAGAGCTCAAGGACTTCATCCGCGCGATCGATGAAGGAAACAGAACCATATTTCCGAATACTCTAGACGACGATGCGAGGGTATTGAAATTGATGGGCGCCCTAGAAGAATTGAGCCGGGGCACGCGATGACCTATCAAGAGCGACTGCTTCGTGTGATTCCGGGCGGGGCCCACACCTATTCCAGAGGATTTGACCAGTTCCCCTCCAATGCGCCCCATATTCTTGTCCGAGGGATGGGTGCCTACGTCTGGGATGCGGATGGCAGAAGATACCTCGATTACGGGATGGCGTTACGTTCAGTCACACTTGGATATGCCAATTCACGCGTATCAGAGGCGGCATACGCCGAGATCCTCAAGGGCAACAACCTGACGCGCGCTTCGCTGACCGAACTTGAAGCTGCTGAGCTGATCACTGGCTTGATTCCCAGCGCCGAGATGGTCAAATTTGCCAAGAATGGCTCCAACGTAACCACCGCGGCGGTGAAGGTTGCGCGTGCCTATACCGGACGCCGCTTGGTATGCATCCCTCGTCAGCATCCCTTTTTCTCGTACGACGACTGGTTTATTGGCACAACACCGGTCAAGCGCGGAATTCCGCCTGAGCATTTCGTGAATACAAAGCTATTTGATTACGGCGAGATCGGAAGCTTACGCTCCTTGTTTTCAGAGTTCCCGGATCAGATCGCGGCTGTGATGTTGGAACCAGCTACGACCCATTCGCCATGCGACGGTAGATGTGATCGTGGGTTTTCATACGAGAGCCAGTGCGCCTCGTGCCCCAACAATCAGCGCATCTTCCTCCAAGAAGTCGCTCAAATCTGTCGCGCAAACGGCGCGCTTCTCGTCTTTGATGAGATGATCACAGGTTTTCGATGGGATCTCCGTGGGGCACAGGAATTCTTCGGGGTGAGGCCCGACTTGAGCACATTCGGGAAGGCGATGGCCAACGGCTTCTCAGTGGCCGCCCTTACCGGGCGGCGAGAAGTGATGGAAGTAGGATCAATCAGCGAGCCGGGCGCCGAGCGAACTTTCCTGCTGTCCACAACACACGGGGGCGAGATGTGCGGGCTCGGAGCTTTTTTGGAGACAGTCCGCGTATACCAGGACGAAGATGTCTGCAGGCACCTCTGGTCATATGGAGCCCGACTCAAGAGTGGCATCCTCGCAGTGGCGGAGGATGCCGGGGTCGCTGAGTACTTTTCTATTGCCGGTCCTCCGATATCCATGACATTTGTAGCGAAGGACCGAGAGGGAACCTCCTCCCCGGAATTCAGGACTCTCTTCTTGCAGGAGATGCTTCGGCAGGGGGTTCAGATACCCTGGATCGCGGTCAGCTTGGCCCACGGTGAGAGAGAACTAGAAATCACTCTCGATGCTGCCAGCAAAGCCCTCAACGTCTATGCGCGAGCCTTGACGGACGGCCCGCTGAAGCATCTGGAGGGATCCGCGGTCAAGCCTGTCTTCCGTCGCTACAACTAGCGAGCCACGTACAGCCGCGGATTCTGGCATCGTTCAATGGAATGGAACCGGGACGTGCCGCATACTCGCTGTCGATGGTTTTTCTTGATCTCACGCCGTCGTAGACCGCTTCCCAGCGGACACCATCGAGCTTCGTTACTCTCTTGACGGTGGATTTGGGATGACCCGACTCCTCCCGGATGGAGTTGCTGTCCGCAGTCCGGGCGGGATCCAGCTTCAGCGGGAGCTGGCATGGTGCGCGGCCTCGGTGCGCCCGGAATGCTGCGAGGTCGCCTCGCGGTCGGCGCCGACGCTCCAGCCGTGGAGCAGAAGCTCGGGCTGCAGGTGAGAGTCGCACTTCGGCAACGAAAGAAGGAGCCGGGCTTGAACCAACCAGGGCTACCAGCGCCAGAGGGTGAGATCGTCGGCACCAGCCGGTCTGGCGGAATTGACATTGACCAGAGCCTTAAAGGGTTTCCCGAGGATCGCCAGGCGCCCGTCAAGGTGGATCACTGCCGCTTCGTGGGTTCCCTTCCCCTTACCGAATTGGACCTCATCCCAGTGGGTACCTCGGTTCAGAAAGAGTCGCTGAACGGGCGACGCTGGCTGGGTCCAGTCTCCTATCCCCATGTCCCCGGTGTAGATATCTGGCCGCCCGTCGCCGTCGAAATCGGCAACTTGCATTGTGCGAGGGTCCATGAGACGGTCGTAAAGGACGAACGATTGCCAGGGATCCTCGATGCGCTTTTTCGGCTTGAACACGGCCACGCGCCCGAAGTTGATCCCCGCGAAACTGCCGTCGCTTTCGGCCATCGCTATCTCGGCCCTGCCGTCACCGTCGAAGTCTGCCGCGGCAACGCGGGGCCCTCGGAATTCCGTCGTAAATACGTGTCTGGACCACGAGCCATTCGGGGCCCTTTTGTACCAGGAGGATCCGGCCACCAGTTCCGGGAGCCCATCACCGTCCAGATCCGCGACAGCGAGGGCCTGTTCCTTCACCCCTTCGGCAATCGGGGTTACTGAAGGCCAGGGTGACTTTCGCGGATTCTCCGGAAGCGGTACGTGCAAGATCGTGAAGGCGCCCTGGTTCCACACCACAAGTTCCTGGCGCCCGTCCCCGTCGAAGTCAGCGACCAGCATGTCGTGAGTTCGATTCCCAGGAAGGTCGAAGGCGACTCGCCTCGTCCACGGCTTACGAGCGTCTGTGGGCTGCTCCCACCAGTAGACAGATGTGCCCCGATTATCGTTGCCAGAAATCAGATCGGGCTTGCCGTCTCCGTTGAGGTCTACGAGCACGCCCCCGACGCCCATTGGCGGCGCTTCGGGATCAAGGACGTGCTCCGACCACCTGCCGCCCGGCCCGCGGCCATACCAATAGATCATCATGTCCGGTCGACGCACCGGTATGACTAATTCGTCGTTACCGTCTCCGTTGATATCTCCCACGACCAGAGTTGGACGCTCCGCGGGTGTGCCACTCCAGATAACTTCCTCGGAGGCAGGACCGAATTTCGCCGGACTGGTTGACCTTACTTCTCCCGAGATCATGGGTAAGCCTTTCTCCGAATATCTGTGACGTGTTAGCGGAGACGATTCCTCAGTTTTGGATCGACTGAATCGCGAAGCCCGTCCCCGAGCAGATTGAAGGACATGATGTGCCCGATTCGAAGATCCAGTTGCCGCTGCTTACTGACTTCAAGGTGTCAAAGCAGTCCCGGGCACCAAACAACCTGGCCCGTAGCGCCAGTTATCGCGCTAGCTAGTACCCGCCATAGCCGGGCGCACGAATACATGCCACCTGGTGCCCGGGCGAAAGTTCCCTCAAATCCGGCTCGACCCCCGAACAGTCGTCGATCGCCATCGGGCACCGCGTGTGGAATACGCACCCCGGCGGGGGACGCAGTGGACTCGGAATGTCGCCCTGCAGGACGATCCTCTCCCGCTTTCGCTCCAGCACCGGGTCGGGAGTCG
>Ga0194132_10006869_pt1 | contig 17334 bp, 13 predicted proteins | sample TA2KigOf80mmetaG_FD_148612 | JGI IMG/M metagenome (GOLD analysis project Ga0194132, IMG submission 148612) | Freshwater microbial communities from Lake Tanganyika, Tanzania - TA2015054 Kigoma Offshore 80m | ecosystem: Environmental > Aquatic > Freshwater > Lake | place: Tanzania: Lake...
GCTGGGAAGCCTATGATGAACACCTGCGTCAACGCACCCTTCGCCACCTCAAACGGACCGCCGCCCGGTTGGGGTTCACGCTCCTCCCCCAGCCCGTCTCGGCCTGAGAGTGTGTTTCTGAGCAGTGCAGCGCGGAATCCCTCTGCGAGACCCGTCGCTCCGCTCAGGGTGAGCGGAGCAAAATTTCCTCTGGAGTCAAAGCGAACATTTTCCTAACTCGCTTGCAACACCACCTGTGGCGCTGCTACTTCTTGTTCTCGTTTTTTCACCGAAGGTAGCGTCAACGCAAGGAATGCAGAGATCAGCCCAGTGCCAGTACTGGTGAAAAACGGCATGGCGTAACTCCCCATGTGGTCGTACATCACGCCACCCATAAGCCCGCCAGAGCCCATGCCAACCGCGGCGATCATAAAGAACACCCCAAGAATTGCCCCGATCGAACGCGTCCCGAAATACTCACGGAAGAGCATGGCATAGACCGGCATGGGACCGCCGTAGCCAAGGCCGAACATGACAGCCCACATGAAAAAAGTCGGGACCGCGTGAGCGTTGATAAAGATCGGAATCACCACTGCCTGGAGCGTGAGGAAGATCGCCATGGTCCATTTGCCACCGATACGATCCGCGAGCATGCCACACATAATCTTTCCCACCATACCGGAGATCGCCATCACGGCGGCCACCTGTGAGGCAGTCGTCGCTTGCAGGCCAACGTCAGTCATGTGGTTGAAACCGTGCAAGAGGATACAGGAGTGACAGATGCAACACCCTAACACCATGATGTTCAGCGTCCAGAATGCGCGTGTGCGCATCGCTTCGCTCAAAGAGAGGTGGACTTGCGGCATCACAGCCAGTCGTTGTCCGTTTCCCCCCTGGATGGTTCCAGCAGCTCCTTCTTCATGATCGCGCATCAATAAGGCCAGTGGAATGATGAGGAGCGCACCGATGCCGAGCCAGAGATAGGCGCCACGCCAGTCAGTTTGTGACAGGAGATAGACCGTCAATGGCGCGAAGACGGCAGGACCAACATTCTGTGACTGTGCGATCGCCAACGCCAGACCTTGGTTGCGGGTGAACCATTTGGTGATGAGTGCCGTCAGTGGCACGGCGGCGGCGGAACGTCCGATCGCCATGACCACGCCAAAGGCGAAATAGAGATGCACGAGTGATTGAATCTGGCTCATCAGCAAGGTGCCGATGATGAAAAGAATACCACCAACAATCAACAAGCGACGTGAACCAAAGCGGTCGCTCAACGTACCACAGACAAGATTGCCTAACCCAAAGCAGATCCAGTTAATCATTGAGGCGACAGAGATCGTATCGCGGCCCCACTGAAATTGCTCAGCCAGCGGCTTAAACATGACGCCAAAGGCATCAACAATGCCGAACATAATCAGACTGAGAAACAATCCGGCAAAGACAATCATCCAGCCATAGAAGAACTTCGGTTGCGGCTGCTCCATCGATCCTCCCTCATTTGTGCGCGTGGCATAAGAACCGACCAGGCCAAATTTGAGACAGTAGATACTGAGACGGGGGGTGAGTCAAGGGAAAAGCTTGGAAAACAATGCAAAATGAAGAACGAAAAATGAAAAATTGGGAAAACAAAAGGGACAGACCTCAGAAACGTGTGCGTTGTCTTGGTAATTTTTAGTTTTTCATCCTTAATTCTTCATTTCCTAGAGTTCCCTCCCCATCTTCTCCCCCTCATAAATCACTGCCTCTAGCTTGCGGGGGGCGACGGCGTCACCAATACGGTAGAGTTCTTTTTTAAAGCTATGGCGGAGTTCTTGAAACAGGGCATTGTTGGGACTCCGCATCATGGCGATGACGACGGTATCGACTTCGAGCGTTCGTCGTTCACCACCCCAAATGTCGTAGATTTCTACACTGCGCCCTTCAATCTTCTCGACAAATTGTTGGGCAGTGAGTCTGACCCCTGCAGCTTTGAGGCGCGGAAAGAGATGGGGCATTTCGAGTGTCTTTAATGTGTCCTCACCGACGAACAGGTGTGGAGTGACGACTTCGACTTGTACCCCCGCTTTGGCCAAGACCTCGGACAATCCGAGAGCTAAATAACTATCGGTCTCGTCGATAATGAGGACTCGCGTACCGAGCGAGCGAGGGTCCGTCAGTGCCCGCCGGGTTGCGTTGGCGACATCAACCACATGCTGATGCTCTACTCCAGGGATCGAGTCGCGCTCTGGGCGATAGGGACTGTAGCCGGTACGGTCATAACTCGACCCTGTCGCGCACACAATCACGTCGGGCTTTTCTTGGAGCAACATCGTCGTCGTGACTGTCGTTCCGAGTCGAACCTCAATTCCAGCTTTGGCGAGTGGCCGCGTGAGGTTATCGATCGCACCTTGCCAGCCCTGGCGTGTCGGCAAACGTTTGAGCAAGTTGAGGTGGCCCCCGAGTTCGTGCGACTGTTCATACAGGGTGACTGTATGTCCCCGTTTTGCTGCAATTGCGGCACACTTCAACCCCGCTGGGCCACCGCCGACGATAAGAACTTTGCGCCTCTCCTCAGGAGAAACCGCTTCAAGCGTCCCGTCCCCCCAATACTGCTCTCGTCCCATCGTAGGATTCAGGACGCAGGTCACATCGACATTGTCGATCAAGCGACTCACACACACATTGGCACCGACACAGCGAGTGACTTCATCTTCGCGTCCTTCACGGCTTTTGTTGACAATGAACGGATCGGCCATGTGCGCGCGCGTCATTGCCACCATATCCGCCGCGCCCTCAGCCAGGAGCTGGTCAGCCTTACGGACATCGAGTATCCGACCAACGATAAAGACCTTGGCGCGATCACCGACAACCGCCTTTGCTCGTTTGCCGAAGGAGGCCATGAATCCCTCTTCGACACTACCCATCGGGGCGACAGCCACGTGGAGTGCATGGTAGCCGCCCCCGGAAATGTTGAAGAAGTCGAAGTAGCCACTGGCGGCGAGAATCTCTAATTGTTCCTTGGTTTGTTCTGGCGTGATGCCGCAATCGCCGAGAAACTCGTCAAATGACAAGCGTACGCCGACAGTGTAATCGTTGCCAACCTGGCGACGTATTTCCTTACCGATCTCAAGCACGATCTGACAGCGATTGCGGACTGACCCACCGTAGCGATCGGTGCGTTTGTTAAAGGCTGGACTCAAAAATTCACCGATGAGCTGGCTATGCGCGGCATGGACTTCAACACCATCCATGCCCGCGAGTTTGGCATTGCGTGCTGAAAGGCCAAAGTGTGCAACCATTTGATCGATGTGCACTTGCTCCATCGCCAGCGGAGTCTCGTTGTAGATCGCAGATGGAATACGGGATGCCGCCCACAGTGGACGCCAGCGGTCGATGTACATCGTTCCTTTGCCCTGCGCCCCACTGGCGAAGAGCTGAACAAACTGTTTGCAACCAAACTCATGTACGGCATTCGCCAGTTTCTCGTACTGTGGGATCACACGTGGGTCCCAGGCGATACAGCCAGCATGATAATTCATCCCTGCCTGGTGCACTGCTTGTTGTTCTAAAGTGAGCAGTGCTGCCCCACCTTTGGCACGTTCGCGATAGTAGGCGATATGACGGTCACTGATCAGTTCGTCTTTGCCATACAACTGCGTGTGACCTGTCACCATGATGCGGTGCTTAACCGTGGTGGTGCCGATGGTTAGTGGGGTCCAGACGTGTTTTAGATCGGGCACGGCATTCTCCTCGCTACAGATTGTGTAGGACTCAGTCAAGAAAGTTTTGTGGGATAGCCAGAGAACGTCATTCCCGCGAAGGCGGGAATCCAGGGAGGTTAACGTGCGGTTCCTGCTTGAGGTTCCTGGATGCCCGCCTTCGCGGGCATGACGACAATCTCCTCCGCAGCATTAAGTTGACCAACTAGTGGCCATCCTTTTTTCTGTTTCACTCCGGCAACATCGCCACACACTTAATCTCCACCATCAACCCCGGCATCGCCAGTGCTGTCGTGCCGATTCCAGTCCACGCGGGCAATCTATCTGGATTGGTGAAATAGCGATCCTTCACTTTCATGAACAACTGCAGGTCACGCATATCGGTGTGGTAAGTAATCATATCAACGACATCATCGAACGTGGCGCCTGCGGCGATGAGCACTTTCTTGACATTCTCAAAGGCCTGGACAAACTGCGCCTCGGTTCCTTCAACGACTTTGAGGTTCTCGTCACGGCCAACCTGTCCGGCAATGTACAACATGTGACCAGCTTTCACTCCCGGTGAATAACGAAAACGTTCATGAATGTTCTGCATCTCTTTCGGAACAATGGATTGACGTTTCGGCATGGGCTCCTCCTTCATTGTTGCGCTGTGTGGCATGTATCAAACCGCGCCCAGCTTTTCTACTTGTCTTTTCTGTCGAGGTTGCAGTACAGTACGCCACAAAGGAGGGCTGGTTATGATTCCACGAAGCATGTCGCATGTTGCATTCTGTGTGACGGACTTTGATCGTTCGTTACATTTCTATCGCGATCTCTTGGGTTTTCAGGTTGCGCAGGAAGGAACCGAGGGCGAAATCACTGAGCAGCAGAAAGGCATCTACGAACGACTCGACCGCAAATTTCGCTTTGTGACTTTACGGTACGGTCAGTCAAACACTACACCGTTTGGCATGAACGAAGACGCCCCGATTGTGGTGTTGATCGCACCGCTCAACGGTGCGCCGACTGGGAAGAGCATTAAAGTCGATCAGATCGGCATTTCCCATGTCGGCTTTTGGGTCAAAGGACTTGATTCAGTCTACGAAGACCTAAAGGGCAAAGGCGTGAAGTTTATCGCTCCGCCGCATGTGTTAGGCAAAACGAAAGCCGGAACCATTCGTAGTGCGTTCGTAGAGGATCCCGATGGGATTCTCATCCAGATTGATGAGATGGTGCCCGCGGAGAAATAGGTTATAGGCTTCAGGGATCTGCGGTGCTTTTCCCTGTGGCCTATCGCCTGTCCGAGGTATTCACCGCCTCGCGGATATCTTCGATGCACATCTGCACCCGATCGAGATGCGTGCGGAATGATAGGACGCAAATACGAATCACGAAGTTGCCGTTCAGCGTCGTGGCACTGAGATGCACGCGGTTGCGGGCGTTAATCTGTTGCAATACCTGCTTGCTCAGTTGATTGAGCGCTTCGTTATCCAAGCCAGGACGGACAAGGCGAAACGCCACAATCGACAGTTGTGGTTCAGCGACGATTTCGATGCCAGGAATCTTGCGCAATTCTTCTGTGGCCCATTGGGTCAACTGCAACTTCTCTTCCAGGTTGCGACGGAACGGCGTAATGCCATGCATCTTGATTGGCAGCCACACCCGCAGGCCGCGGACCTCGCGTGAAAGTTCTGGTGACATCTGGGAGAAATCTACCAAATCTCCCTCATCTTCGACCGACGGTAGATACGCGGCTGAGACGCCATGCGCACGTTTCAAGGCAGCCCCATCTTTCACTAACAGTGAACCCGTCCCATAGGGTAAGAAGAGCCCTTTGTGCGGATCAAGCGTGACCGAATCGGCTTGCTCGATTCCCCTCATTGCTGCGCGACCATGTTCTGTGAGGAGAAAGCAACCGCCGTATGCTGCATCGACGTGCAGCCACAGTCGCCCATGATGAGCGATATGCGCTAACGCTTGCAGGTCGTCGATCGCTCCGGTGTTGGTCGTCCCCGCATTCCCAACGATCATGAACGGCAACTGCTCGGCTTCTCGGTCTTCAATAATGCGTTGTTCGAGCAGATCGAGGCGCATACGAAAGCGTTCGTCCGAGGGAATCGAGCGAACATTGTCTGGTGGAAACCCTGCAAGCAACGCAGCTTTCTGCACCGAATGATGCGTTTGATCGGATACATAGATCGTTCCGGCAAGAAAATTTTCCGGTAATCGTTCTCGCCGTGCTGTCACCACGGCAGAAAAATTGGCTAACGATCCACCGGTCGTCAGCAACCCTTTCGCTGTAGATGGATAACCAACAATATCGCAAAACCAACGTAAGACGGTTGCTTCAATTTGTGCGAGACCTGGAGCGGCAAGCCAAATGCCCATGTAGCGGTTCACGGCGTTGGTAATCAGTTCAGCAACTGCTGAGTGAAACAGTCCGCCGCCGGGAATGTAGCCTAAATATCCTGGCCCAGCCGTGGTGAAGCTGGTCGGAATGGCCTGCTGAAAGAGCAACTCCAAGAGCTGAGGAAACGCTTGTCCCTGTTCTGGTAGCGGTTCCACGAAGAGCTGCGCAACGTCTCTTCCCTGGTCGATGTTGATGGCTGGTTGTTGTGGCAGTGACTCGATGTGAGGAACGATGTACGCCATCGCTTGTGTGACGAGGTGTCGCATCTCGTCTGGGGTAAGCTCTAAGGTGAGGTCGGGGTTCTCCATACTCACACCTCATCATTTTCGTTGTGACGTTGCCGGAGCCTTTTTCTTCGACAGTCCCGTATGAATTGCTTCAATCCACATATCAGCTTTAATGAATCCTGCGCCAAACGGTTTCCATTCAGCAGAAAATCCTTCAGCTTTGATAGCATCAAGACTTTTGCCTGCGGCCATTTGCTTACGTACGGAGTCAATCGTTGCGAGCAGCATGCGGTGATAGGCTTTCAGGTCGTCGTACGTTGAGAGTGGGCCATGCCCAGGAATGACCTTCGTATCGGGCGAAATTTGCGCCAACACAGTTTCCACGTTCTTCGCAAACCCCTCGACATCACCACCACTGCCCCAATCGATGAACGGAAAGCCGCCAGCAATGAATTGATCGCCCATATGGACCACTTTTGAGCCGGTGAAAAAGACAACACTGTCACCATCAGTGTGACCTGGGAACATATGAAAGACTTTAATTTCCTCGCCATTGAAATGAATGGAAAGCGACTGATCAAACGTAATGACCGGCCAGGCTTCTTTGGGCTCTGCTGGAAATGCCCGGCCCATGAGCGTCTGATCTGTGGTGAGCCGTTTCCGCACATTTGTATGGGCAATAATTGGTGCTTCCCGCCCAAACACCTTGTTGCCATCAACATGGTCATAATGCCAATGGGTGTTGAGCACGAACTTCAACGGGCCGCCACCGGCTTCTTTCAGTGCAGCGCGGATCTTATCTGCAAGCGGAACAAACTGATCATCGACGATCAAAATGCCATCTGGGCCGACTGACGCTCCGATATTGCCGCTACCTGGGTCGGCTTGCAACATGTATACGTTGCCATTGACTTTGCTGCCTTTGACATCGATTTTCGAGAAATCTTGTTGTTGTGCATGAGCGACGGATCCGATCGACAGCCACAACGTGAGCACGAGCCAAATACACTGCATACGTCCCTCCCCGATAAACGTTGCGTTCGCTCTATCACGGGTGGTGGGGTTTTGTTAGACACCCCATGTCCTGCCAGAGTTGACCTTATCAGGCCACTTTACTATGTTCGCCGGACTACACGAGAGGAGCCCCACACCATGGTCGGTGTTCCAGGAACAGAGGAACGGGTTGCGTTGGCCGAGGTCGAAGAACGGCTACGCCGTGTGCGCTCGCGCATCAATTGGTATGGCCTGCAACGGAACTTCTACATCTCTGGGACGATCATTGCGCTTGGCGTTGCACTATTGATTGTCTGCGCATTCTCTCTGCCGCCACTCTGGTTTACTGTCTTCTCCTGGCCAGTTCTGTTGGCGTTAGTCTTTGCGTTGTTGTTTTTTCTGCGACGGACAGTCAGTGAGTGGCTCGACCTGAATCTTGCCGCGCGGCATATTGATACGAAGCTCGCATTGAAGGAACGTTTCTCGACCCTGGTTGCGCAACTGACCTCTGGGGTGATCGGGAAGCCACAGCCATCGCAGCTCTGGCCGCATCTGCTACGAGAAAACACCACATTACTTTCCCATTGGACCACCAAACAGGTCCTCCCTCACCGTATTCCCTGGCATATCCTCCCGTTTTTCCTCGCCTCTCTTATTGCGCTCTTCATTCTGGCGGTGCCACTGATGTCCTCACGCTCAGATGCCTCGCCGTTTTCGCTCGACAATCTACAACAAGTGCTCGGAGAATTACCGGAACGCGCCACGCAAGCGTTCGAGCGGCAGATGTCCCTGCTGCCGGAGCCGTCGGACCAGTGGGGGAAAAGTAGTCTCTATAATCAAGAACAACCTCCGCCGGGCGCAATGCGGTTAGAAGAGGCTCCACCGGGGGAAACCCGTCCGCAAGAGGCACGTTCGCTTGCCTCGCTGCCTGAGGCTCTCCAACAAAAGATTCGTCAGGCGCTCCAGGGGTTGCCGGACAAGGCTCCGAAGCCGCAGGAGCAAAAGGAAGGTACGCCGGGGAAAGAGGATCGTCGCCTTGCTCTCAAGCCGTCAGACAAGACAAAGACGCCAGATGCCGTGACTGAGGCGAAAAATCTCCCTCCTGGCACGACTGAACAACAGATCCAAGGCAATCGGCGTGGACAAGGGAATGACAAGAAAGGCGGCAATCCGACAAATATCGGCAGTGGGACGCAAACCCCAGCGCAAGGCAGCGGCATCCAACAGCTCGAACGTGCACAACTCGATCGCAAACCCCCCAAGGGAGCCTTCCAGCCGAGTCCTGATAGCCCACAAATGCCGAGTAGTGGTGGAGAAGCGGGGGCGGGTGGTCCAGGGGCTGGGAGTGGCACTGACCCACGTCTCTATGGAGAGCAGTCGATCTTGAATGATGGCTCAAAAAGTTTCCAACTTGCGCTCGAAACCACCCATGAGAAAACCCATAAAGGTGAAGAGTCAGAAACAGAAGATAAAGACGAAGGTGGCATTATCGAGAAATCGACCGGCGGTCTGAGCCAGCAGCAGTCTCTGGATGATACCATCCGCAAATCGCGTATTCCGGCTGAGTATGAAGATATTGTCAAACGTGTCTTTACCCGAGGAGAATCACGGTGAGTGAAGCCCCAGCTACCCAACTGATCAATGAGTTTCAGGAAACCTTTCGCCGCATCGAAAACGAACTCGCCAAAGTGGTGGTCGGTCATGGCGATTTGATCCGCAATATTCTCACCGCCTTCTTTGCTGGTGGGCACGTGCTGATTGAAGGTGTTCCAGGGACCGGCAAGACGCTCATCGTGCGCTCGCTCGCCGATGTGTTAAACCTCAGCTTTAATCGCATTCAGTTTACGGTCGACCTGATGCCGGCGGACATCACCGGTACACGCATGGTGATGGATCGCGATGATGGTCGGCGTGACTTCGTCTTTGTCGAAGGACCGGTCTTTGCACATGTCTTGTTGGCCGACGAAATTAACCGGTCGACGCCAAAGACTCAGGCGGCATTGCTTGAAGCAATGGCTGAACAACAGGTTACAGTGGCAGGGGCAACGTACCGTTTGCCGCCACCGTTCTTTGTCATGGCGACACTCAATCCGATCGAAATGGAAGGCACGTATCCGTTACCGGAGGCGCAACTGGACCGTTTCTTCTTTAAGGTACGCTTAACGTATCCTACGCACCAGGAAATCCAGCGCATTATTGGCTCCACGACCACCAACACGACTGAGGATTTGCGTCCCGTCTTCGAGCACGCTGAAGCGCCAGAAAAGATCCTCAGCTTACGACAACTCGTGCGCGACGTGTTAGTTGCTCCCCACATCGAAGAATATATCTCAGCACTGATCCATGCCACTATTCCCGCAGGAGCGAAATACCTCAGCACTGGCGACACAGCCAAGACAACGCTGGCAAAAGATGATTTCGTTAATCGCTATGTGAGCTTTGGCTCAAGCCCGCGAGGCGGCCAGACGTTGATGCTTGGGGCAAAGGTGTTAGCGCTGCTCGATGGCCGGGCCAATGTCAGCTACGATGACGTCGATCGTCTTGCGGTGCCAACCCTGAATCATCGGTTAGTCCTCAACTTTGCAGCTGAAGCCGAGAACATCGATCCTAACGACATTGTGACCCGGATCGTGCAGTCCGCTCGCAAAATTCGCCGGTAAACGTACGTACCCATGGGTGTCATCGATTCGACTTTTCTTCGTCAGCTTGATCGCTTGCGCGTCCGTGTGCGGACTGCACGAGGACTGCGTCCAGGCGAAACGCAGATTCCTCGCAGTACGCAAGCGTGGGGGATCGAGTTTGAATCCTACAAGGAATACACGCCTGGGGACGATTTCCGTTATGTTGATTGGAATGCAGTCGGTCGTCTCAATCAGTTAGTGGTGCGAACGTTTACTGCCGAACGGGAAATTCCCTACTATCTCTTTCTCGATAGCAGCGCGTCGATGGGCGCGCCGGTCATGGATCAGAAGTTTACTTTTGCTTCTGACCTTGCCACGGCGCTTGGTTACGTTGTGGTCAACAACAATGACCCCCTCCGTTTGGTCGTTCTGACCGCTCCAGACAAAGGCCACCCCCCTTTCCGGGTTGCCCCGGTGCTGCGACACCGAAGCCACTTCTCGCGCCTCCCGGCGTTTCTGGCGACGCTGGTACCGCAAGGCAAAACCTATCTGCGTGAGGCCTTACGAGCGTATGCCGAGCAAACGCGTGAACCTGGTGTCGCGTTCGTCATCTCAGACTTTTTGCTCGAAGCGCCAGTCTATGAAGAAGCTCTGCTGCTGATGAAAGCACGTGGCTATGAGGTCAAAGTCATTCGCGTGCTGGGAGCTGCGGAATTGTCGCCAGAGAAACTGTTTCGCCGTGGCAAATTATATGATGTCGAAGACGGTCGAGAGCGCTGGATATCGCTCTCGAAGGCGCATCTACAGCAGTATCAAGGGGCCCTTCAGGCGCACTTGACCGCGTTGCAGCAGTTTTGCCATCAGCATCAAATCCTGTACGCACAAGTGTCGACAGATACGAATCTGACAACCGTCGTTAGTGAAGAACTGACACGCGCCGGATTACTGGCGTTTCGCTAGATCGCACTATGGGAATCCTTAATCCAGCCGCATTACCGTTACTAGCCGTTCTCGGGATTCTCGTCCTCATTTATCTACGAGAGCGTTGGCGCACGCGCATTGAAGTGCCGAGCATGCTCTTCTGGAGTCTCGTCAAAGAAGACAAAGCACGAGTGCGACGTTTCACCCCTAGTCTGTTATTTTTACTGCAAGCGCTGTTGTTAGCGCTCCTGATTGGCGGAGTCCTCCATCCATTTCGCTCACAAATCGTGACCGAGACGCGAGGGAACCGCCACATTCTCGTGATCGACACGTCAGCGAGCATGCAGGCACGGGAAGGACGCACGCAACGGTTTGACCTTGCTCGTGATCAAGCAAAAAAAGTCGTGCAATCATTCAATGTTCTCGATGAGGTCATGCTTATCAGTGTGAGTACCCGCCCACTGGTCGTCAGCGGCCTCACTAAGGATCACCTGTTGATTCTCCATTTACTGGAAACCCTCAAACCCGTAGATACGGGTACCAATCTCGACTTAGGCATCGAGTTGGCCCTGGCTCAACGCGACCGGGAAGGACGACAAGGGCAGATTTATGTGTTTACCGACCAACCGACCAACGTCTTGAATCTTTCCGCCGACAAGCTCAAAGAACTTGCGTATTACCGTGTGGGCAAAACTGATGACAACGTTGGCGTTGCCGCCCTACATCTGCACCAGAATCCGTTCCAAAGCTATTCGCAGGCACAGGCCTATGTGGTCGTGCGTAATTATGCCGCACGCCCGAAGACTGGCATCCTCACCGTGCGGTTGAATGAGAAACAAATGCTCCGCCGTGAGTTTACGCTTCCGGCGCGCGAAGCGACCTCGTTCTCGGTCAAAGGCTTTGAAGGGCCAGGGAAACTTATCGCGCAGATCGAAACTGACGATGCGCTGCGTATCGATAACCAGGCCCTCGCATGGTTGGCAGAGCTGCGTGATCGTCGCCTGGTTTTAGTTTCTGGTGTGAAAGGGTTGCAGGAAGAGATTACGCGGGTGAGTGAAGCGATCCCTGGCTTAATTCTTACCGTGCTGACCCCCGAGCGGTTCTCTCCAGCGGAAGTCCGGCCCCAGGATGTTGTGCTGTTCCACCAATTTGTTCCCAGTGCCACTGTGTCAGCGAACAGTTTGTATGTGTTTCCTCAACCACAGAATCCACTCTTTCCTGCCGTTGCTGAAGCCGAGGATGTGAGCATTCTTGATTGGCGTGAAGAACACGAAATGCTGCGTAATCTGCACTATGTTGACGCCCTTCCGCTCAAGAAAGCGCGAGTGTTGGCGTTACCTTCGTGGGCCCAAGTGCTGATCTCTTCGCGCACGAAGACGAGCGAAGTCCCGCTGGCGTTCACTGGAGAAAAAGATGGTCATCGCGTGGCGTGTTTTGCCTTCGATTTAGGGAAAGGAAATCTGACCAATTCGGATAACATGACCCTCCTTTTGCTGTTCCTCAACACGATGCGCTGGCTTTCGCCTGCTGATCCGACGACACCGACGCTCGTGCCGACCGGTGAAGCCTTTTTCTTGCCTCCAGGTGCAGGGCCGGATTCCCTACGTCTCCTTTCCCCGCAAGGTGAAGAGCAAAAGATTGAGACGGATGTGGTCGAAATCGACCGCGTTGGAGAGTATCGCCTCACCGGGAGTCGTTATCGGGGAACCCTCTATGCCAACTTGTTCGATGAACCGGAGTCGGATATTGGTCGGCGCGAGGAGAACAGTCAGCCTGTCACGATGACACAAGTTGCCGCCAAGGCACCGCAAGAATTGACGCAATCCGTACCGGTAGAATTCGGACGGACGCTGTATTATGGAGCAGTGAGTTTGATTTTGCTTGAATGGCTGTATTCATTATGGCGCTATTATCGCACGAGTAGAGCATGACCTACGAACTCTTTGGCACAACCTACACCATACTGCAGCCAGAATGGTTACGACTGCTCTGGCTGTTGCCGTTGTTATGGATACCGCTCTGGTGGCAGAAACGACGTGGTTTGCTGTTGAGTGCCTCACTGTTACGCACGTTGGCTGCGGTGCTGGTAACGGCTGCGCTTGCCGGCCTCAGCACGCAAACGACCTTGCCTGAACATAAGCTTTCGTTGGTTGCTGCCGTTGACGTGTCCGATAGCATCGCTGCTGAAGGGCGGACCTGGATGAAGGGGTATCTGGATCGTCTCACTCCGATGCTGGGACCGGATGACGAATTCTCTGCCTTGACGTTTGCCACTGACACGACATTGCTTGTTCCTCCCGGACCGATAAATGCGGTGCAGTTTCCACCTCAGAACTTTGCTCCTCTTCCCGCTGGACAAGGTGGAGGCACCAACCTGGCCAGAGCACTAGAACGGGCCTTCGCCTTGTATCCAGAAGGCGGCGAAAAACGACTCGTCCTGCTTACCGATGGGAACGAGACTGGTACGGCCAGTAAGCGCAATATCGCGCTGGCGAAACAGATGGGCATCAAAATCTTTCCGGTCATCCCGCCGTCGGGACAACATCCGGAGGTATCACTAGAGAAGTTTATCGCGCCACCTCTGGTCCGCGAAGGGAGTGCGTTTAGCCTGCGATTAGTCGTGCGCAACGGCAACGACAAAGCAGTCCGTGGAAGGGTATCGGTCCTCGCCAATGATCAATCGCTCACCCGTCAGGAACTGACGATTTCACCAGGGCTCTCGGTGCTCGAAATCCCCGCGCAGATTTCACAGAAGGGCAACTATCTGTTACGGGCTGAGATGACGGCCACGCCAGACACGATCCCTGGGAACAATCATCAGCAAGCGGCACTGGCTGTAACCGGCAAAGTACGGGCCCTCGTGATTACTGACAATCCCAAAACGCATCTGGCGCGGGCGCTCAAACTGAAAGAGGTTGAGGTCGAGTTTCGTCGTCCAGAAGGCATTCCCACCCAGCTGTCGGACTTGCTTGATTACAACTGTCTGGTGTTTGATGACGTGAGCCGTGGTGGCATCTCTGCCCAACAAATGACCGTCATTGAAAACTATGTCCGCGACTTTGGCGGTGGGTTCTTGATGGCTGGAGGGATGCGCGCGTTTGGTGATCTCAGCTACCAACACTCGATTATCGAGCGGGTGCTGCCGATCACTTTCCGTGAGCAGCGCCCAAAGAAAAAGAAGCGAACGCCGATCGCGCTGTTTGTGATTATCGATCGCTCGAACAGCATGGGGTACAACAGCAAAGTCCGCGGCTTGCATGACGGGCAGAAGATGCACTATGCCCAGAAAGCCGCAGTCGAACTGCTCGGCCAACTCCAGGATACCGATTACGCTGGAGCCATTGCCTTCGACTCAGAACCCTACACGCTCTCTCCCCTTACCCGGCTGACAGAAAACCGGGCTGATCTTGTAAGTAAAATTAGTCGCTTACAGTATGGCGGGGGCACGGACTTTTACAATGCGCTAGAGACAGCAGCAGATCAGCTTGGGCAGATGCGTGGCGCGATTCGCCATATCATTCTTCTCACGGATGGTGATTCCAATCGTTCGGCCACGGATCACTATCCGCTCGTTGCCACGATCGCTCAGCGTCAGATTACCATTACGACTATTCGTATTGGGGATGACACCGTGAACTTGCAACTCCTCTCCTTTATGTCGGAAAAAACCGGCGGGCGCTTTTATCATGTTGCGGATGTCGAGATGCTGCCGCAGTTGCTCATCAAAGACACCCGTCAGGCGATGCGAGAAAAGGACGACGACAAGGATAGTCCGAAGGAGATCGTTCCACGAGTTGGTGAACGTGGTCAGGTATTGCAAGGATTAAGCGACTTCCCTTCGCTTGATGAGTATATGCTGACTAAGCTCAAAGACGGGGCGGACGTTCAGTTATATACCGATGTGCATACTGAACACGATCCACTGCTAGCCACCTGGCAGTATGGCTTAGGGAAAGTTGTCGCTGTGACGTTCGATCCGAGTGGCAGTGGTTCGGCGGATTGGATTCGCTGGGAAGGGTTCGGGAAATTTTGGTCACAAGCGGTGCGCTGGGCGATTCGTGACGAAACGCCGTGGGATTATCGTATTAGTGCGCGCCGACGTGGTGAGCGTACGATCCTCCAAGCCGAGTCCTATGACAACGAAGAGGATAGTTTCCTGCTCGCGCGGTTACCGCGCGGAAGCCAAACTGACGAGGTCTCATTATTTCCGGTTGCTCCGCGTGTCTATGAAGCGGTATTGCCTCGTAAACGGCAAGGCAATCTACAAGTGACTTTGCTCAAGCGCAAAAACGGCAAAGTCGTGAATCAAAAGAATGAAACGGTTATGGTCGGACAAGCACCGGGAGAAGTGCTTGATGAATACCGCCAACAAGAGCCGAATCGTGCTCTGTTGCGGGAATTGGCCGAAGGAACTGGCGGGAGTATCGACCCAGATCTGAATGCGCTCGTGTCGCAAAAGCGCGAAGGTCAGAAGACACTGATTCATTCTTTAGAGAACCCCCTCATGATTGCGGCGCTGTTCCTGCTCTTCGGTGACATCGCACTGCGTGTGTTGTTCGGACCGCAGGCCTAGGAAAGTCACCGCCAATACGCAGACGTGCCGCACCTGTTGGGAAGCCTTGCTGGGCTCATCGTGGGGGCCGCTGTCGGTGCTTTCGTACACACCGCAATTGTCATGCTTGTATTGATTTGTTTGTGCCCCTGAGAGATGATTCTGTCCTAAAAAAAGCCTTGTGGAGGAATGCGATGAATGTACGTGCAGCGGTAGCGCATAAGGCTGGTACGCCTTTAACGATCGAGACCGTGCAGTTAGATGGCCCAAAAGCAGGTGAAGTGTTGGTCGAAATCAAAGCGACTGGCATCTGTCACACTGACGAGTTTACCCTCTCTGGTGGTGATCCCGAGGGAATCTTTCCTGCAATTCTTGGTCATGAGGGCGCTGGGATTGTGGTTGATGTTGGTCCAGGCGTGACCAGCGTAAAAAAGGGCGACCACGTCATTCCCTTGTACACGCCTGAGTGTCGCCAGTGTAAATCCTGCCTGAGCCGCAAGACGAACTTGTGCACTGCTATCCGTGCTACCCAAGGCAAAGGACTGATGCCCGACAGCACCAGTCGTTTCTCGTTAGGCAAAGAAACCATTTATCACTATATGGGCTGTTCAACCTTTTCCAATTTTACCGTCCTGCCTGAGATCGCCGTAGCCAAGATTCGGGAAGACGCGCCGTTCGACAAAGTCTGTTACATCGGCTGTGGGGTCACAACTGGTATCGGTGCTGTTATCAACACCGCCAAAGTAGAGCCAGGAGCTAACGTTGTCATATTCGGCCTTGGTGGTATCGGCCTCAACGTCATCCAAGGCGCGCGTATGGCTGGCGCTAATATGATCGTTGGTGTCGATATCAATCCGAACCGGAAGGTGTTAGCTGAAAAATTTGGTATGACGCACTTCGTGAATCCCAAAGAAGTGCAAGGTGATCTGGTGCCGTATCTGGTCGATCTGACTGGCGGTGGCGCGGATTACAGTTTCGAGTGCGTTGGCAATGTGCAGTTGATGCGTCAGGCGTTGGAATGCTGCCATCGTGGCTGGGGCGTGAGTGTGATTATCGGTGTTGCTGGATCTGGACAAGAAATCTCCACCAGACCGTTTCAACTTGTCACAGGTCGTGTGTGGAAAGGCACTGCCTTTGGTGGTGCGCGTGGTCGTACTGACGTGCCCAAGATTGTTGACTGGTACATGAACAAGAAGATCAATATCGACGATCTGATTACCCACGTGCTGCCGCTTGATCGTATCAACGAAGGCTTTGATCTGATGCACGCGGGGAAGTCGATTCGGGCGGTGGTGACGTATTAGCCGACGAAAGGGGGAATCACGAGAAGAACGGCTGCAGGCCGTAGGCTAGAGGGGAAATGAGCATACGTCTTTCTGAGCTTTTCCTTTTCGTGGCTCTTCCCTTTCGTTTTTCCGGCTTCTTTCTGTAAGCGTAGACAAGGTAATCTTCGACGCCTAGACTCCAAAGCAGGTACTTTTCAGGGGTACATCCCATGCAAGAAAACCTACAGATTGAACCTGTTGGTATTGCGCTACCACCCACTCAGGACGAACTCCCATGCGATGATGGAGAGCCGATGGAAACTGCTCGTCACCGCCAGCAAATGTTCTTGCTCCTCGAAACCCTCCACCCCTGGCTGGATCAACGTTCGGATGGATACGCTGGTGGCAATATGTTCTTGTACTTTAGCCTGGCGCAGGTACGGCATCAGGATTTTCGTGGACCGGATTTCTTCGCTGTTCTTGGTGTTCCCAAAGGAGAACGGAAGAGCTGGGTGGTATGGGAAGAAGGCAAAGGGCCGGATGTTATCATCGAGTTAGGCATGGGCAAGAATTAAGTTACCGATTAAGAGCGAGGAAGAAGCGTATAGTTCCAATCGCCATGAAACTTACCGGGTTTGATATTGAGCGCTTGAAACTCATCGTCGGAGACCTGTAGGCCTTTG
>Ga0194132_10006870_pt1 | contig 17331 bp, 9 predicted proteins | sample TA2KigOf80mmetaG_FD_148612 | JGI IMG/M metagenome (GOLD analysis project Ga0194132, IMG submission 148612) | Freshwater microbial communities from Lake Tanganyika, Tanzania - TA2015054 Kigoma Offshore 80m | ecosystem: Environmental > Aquatic > Freshwater > Lake | place: Tanzania: Lake Tanganyika...
ATACAAGCAGGCTTCCAAACAGCTTTGTGAACGTTTCCATCGGTCGCGAGTCTCCTGTTCTCGTCTTGACAACAAGATCATCCGACAGACGACCGGTGGTTTCAAAATTTCAAATGTTTTTGGCTAGTACTTTCTTGGCGAACGACTCGCCAAGATATGGTCCCTTACAACCCTTCACGATGAGGCCGCTAATTCTCACGTGCGGATTCGCTTCGCCCGCGTACTGACTCTTGACGCTATTCGGAATTCTGACCGTTACTTTTTTCAGGCTATTCCGAGTATCGCTGATAGAAATATCCGCTTCGGTTAAGTTGACGGCCGCTGTGTACTGCCAAGTTCCCGGCGGGTCTTCCCAAGCGCCCTCGACGGTGCCGGCCACGCGAATCCCGCCCCCGCTAAGCGCAGGCTTCAGCACCAACCGATCGGTGGCGATATCGTAGTCGCTCGCTGCGAGCCATCCGGTGTCGACGGCAGAAGTGTTGGGGCCCGTATCCCATTGAGCATCACAGACCAGAATCGGAATTTTGACAGGTTTATCGGCCTCGGCGGCGATGCCGGCGAAGAAGGCGTTCTTGTTCTTATCGGAAATGACTAGAACATTGGCGCCGCCGCCATTCACCTTGACCATGTACTTCGGATACACCGCGGGCTTGCCCATGCCCGCCAGGTCCGAAGAAGAAACCGTCTTCGCCGTCGCAGCCCTCATGTCAGCCTTGATACGCTCGTACTGCCCTACGGCTCCGCCAATCGCCCGCTTCGTCACGCCAGCGACCTCGATCATCTGGTACCAGAAGCGCCGGTAAACCTCGACAGCATCGGTTCGCTGGACCGGCTTCCGCTTTCCAAGATCGGTGTGATCGTGCACCCACTTGCACAGATGCGCGTCCTGAAGGACGTAGGCAGCCGGAAAGAACTTGTCGCCGCCGAATCGAGACAGGATCAACTCCTTCTTTGCATAACCCTTGTCGTCGGTCTTTTCGGAATAGTGCAAGAGCTTTTTCCGGTCGGTCTTGGCCTTGTCGGAGTGTTTCAGGTCGGCCGAGATGTCCTTCCACTTCCAGGTGCCTGGCAGGTCGATACCCCAGTTGGCCGTCTTCAAGTTATCTTTGTGCGGCGCGAGTATGAAATGCACGTCGACGTTCTTCAACGCCTTGGTCAACGACGCGCCTACGGTCATCTTCCGCCCGTCCGGATCGGTCGCGAAGTTAATGTAGAAACGGTTCTCCGCGCTGTCCCACGCGTTCGGCGTATTCGGTACGACGGTGTAGTCGACCTTGACCTCTTTGATCTTGATGACGGTGAATCGCGCCCAGTCTCCATTGCGTTTGGCCGTCTTCTCCAGCCCGCCGGCGTCGCGATCCATTCCCGCGTGCACACGAAGGCCACATGGGATATCGGTCTCGGCCGCGCCTTCCACCCAAAACGTCTTCTCGGCATCCTTGAGAGCGGAGAACTTCACCTTGATATCGGTCTGCTCAGCGCCCGCTGTCTCGGCGTCGAAGAACTTCACGGCGCCTTCGGCCGGTTTGTCGTCGTCGCCGCCGAAGCGCTTCGTTGGCGGGTCGTCTTTTTCCGTGCCCAGCCCCGCGTCTAGGGTTACGAAATAATCACCGCAGCCGTCGGGAAGATTGTCGAACTTGATCTTCTGGCAAATCAACTTGGCGCGCCCGTGATCGCCGCCAGCGCTCTGCGCGTGCAAAAGCCTTCCTGGTTTGGCGGCATCGCCGGCTTTCGGTTCGCCGGTTCGCTCCTCCGGTTTCATTTCTGACGGATCGGGCAAATTCTTGGCGTTTAGATTCGTGTAGTACGTATCGACCGGATCGGTATCGGGATCGACCTCCAACTTGTCGATCTCGGCCTTGTCGTGCTGAAAGAGCTTGAATTCGATTTTGACGACGCCCATCTCTTCGTCCGGTGTCGGATTCTTGTCGAGCTTAATGAACCGGTCGGCCGCATCGTCGAGCGTAAGCTTCGCCTTGATCTTCCCCTCGGTCTTGCCGCGCAAATAGAGCTTGAACGGCTTGCTGTCGGCGCCTTTCAACATTTCCGCCGTCAACTTCGCCGGGGCCGCCTTCGTGCAGATCTCATCAAGGAACATCTCGACGTTCGCTGGCGTGCAGGCGAACGTGGCTTCCTTGGCGAAGGGATGATCCATGTTCGATTGCGTTAGCGAAAGTTGAACGTAAGTCGGACAGGGGCGGATCGACCGCTCGCCGCTCTGTTTTTTATACTGCTCGGTGTCGCACAGAACAGCCTTGTACTCAAGTTCAACTTTCGGCACGACGACATTGACGTCCTCGACAAAAACTTCAAGCGTCTTATCCTGCCCGTGGGTCAGTTCGACTTTTTCAGTTTCTTTGCTGAAGTTGATCGTCGTCGCAAACGTCTTCGCGTCTTCAGCCGAGAGCGTGACCTTGACGTTGTAGCTCCCCGCGGCCACAAGGCCGATATCGGCGACGCCGTTCGATCCCGAGTTCTTGTCGCCCGGCGTCTCTTTGCCTGTAACAGTCACAACGGCGTTGGCGAACAGCCTCGACGGATCGCCTTTCTTGACTACTTTCACCTTGAGTGCCGGTTTCCGTTTCACCTCAAAACCGACATAGGCGATTTCGCCGTTCGACACGACAACGCTTTGCTTCGGCAGCGGCGTGGGAAGCTCGTACTTCTTTGCGGCTTCGGCGGTCAGCGCCGAAAGCTCCACTTCGTACGGGCCGGCGTCGAGCGGGTCGAAGATTGCGAGGCCATCCTCGTTACTCGGTTTTGCATCGCCCCCACGTTTGACCGTCGCACCTGCAATATTGCCGGCCGCGTCGTCGAGGACGTGAATCCATATCGCGCCTTTCTTCAGCGGGCATGGCTGCTCGGGGCTGGAGGCTGGTTTCGGCGCACCGCACGAGCAACTGAGGTTCTTGCCGCAACTGGGGCACAATGCCATTACAAAGTTCCTCCTTGCGGCACGAGCTTGCGGCCGCCGGTCCGCGCATCAAACCGGTCCTGAATCGCCGCCATCTTGACATGCCCAGGCAATGACGGATGGCGCAACATATTCCGCGCCCACTCCGCGTCGGGTGATCGTTCGAACCCTTCGCCGTATTGCAGCCAAAGCTCAAGCAGCACCAGGATCCCGCCACTGTTTTCGATTCCACACTTCTCCGCCCGACGGGTGACACGCGCCGCCAATGCCCCACTGCCGGCGTCGCCTAATTGCTCAAAACGCGCCGGCCACTCCAGCCGGATATGTTCCTTCAGCCGGCGTTCCAACGACTCCAGCGCGGTCTCCGAAAACCGGCGCATCTGCGCTTGGCGAATAACGAGCATGCACCGCGAAGTTTACCGAGCCTGACGTGGCAATGCAATATAATGATTCGGTGCTGAACCGTAATTGGCTGATCCCTTCCGGCGCCCTCGCGCTTGCCTCTCTCCTCTGGGCGCAAAGCGGCGCCCGCGTCCCTCAGACCGTTGACGAAGTCGCGCGTCCCGGCGGCGTTCTGCCGGGGAATCCGAAGATCGCGCTCGTCAAGGTAGCGGACGGTTTCATGGACCCCACCAATGTCGCCAACGCCGGCGACAGCTCCGGCCGCATCTTTGTCGTCGAGCGCGTCGGCCGCATACGCGTCGTGCACAAGGACGGCCGCGTGCAGAAGGAACCGTTCCTCGATCTCACCAACATCAATCCGCTGGGCAGCGACGTGCAGACCGGCTTCGTCGAGCAGGGCCTTTACTCCGTCGCCTTCCATCCGAAATTTAAGGACAACGGCTACTTCTTCGTGCATTACGCCTCGCTGCCGTTCAATGGCGACGGCGTGATCGTGCGTTTCCAGGTCGACAAGAACAGCCCGAATTTCCTGACGCCGGAGCGCACCAAACAAACCGCGAAAGTGCTGATGCGCATGCCTCGGCCCTACTACAATCACAACGGCGGCCAGATCGAGTTCGGCCCCGACGGCTATCTCTACATCGGCTCCGGCGACGGCGGCTGGGAAGGCGATCCACTCGAAGCGGGCCAGGATTTGAGCACGTGGCTCGGCAAGATGTTGCGCATCGACGTCAACGTCGACGACGATCGCGAAGCCTACAAGATCCCGCCGTCGAACCCCTATGCCTACGCCGCCAAAGAGCAGTTGATGTCGCTGTTCGGCATCAGCGAACTCGACTTCTCGAAGATCAAGACGCGGGCGCGCCGCGAAATTTGGGCCTACGGTCTGCGCAACCCGTATGAGTTCTCGTTCGACTTAAAGACGGGCGATCTCTGGATCGCCGACGTCGGCCAGAACCACTGGGAAGAAATCGACTTCCAACCGGCATCGTCGAAGGGCGGCGAGAACTACGGTTGGTCGAAGGTCAATGGCACGAAATGTTTCCCGATGACGGGGCCGAACGACAAGTGCCCGATCGTCGGCACGTTGCCCGCGTCCGAATATCCGCACGAAAATCCGTACCCCGGTGCGCCGCCGTTGAAGGACGGCCACGGATGTTCGGTGGAAGGCCTAGGCGTCGCCAACTACGGCGGCATGAAGGGCGTGTATCTTGTCGGCGACTGGTGCTCGGGCCGCGTGTTCGGAACGGGTTGGAACGGAAGCAAGTTTGTGTTGCAGGAGCTGGCGCACACAAATCTGCAATTCACCGCCGGCGGTTACGACGAAAACGGCTACGTTATGGCGGTAAACTGCAACTGCTTCTACACCGCCGACAAAGGCGCCACCGGCAATCCTCCGGGTGCGTTGTGGCGCATCGTTCCGGCGAATGAAGTTCCCGCCGGCGCCGAGACCGCGCGCACCGCGGGCGCGCCCGTCGAGACCTCCTCGACTGGGCCATTCCAGCTTCGCAACGCGCTCGACAACAAGCCCATCGAGTTCACCAAGATGGCCAACGACCGCGTCACGCCCGCCGTCGAACAGATGCGCAAGGACGGCACCAACGCCTACAACGGTAACCGCGGCGCGATCGGGGCCGGCAAGGGGCTCTACGACAAGTGGTGCGCAAGCTGCCATCTCGGCGATGGAACCGGCCGCATGGGTTCGAACATCGTCGACGCGCAAGTCACCTATCCGCGCGTGAAAACCGATGCGGGCGTGTATGAAGTAATCTACGCCGGCGCGACCGGCGCCATGCAGGCCTTCGGCGATCGCATTGCGCAGGACGACATCCTGAAAATTGTCGCCTACGTCAACTCGATCAAGAAAAAATAGGGGGCGAAGTGTGCTCCACTGTTGGTAATGCGATCGAGTCTAAGTCTGCTTACCATCAGTCTGCTCTTCGCCGCTCCTCCACCGAAGAGCGGCATCGACACCACCAGTTTCGACACCACCTGCAAGCCTTGCGATGACTTCTGGCGATTCGCCAACGGCGGCTGGATCGACAAGAATCCCATTCCCGCCAACCAATCCGGCTGGGGCACGATGTCGGTGGTCCGCGAAGGAAACAAGGAGCGCATCCGCGTTATCCTCGAAGCCGCCGCACTGGCCAAGAACGCTCCGGGTAGCAACGAGCAGAAGATTGGCGATCTCTACTCCGCGTGCATGGACACCGCGCGGATTGAAAAGCTCGGCGCGCAGCCAATCGCCTCCAATCTGGCGAGCATCGGTGCTATCGATTCGCGCGCGCAACTGAAGTCCACGCTGGTCGAATTTCTGAGTGAGGGCCGGGGCGCCGCGCCGGTTGGGATCTCCGGAAGTCCGGACATGAAGAATTCGAGCGAGATCATCGCCGCGGTGGCTGTCAGCGGGATCTCGCTTAGCGATCGCGACTTCTACTTGAAGGACGATGAGCGCTCCAAGTCGATCCGCGCCGAATTCGTCAGGCATGTCGATGCGCAACTGAAACATGCCGGCCTCGGCGCCGGAGGCGAAACGTTGCTTGCCTTTGAAACCGCCGCCGCCGCCGTGATGCCCGCGCGCGCCGACATGCGCGATCCATATGCGCGCTACAACAAGAAGGACCTCGCCGGCCTGGCCGCGCTCGCACCGGAGTTCGACTGGAAGGCCGCCTTTACGGCCTTGAAGATCTCGCACAATACGCCCATCAACGTTGCCGTGCCAAAGACGCTGGAGCACTTCAACAAGCAGCTCGCCGAAGCGCCGCTGGAAACGTGGAAACTGTGGCTCCGGTGGCGGGTCATCAACGCCGCCGCGCGGAATCTCTCGGCTGACTTCGCCGCCGAGAATTTCCGTTTCTTCAGCACGGTGCTCAACGGCACGCGCGAACCGTTACCGCGCTGGCAGCGCTGTTCCGACACGGTCGATAGCGCCCTCGGATTTGCGCTGGGCCAGGTGTTCGTTAAGAAGCACTTCCCGCCCGCCGCAAAGGCGCGCATGAACGTACTTGTCGAAAACCTGCGCGCGACGCTACGCGAGGAGATCGGCAAGCAGGAGTGGATGGACCCGGCGACGCGCAAGAACGCCATCGCCAAGTTGAGCGCCTTCGAGGCCAAGATCGGCTACCCCGATCAGTGGCGCAGTTACTCCGACGTGACCATTCAGCGCGATGCGTTCGTCGAAAGCCTCCGCTCGGCAAGCCTCGCCACGCGCGGATACGGCCTCGCCAAAATCGGCAAGCCCGCTGATCGAATCGACTGGGGCATGACGCCGCCAACCGTTAACGCCTATTACAACCCGCCGAAAAACGAAATCGCCTTTCCCGCCGGCATTTTGCAGCCGCCCTTGTTCGACATGGAAGCCGACGACGCGGTGAACTACGGCGCCATCGGCGCGGTCATTGGGCACGAAATGGGACACGGCTTCGATGATCAAGGTTCGAAGTACGACTTCTCCGGGAACCTGAAGAACTGGTGGACGCCCGAAGATCGTAAGAAGTTCGAGACGCGGACGCAATGCGTGATCGAGCAGTTCAACGAGATCGACACCGGCGTAGGTTTGCGCCACAACGGACGGCTTGTCGTCGGCGAAGCGCTTGGCGATCTCGGCGGACTCGCGCTGGCGTACCGGGCCTACAAACGTTCGCTCCGCGGCCAACCAGGTCCGGTGCTTGACGGCTACACCGCCGACCAGCGATTCTTCCTTGCTTTCGCGCGGCTCTGGGGATCGCAATCCCGGACCGAAGCGATGCGCATGCGCCTGCAAACCGATCCGCATCCCATCGCCCGCTGGCGCGCAAACGCCACGCTGATGAACATGGCGGAGTTCCATCAGGCGTTCTCGTGCAAGCGCGGCGATCCGATGGTGCGCGAGCCGGAGAAGCAGTGCAAGCTATGGTAGTTTCGCCGGCGCGTCCTGCGCGCAGCGAAAGCCGATTGTTGGGCTCGTCATCCGCGCGGGAATGCTGGAGAACTCAAACGCCACCCCCGATGACAGCGGACGGTCGAACGCGCCGCCCTTGATGTAATGCCACGGTTCGCTCGGAGTTGGCGCGGGTTTCAAAGCCTTCGCGAAGCTCTCCACCGCATTCACGCTGGGCGTATGCGGGCGCTCCACCCACTCCCAGACATTGCCGGTCATGTGCAGCGCGCCGAATGGACTCTTGGCGTGTTCCAAGCTGTCCACCACGGTCGGCGCTTCGCCAAATTTCTTCGCGCTTTCCTCGACGTTCGCATTCTCGGGGTCTTCCTTGCTACCCCAGGGGAACGCCCGCCCATCGCCGCCGCGCGCCGCTTTCTCCCATTCGAACTCGCCGGGCATCCGCTTGCCTGCCCATTTGCAAAAGTCGCTTGCGTCGTCGAAGGAGACATTTACAACCGGTAGCATGGGCTTATCCGCGGCGTTGCCCGGCGGCAGGGTTCGTCCGGACGTCGCCGCGAACTCCTGATACGCCTTCACCGGCACTTCGGTCTTGTCGATGTAGAACGCCGGGGTCTTCACCGGCGAACGTGCCGAGCCGAACAGAAACTCGCCCGCCGCCACCAACACCATGTCTCCGCCCTTGGCCGTCAACAGCGCGGGCAATTCGGTTGAAGCCTTCTTTTCCTCCGCCGGTTTTGTCTGGCCCTGCATCAAGTACCAGATCGCTCCGCCGCCCACCAACACCGCGACTGCCGCGACTCCGACGATCGGCCCCATCTTCAAGCCGCTACCTTCTGCTGGCTTGGACGCGGCCTTTGGCGCGGCCGGGGCACCCGCCGGAACCTCGGAAGACGCGATGCCGATCAGAACTTGTTTGATCGCGGAAAAACTCTGCAGCCGGTCTTCCGGTTTCTTGGCCGTGCACCGCAAGATCAAATCGATCAACGCTTGCGGCAATCCCGCCGCCACCAATTTCGCCGGATCCGGGTTTTCGTGCAGAATGACGTAGAACAGCCGCTCCATGCTGTCGCCGGTGACGAGCCGCTCGCCCGTGAACAATTCGTACAGCACGATGCCGAATGAATAGACATCCACCAGCGGTGTAAGGTCGGCGCCCTGCACCTGCTCCGGCGCCATGTAGTAAGGCGTGCCCATCGTGTTGCCGGCTTTGGTCATGTTGAAGCCGGCGGCCTTCGAAATGCCGAAGTCCATCAACTTCGCACGGCCGGACTGCTCGATGAAAATATTCTCCGGCTTAACGTCGCGATGGATGATGCCCATGTTGTGCACGTATTCCAAAGCCGCCGCCGACTCGGTCGCGATGCGCAACCGGTTGCGCAAATCGCCCGCCTGGTTCTTTCGCAGCGCATCGCGCAGATCCCCGCCGCGCAGAAACTCCATCGCGATGTAGGGTCGCCCTTGTTCCTCGCCGTAGTCGTGAATCGTCACGATGTTGTCGTGCGAAATCGAGCCCGACATCCGCGCTTCGTGCAGAAAGCGCTCCTTGGCCTCGGTGTCGCGGCAGCCGTCTTCGGTAAGAATCTTCACCGCTACCTGGCGGCCGATCACTGTGTCCAGCGCGCGGTAGACATGCGACATCCCGCCGCCCAGGAACTCCTGCAGCTCGTATCTGGCGAACCGCGCCGGAAGTTGCATAGTTTCTCTAAATTAGCAGACTGATGACGAAGTAGACGAGGCCCATCACCAACAACACGGCGATAGCCACCACGACCATGACGCCGGTTTGATTCTGTAGGGCCGCCGGAAGAACACTGACAAAACCCGGCAAGCCTTCGGGAACTTGCTGCGTGCCCATCGTCGCATTGGGCGGTTGCTGCGTCGACTGCGTCGGCTGCCAGCCCTGCGTGGGCTGTGTCGTCGGGCGCGTCGGCATGGTCGGCATCCCAGCGGGCCGCTGCTGCTGCGCGGCTTGCGCCGCTTGCTGCGCGCTCATCGTTGGCATCGAGGTCGTAACCGTGCGCACCGAACCCTGTACGCCGAGGTAGCGCTCAATGTCGCTCGCCGCGTCAAAGAGCTTGGGATATCGGTCCTGCGGCTGCTTCGACGTGCACTTGGCGATGATCCGCTGCAATTCCTGCTCCACGCCGGCCGCCTGCAGCGGCGCCATGTCGAGAGGTTCGTACAAGATCTTCTTGAAGATTTTCTCGATCGACTCGCCCATGATCGGCTTGGCGCCCGTGAGCAACTCGAACAGCAAAATGCCGAACGAGTAGACGTCGACCAGATGCGTAACCTGTTGCCCGAGCACCTGTTCCGGCGCCATGTAGTACGGCGTGCCGAGCGTGAAACCGGCGCGCGTCAACTGCATGCCCTCGGCCTTGGCGATACCGAAATCCATCAGTTTGATCTTGCCGGTTTGATCGACCTGCAAATTCTCGGGCTTGATGTCGCGGTGGATGATCTTCTTCTGATGAATGTAGTCGAGCGCCTTGGCGATTTGCACCGCCAGCGTCAACCGGTTCCTGATATTGCCCGCCGCGCCGGAGCGGATCGCGTCGCGCAAGCTCTGGCCCTTCAGGAATTCCATCACGATGAAGGGCTTACCGCCCTCCTCGCCGAAGTCGTAGACGTTCATGATGTTTTCATGAACGATGCTCGACGCCACGCGCGCCTCTTGCAGGAAACGAGCTTTTGCTTCCGCGTCCGCACAACCCTGTTCGGTGAGAATCTTTACCGCCACCATGCGGCCCAGAACGGTGTCCTGCGCACGGTAGACGTGCGACATACCTCCCCCCAGGAACTCCTGGAGTTCGTACTTGCCGATTCTTGCTGGTAGCTGCATCATCGCAGAGTCCGAGTTCTCATAGTATCACCGAAGGATCACTTCGCCACCAGGGGTACGCATTGCAGGCTCTGAATAAATTCGCGGGAGAAGATCGGCACGTTGACTTCGAATTTGTAACTGGCCGGTTTTCCCGCCACCTGCATGATGGCGCCAGAGCGGCCCTGGCGCATCTTCCACTCGATGCTTTGTCCGTTGCCGGACGGAGTCAACGTGTCGGCGGCGTAAATAAACCGGTAGATTCCCCACAACCCGGGAGCCTCCTCCACGCCGAACGATGTGCCTCCGACAAACTTAACCTCGCCCTTCACGCCTTGCTGACTCGTGCCCGGCCAAGTGAACTGCTTCGCTCCACCGGCGGCTCCGAAGTTCTGCGATTGCCCGTCGATCGTTAGCGACGATCCGGTCACGACATCGGAACGAACCGGCGTCAACGTGTAGGTCATGCGCGGTTGCGTCGCTCCGCCCGGGAACACCGTATCGGAGAAGCGCTGCGCCTGATTCACGAAACCGACGAACGCGGGGTTAATGTTGATTCCGCCCTCGCTGATGCTCGTCCACTTGCCGCCTTCCTTTTTCATGTACTTCTTCAGATCGCCTTCGACGAACTGCCAGATCGATCCCGTACCGGGCTGGAACACCGTCGCCACATCGGCCAGCGTCGCCTCCGGCTTTGCCGCCGGATTAAACGGAAACTTGCCGCGCAAGCCCGCGAAGCGCTGATTACACAAGCCCGCACCCTTCGCATTCAGTTCGTCCTTGCCCATCCCTTTCAAGAACCGCTCGACTTCCTTGATCGGATCTTCCAGGAGGTTGGCCGACATCTGGTCCACCTTGCCTTCCGGATCGGGATTAAAGGTCCGCGCCGCGGCCTTCAACACCTGCCGCGAATCGCTCGCCGCGTCGATCGGCTTGTTCGCCGCGTTCGGATCGGACTTCAAATTCGGCAACGCATCCGCCAGCGCCTTTTGCAGCTTGGCCAGCGAGTCGATGTAGGGCCCGTTCTTCTCGGCGTAGATATACTTCTGAATCGTCGCCGGCGGCGGCACCACTTCGCGCACCGGTTGGAACGCGAGCTTAATCTTGTCGTCGTTCACATCGGTGTTCTTCGTCGCCAGCCAGAACAGCGCCATCAGCGGCGTATCGTTCGAGACAATCTGATCGAGCTTCTGCGTCGCGTCTTCCAGATCCTTGTACTTCTGGAATGTCGAATTGCGGAAGTACGTGCGCCATGCCTTGATGTAATCGCCCGTGTAGAGATCCCGCAGCTTGCCGCCGAGTTCGGCACGGTTAATGGCCAAGCCGGAATCGCAGGAAGTTCTCGCCGTGTCTTTGGGATTCGCCTGCTCGCCGCAAGTCACCCATTTGTCTCCGCCGAAGAACGGGTCGGGGTTCTTGATGAAGTCCGACATTTTCGCGAAGCCGTCTTTGGTGAACGCACCGGCGACGTCGCGGTTGTTGACGATGATCTTCTCGGAGTCCTTGATGTCCTTGTTATAGTTCACGGGTTTCACGGCCTTGTTGGCCGCGGCGAGCATCGACTGATAGATCGAGTCCACACCCGAGAACTGCGCCAGGAACTTGCGGCCGCGCGCGCCGGCTTCGGCGTCGAACGGCAGCGGGCAACCGCCCGACGTTCGCAAATAATCGGCGTAGAAATCGAACTGCGCCTTTGCCAGTTGGGCGCGATCGCCGACATCGCGGCCCGCCGACCACGCGTTGTAGAGCGCGGGCGAGGTCGCCTCTTTCGTCGATTTATCGCCGTAGATCGTGATCGTCAAATAGGTTCGCAGCGCGCTGAAATAGGAACCGTAGTCGTCGGTCGGTTGCGGCGACGCCGGCAGCCCTTTCAGCATCCGTTGCATCGATCCATGTGTCGGTCCCAGCAGTGTCTGATTGAACTTCTGGCACCAGATCTCTTTCACGGGCGCATACATCTCATTGCCCGAGTACAAGCCCCAGCGAAGCTTCCACGGCGCGCCTTCGGTTTTGTACTGATCGAGCTGCGCCAACGTCACGCGCAACGCTTCCAGCTTCGCCAGCGAGGCCGAGTCCACCAGTGCATTCGGATCGGTGATATTCACACCCGCAATACCCCTGGCGTTTTCGATCGCGCCGTTTTCGAGCGTACGATTGCCCGCGAAGCTGACGGTCGCCAGAATCGCGTAGATCAACGCGAGCGCGGCCACCGCGCCAAAGATCACACGCTGCGCCATCGAAGTCTTCGTCGACGCCGCCGAGGCGCGTTGCGCTTCCGCGTCGTTCAGAATCACGTCGTTAAACAGCCGGCCGAGGAACGGCCACTGCGGAACTTTCTTCGTCGCGCCGATCTGCGGCGTCATCTGCGGCTGTTGCGTGCCAAACACGCCGCCCGGTCCAAGTTTGAAAATGCGCGTCGCGCCCTGGCCCGGATCGAGCGCGGACTGATGCTGCTGCTTGGCCGCCTGCATGCCGGCGGAGTCGTCGACGATGACCGGCCGTACGCCGCTGAAATAGAACCCGCGCAGAAACGGCGACGTGCGCAACTGGCTCGGTTTGCAGAGATCGACCAGGAACTGGACCACCGGCCGCTTCAACTTCGCGAACTCGCGGGCGAACTCATAGGCGCCCGGCAGTTTCTGCGCGTCGTTTTCGCGCGGCAGGAATAATAGCCGCTTGTCGCACAACGAATGGGTCAATAGCGTGAACTGCTCGGTCAGCCGCTGCGTTTCTTCTTCGCTGTAAATTCCCGTTGCATCGGCCGGCCGGATCGGCACCGTCGCGCCGAAAATTTGTAACGACTCATCCATCGTGATGTTGCGGATGTAGTCCAGGAAGAACTGCATGCGGTCCATGCGCGTGAACAGCACATACACCGGCACGCGTATGCCAAGCTGTGCCGAAATTTCGGTCAACCGTTCGTTGATCTTCCGCGCGGCAATCGTCGCGGCGTCCAGTCCGCCTTGGCGGAAGAACGTTTCGCCGTCGAAACACACCAGCGCCGCGCGCGGCGACTGCGCCTTCGCCCCGACCACCGATTTCAACTGCCCGGGCGCTAACCGCGCCACCAGCTTCTGCCACCGCCCGCCATCGCTCATGAACGCGCCGTTCGGATCGACAAATAGCGTCTGCTTCGCCAGGAAGATGTTCGCGAAGCGTGTCGGCGCGATATTGGTGTCCTGATACACCTGGCCCGTCACCAACTCCGGTTCGAGGCCGGAGTTCATGAGCGTCGTCGTCTTCACGCTGCCGTTTTCGCCAAGCAGCATCACCAATGGCAGGTTCGAAATTTTCGCGCCGGGCACCGCCTTGGCCATCGCCAGTTTGGAGTCGACGTCTTTTACCAGAGCGTCGACCTCGGCGTCGCCCGAAGCTCCCGAACCCTTCGTGCCGCCCGGTTGCTTGGACTTCATCCACAGGAACAAGCCCGCGCCGATAATACCCAATATCGACATCACGCCGATGAAAATGTAGAGCATCGACCCGCTGAAGCCGAGCAGGAATCCAAGGCCCACCGCAAGACCAATCCACAGCAACAACACGAGGACAACAATCAATACCGGTGACATGTCACTTTCCTTTCGCGAGCGATTCCAGGCTGCTCACGCCGGACTGCAGGAAGTAGTAATACGTGCCGTAAGCCACGGCCATGACAAATACGCAGACGCCCGCGATAATCCCGAAACGCTTCACCCAAGGATCGCTTCCCGCCGCGCTGACCGGCCCGGCCGGGGGCAGATGCCCCGAGGGCGAAAGCGCGAGGCTCGTGCGCCGGATGCGGTGAATCTTGTCCGCTGTCGCTTGCAGGATCGGCTGCAAATCGCCGCGGCTGCCCAGTGAAAACCGGCCCATGAATCCGAGCAGCATGCAGAGCTGAAAGACTTCCAACAAATCGGCCAGCGACTGCGAGTCATTCATCGTCAGCAGCTTCTGCAGGTGTTGAAAAAAGATCTCGCCCGCCACGTGATGGCCGAAGTACTCTTCCTGCATCGGCTGTCGCGGCCAGTCGGCGAACACCGGCGATCGCATGTTCAGAATCGATTCGTCCAGAAACGCGATCACGGCGAAGATGGCGAGCTTAATCTCCTCGCCGTCGTAGCCGCGCTTCCGGGCTTCGCCATCGGCCAATTTGATCGCTTCGCGGATCTGATGACGGAACGCGTTGGCGTCGGTCACCGGTTGGCGGTTGGACCGCATGCGTTCGATGACGGTAAAAATCTCTTGGAATACCCAGGCTAGGTTTTCTGCCCGCCGCTCGGTTCCGAAGGCGGCGGGTGCTGTGTTTGCGGCTTGATGCATACGATCCTCGATCAGGATTCTAAAACGACGTAAAGCTCGGGCTTCGGATCCGGCAGATCACCCGGAATGTACAGCCCGATTTGGCGGGACTGCACCAGATGTTCCCAGCACGGCCCCACTTGCGTAACGGAAAAGTACTGCGCGTCGACGCGCGAACGGATCGCGGCCGGCGGAACTGGCATATGCGTCAGCGGCAGCCCGGGAAGGGCGCGCTCGACGAGTTTTGGCACGTAGGCCGATGCACACAACTTCGCCAATTGCGGCGTCTTGCGGATGACATCCGGCTCGGCGATCGGTGAGCGGATTGCCAGAATCCATTTCGATGGATTCAGCACGCGCTGATCGGTAACCGTGCCCTGGTACATGTAATCGGCGGCTTTGTTGAGGTCGATCTGGATGTACTTGGTCGGCGCCATCGTCTCCAACAGAAAACGAATCAGCGCGTCGAGATCGTCAAACGTCTTGTCCAGCTCGCGGTGGTTGTAGAGCGGAATCTTGCTCGGATGGTAATCGACGCCGAACGTACACAGCGCGCCCGCCAGCTTCGCCAGTTCCCGATACAACTCCTCGGGATGCCCGCGCTTCACCTTCAACAGATGTCGCAGCCCCGCGATGCCGGAGTTAATCCCGTGCAGCATCCAAAACGTTGCGATCTCGGACGTCGAGTACTCGCTCCACAGGCTGGCGCCCGCGCTTTTTCCTTTGCCCAGAGCGCGGCTCTTCTCGTCGAGAATATCGACAAGGCGCTGCAGGATCGCCAGCACCCGCTCGCTCGCGGCCACTTGCACGCAGGGCGGGATGAATGTGTTGTCGAAGATGAAATTGCCGCTGCCGTCGCGCATCACTCGCGCGATAGCTACACTCGCCGCCGGATCGGGGTTGTCCAGGTCGAGTGCGATCTTGATATTCTTCCGGCCCAGACGGACGAATTTTTCGTCGCGCCCTGTCGTCTCGTCGAACAAGGATTTGTTCTCGGCGACGAACCGGGTGCCGCTTGAGCCGCTCTCCTCGGAGGGCAGACAATTCAAGCCATTCTCTTTCCGCGGCGGCACGGTGAGGTAGATCGTAACCCGGTCGCGCGTCATCGGAAACTCCTCGGCGATGTTGCGCGGCTTGGGCAGCGGATCGTGCTGCGGCATGTCGAAGGGAAGACCGTCGGAGAACAGGCCGCGAGCATGGAGAACGGAAATCGTTCCGTTTATCAGCGCTTCCGAGTCGAGTTCGCAGCCTGCTAATCCCCATGGCTCGAAGCATAGCGACGACGCCGCGAACCGGATCGAATCTTCGAAATACCGGCCCTGAACTTGAAAATGATGTGGCCCAAGGTACATTCCCTCGGACCAGACAACCCGCGAGAGCTGTTTCATGCGCTTATTCCTGTAAGCGGATTCGAACGGCAAAAACCCGCACGCTCGCCGCAATTTGGCACGATTTACTCTACCACAAGGAATCCAACTTGCTAGTGTAGGTAAGGGATCGCCGCGGCGACGTGTTTTCTGATGCGTTTGCGCATTCGACTTTAGCGGTTTTCCCAACAGCCGATTTGCGGCTGGCATGATAATCTACAGGCACGGTACGGGTAGCGACGCATATGAGCTTCTACGACAAATACGAAATCCTCGCCGAGTTGCGAAACGACGGCATCAAGTCATTTATTGCGAGGGGTAAAGAGACGGGCCAGGCCGTCGAAGCCCACCTCTTCCTCGCCGGCCGGACGCCGGACAATCAGGCGCTGCTGGATAAACTCGGCCGCCTAACGGGTGACGCCAAGCTGTTTCTGCTCGAACTGGGCGACCACGAAGGCACTCCATTCGTCGTCACGCACGTCCTGCCCGATCAACGCGGTCTCCGCGCATGGCTGGCGGCCGTTCCCGATGCGCCGCTTCCGCCCGTTCTCGAAAAGGGAGAAACTCTGCCGGCCTTCCAAGCCCCGACCCTCGAGAAGGGTGATACGCTGCCACCCTTCAAAGCCTTCAACCCTTTCGAAACGCTGCCGCCGGTTAACCGTTCGGCTCTGGAACGCGGCGAAACACTGCCGCCTATCACTCGGTCGGCCCTGGAGCGAGGCGAAACCCTGCCGCCGCTTTCCAAGTCCGCTCTCGAACGCGGCGAGACGCTTCCGCCGTTTCTGCCTTCCGCGTTGGACAAAGGCGAGACCCTGCCCGCATTCAAGGCCTTCACGCCGGGCGCGCTCGAAAAGGGCGAGACCCTTCCCGGATTTCAAGCGTATGTCCCGCCGATGCCGCCCGGCGCGCTCGAACGCGGCGAAACGTTGCCGCCTTTCCGGGCGGTCGACATCCCCCGGCCGAACCCCGCGACCGAGCCTCCTCCTCCGCCGGCCAGCCGCACAGCCGATGACGATTTCCTGAAGCTCTTCCAGGTCCCTGAACGGGGCAAGGGCGGGCTCTCGGTCTCGAGTGCTCCGGCTCCGGGCTCGAAACAGGGGCCCGGTGAATTTACGCGGATGTTTCAATCCCCCGCGGCGCCGCCACTTCCATCGCAGATCCCGACCGAGGAACTGCCGGTTCAGCCGCCTCCGGCGTCGACAGGACCCGGTGAATTTACGCAACTGTTCAACCAACAGTCTGTAGCCGCACCGGTCGACACGCCACCGCCGCCTGCGGTCCCGCCGCCACCAGGAGAATTCACCAAACTCTTTAGCTCTGAGTCGATCGGCGCCCCGGAACCGTCCAAGGCTCCAGAACCACCCGCTCCCCCAGCCGCAGCGCCTCCGGGCGAATTCACTCGCATGTTCACGGCCCAGTCGGTCAGCGCCGCCGAACCGCCGAAGGTCCCGGAACCGCCCAAAGCTCCCGAACCACCCGCTCCCCCAGCCGCAGCGCCTCCAGGCGAATTCACCCGCATGTTCACGGCCCAGTCGGCCGGCGCGCCCGAACCGCCGAAGGCCCCGGAACCGCCCAAAGCTCCAGAACCAACCGCTCCCCCAGCCGCAGCGCCTCCGGGCGAATTTACCCGCATGTTCACGGCCCAGTCGGCCAGCGCCCCCGAACCGCC
>Ga0194132_10006872_pt1 | contig 17324 bp, 20 predicted proteins | sample TA2KigOf80mmetaG_FD_148612 | JGI IMG/M metagenome (GOLD analysis project Ga0194132, IMG submission 148612) | Freshwater microbial communities from Lake Tanganyika, Tanzania - TA2015054 Kigoma Offshore 80m | ecosystem: Environmental > Aquatic > Freshwater > Lake | place: Tanzania: Lake...
CTGCGCTTTGTATCGCTCTATCGTGAATTGATCGATTCCTCGACTGCGTGTTAGGATCGAGTGGTGCTAAAGGAGGGCAACCGACTCACAACCTTGTCCCACTGGGCGCGCCGCGGCGACCAGATCGCATCGTGTGTGGACGTCGCCGGTAGCTGCTGGTTCCGCCAGCAGGCTGCGCCGCTGCAGCAGGCCATGTCCGGTCGCCGCTACGGCAGCGTTGTCGAGTTCGGTGCCTATCCCGGCTACGCGCTCCATTGGCTCTGCCGCACCGTCGGCCTGCGCGGGACGGCGATATCAGTTAGCCGAGCACCAGAACCGCATTCACTGCAATTTCTATGCATCTAGGTACGGCATCCGAGATTGTCACACGGCGCCCGCTAGGTCGCCGATCTCCGAAAGTGAGTTGAGTCGACTCCGGATCTCGTGGAACATCCTTCTCTCGAACAACTATGCGGCCGGTCGACTTCATCGCGCGCGCACAGGGCTGTGGCGCCGGCAGCTTCCGAAGCCGTTTCCATGGTCGCAGAGGTGTCAAGCCGTGTTCGCACGATGGTCGGATTCGCACGCCCTTGCGAGCGTCGGAGAGCCCCGTCGCGAAATTGCCAAGAGGCTTTCGTGCGAGTCTGGACGGGCAATCCGCTATGCAGTTGGAGTCTGTGCGGCAGGGCAGTACCGTCGTGAGATTGTTCGCGCCGTCGGTGTTGTGAGCCCGTTCGGATGGGGTGAAATCTGCTACCGCGATCTTGAGGCATTTGTGGTTGGAGCTGCGCTGTTAAAGCCAAGCGTTGATCATCTTGAGACTTGGCCGTCATTGTTCGTCCCAGGTGAAACGTATGTTTCTTTGCCTTGGGCGTATGACGAGTTGGTTGCCGCAGTCGCGCTCGCAGTCGGGCAGGATGGCTTGCTCAGGCACATCGCGGAAACTGGTCAATCTCGACTCCGCAAGTACTGGGATTCCGATGGAGCGGATCTCTTTGCTGACCAGGTGAGATCGATGCTTGCCTAACGGATTGAACGCTAAGAGGACTCCTGCGTCGGTTGTGCCAATTGCACGATGTCTTTGATTGCTTGGCCAACCACCAAGCCAGAAGGAGCGTGCTCCCGCGACGCTGCGTGCGCTGATGACGACAATTCGGAGCACAGGTCGTTGGCGACCAGAACCCTGTGTAGTTCGTTTGCGCCAGTGGCCGCGTCGCTGTCGATCAATAGAATTCCGCTAGACGAACTCAGTCCGCCAGCCCCAACGTTGCGTTTGACCGCCACCGGGACCGCGTTGGCCATCAGTTCTACGATCCGATTGGGAAACGAATACCTTGTGGAATGGCACGATGCGCGGGGCAGCAGAGCGAGGCGCCACCTCGATAGCGTGCCGGCAAGTTGATCGTCCGGAACCCTTCCGCAGTACTTGATGCGGGATGCGACGGAAGCTGCTTGAAACAATACGGCGATCTCAGGTGGCGGCGCCGAACCAACAATCTCAAAGCGAAGTTGTGTGTCCAGCGAAAGGAGGCGCAGGGCGCAGCGAGCCACATAAGCTGGATCATCCTTTTCGTTCCAGCTGCCGTAGTAGCCCACGATGGCTTGACGAGCGTGATTCAAATCGCGAGTTGGCTCGAGGGTGCCAGGCAGTACGCGAACGCTGCCACGCGTCCACAGCCGACAGGCCGTAGCAAGCTCTGGCGTAATAGCTGTCACTAACGCTGCGCGGCACAGGAGCAGTCGAGCGCCCAAGTAGTGATCCCACCCGATCGCGCTCAAAATCCCACGATCCCACAGAACTAGCTTAGGGTGCTCTGGCATGTCGAGCGCAATCTTCAGGCGCCGCGGTAACAGCGAAGTACAGATTCCAATCGTCGACAGACGACGCCCGTATATCACGACCCAATCCGGGCGCCATCGCCTCACACTCCGGACGATGGTGCCCAACTCGTGGATTCCACGCTGACCAAAGATGCCAAACTTGCTGGAGAACCTTGCTGTAGGGTCCATGTCGTGTGAATCGCCTTGTGCTTCAGGAGCGTGTTTGCCAAAGTGCCCAATCGGAAACAGTCTGACGTCACAGCCACGAGCCGCGAGTGCATCGGAGAACTGCCGTACGCGAACGGTCCCTGGGCTCCCGGTCGGCCACGGAACATCGGCGAGGAACGCAACTCTGGGCTTGATGTGGCGACAGCGGTGCGATTCGTAAAGCAGATGTGAAGTCTCCAGAGCCATCGCACCAGTCCGAGTGGGTCCATCATGCGCCAATCTCGCTCCCATTAATGGACTCGCCTTCGTCAGGCCTCCTAAGCGCGGGGGGTCATGGTAGAATTTTCCGGCTCGATCGTGAGTCAGAGAAGCTGTTGCTGTCTCTTCGGCAGGCATCACCACCACCAGCTGATTCTACAGGCGCTTCATCGGCCCCGCTCTGAGCGACGAGCGCTCCCTGTGCGACAGGACCATAATGTAGCGGCGGCAACGGCGCGGGTTCGCGGCGGCCAGTTCGCGCATCGCGGCCACCAGCCGGTCGCAATACGAGATTGGAAGCGGCTTGTGCCGCTACGTGCTTCGGTGCTGGCCCGCCAACGGCGCAGCGTGACCGCGGGCACTCTGAGCGACTGTGCAACTTCGGCAAGCGGCCAGGCCTTCGGCAGGGCCTCGTCAGCCCGACCGAGTTTGGTAACACCATCTTCGGGACGGTGACGCTTCCTGCTCGAACGCTTCATCAAGGAGATCCGCTCGGCGCGTAGGGCCGCGAAAGTCTCTCAGAAGGGGAGAACCGGTTCAGCGCACCTCGGTCACGTGAAAGTCAAGGGGCAGAGTTGTCCCAACGGGTCACGAGAAGGCCCAGCGGAGTAGAAGTGGATTGACGGGTGGCGAGCAGTTAGTATGCGGCGACATGAACCGGTCGTGGCTGAGCGTTCAACGTTGTCTGAAGGCAATGATCCAGGCGACTTCCCATCAAATCTGATCAATGAGCACTCTTGCGATCATCCCTGCGCGAAGCGGCTCGAAGTCTTTGCCACATAAGAACATCCGTTCGTTCCGTGGCACACCATTGCTGACTTTGGCAATTCAGCAGGCTTGGGCAGCCCAGTCGATTGACCGGGTCATCGTCTCAACAGATGACGAGTTCTATGCCGAATTGGCGCGGGCGGCAGGCGCAGAGGTACCGTTCCTTCGACCTTCAGCGCTCGCAGGGGATCTTTCTACCGACCTTGAGGTCTTCACGCACGCACTTGAGTGGTACAGAACTGCTTCTGGTTCACTTCCCGCTTTGGTTGCCCATGTGCGTCCGACGTACCCAAATCGAACAGCGGCGGAGATTGATGGCGCTGTTGCCTTGCTTCGGGCTCACCCAGACTGGGACTGTGTGCGTTCGGTTTCGCCAGCTCCTGAATCCCCGCTGAAGATGTGGTGGAAACAATCGGACGGCACCTTGGAATCGGTAGCGACCGCAGGCGTCAGAGAAGCACACAGTATGCCTCGGCAGGCACTGCCAACAGCATGGCTACAGAACGCCTGCATCGATGTCATCCGGCCGAACACAATTCTTGACAAGCGCTCCATGGTTGGGGATGTGGTTGGTGCCTATTGCATGGAGCATCACCACGACATTGACGATGCAGGTCAGTTCGATGCAGCTGTCGAGGCGGCAAGTGTGGGTGACGAAAAGTCCACCCACACCATGGTGGTGTGTTTGGATATTGACGGAGTGATTGCGACGATCACTCCTGACAACAACTACGCGTTGGCTCGCCCGCAGCAGGATGTCGTTGATGCAGTCAACGTCCTGTTCCAAGCTGGACACCGAATTGTCTTGTTTACAGCCCGCGGCTCCGCTACCGGTATTGACTGGTCCGATGTGACTCGTTCCCAGATGGATAGTTGGGGAGTCCGCCATCACGAACTTCGGTTTGGCAAGCCCGCCGCGGATGTGTATGTGGATGATCGGGCGACTGGGGTCGCATCGCTTATCCGCTTGGCACATTCTGCAGCCGGCCTTGGAAGTAAACGCCATGACATCAAAATCAAGTGAACCACTTTTCATCTTCGAGTTAGCGAACAATCACCAAGGGAGCCTTTCGCATGGACTCAAGATTGTCGAAGCGATGGGACGAATCGCGCGTCAGTACCGCATTCGCGCAGCGGTGAAGTTGCAGTATCGAGACCTTGCGACCTTCATTCACCCCGAGTTTCGGTCGAGAGATCACAAGCACATAAAGCGTTTCTTGTCCACGGAGCTGCCTGCCGCGGACTATGCCGCGCTGGTGTCGGCCATCCACGAGCATGGGATGATCGCAGCTTGCACCCCGTTCGATGAGTCATCACTCGACCTACTGATCAATCATGGCGTCGACATCATCAAGATTGCCAGCTGCAGCGCCAATGACTGGCCGCTTCTCGAACGAATCGCTCAATCATCCAAGCCAGTAATCTGCTCGAGTGGAGGGCTCAGTCAGGAAGAGATGGACCAGATTGTCAATTTCTTCGAACACCGGAGTGTGACGGATTTCTCGTTGCTCCATTGTGTAGGTCTCTACCCCACTCCAAATGATGCATTGCAACTTCATGTATTGGACTGGATGCGTAAACGTTATCACTGGCTCCGAATCGGCTACAGCGGGCATGAAGCACCAGCCAACCTTGACCCCGTCAAGATCGCTGTTGCGAAGGGGGCACGCATTCTCGAGCGTCATGTTGGGATTCCTACGCCTGATTCGCCACTGAATGCCTATTCCATGAATCCTGCAGAGACGGAGGCGTGGGTGGCGGCAGCGCTGCTAGCGAGGTCGATCTCGGGCAATCCAGAACAGCCGAAGCATGTGACACAGGCGGAGTTGGATTCCTTGCGTTCTTTGAAGCGCGGCACGTACCTGCGGCAGCCCATCGCGATTGGTGAAGCAATCACTCCTGAAAAGGTATTTTTCGCCATGCCGTGCGCCGAAAGTCAGACCACATCAAGCGAGTATCTATCAGGGATGCATGCGACGCAGAGTTACGAGATGAACTCGGCGCTCCTGGAGCGTCGTCCTCGTACTACTACTGTGGCCCTCAGGGGCTTGCTGCACGAAGCAAAGGGCATGCTCCATGAAGCTGGAATCCACATCGGTAAGTCCTATTCCATCGATATGTCCCATCACTACGGGCCAGAGCGATTTCGGCAGCATGGCGCCATCATTGTGAATCTCATCAATCGGGAGTACTGCAAGAAACTGATCATTGTGCTTCCTGGGCAATCCCATCCTTCGCATCGACACGCTGTAAAGGAGGAGTCATTCCAGCTACTCCACGGTGACTTGCAGGTTGTGCTCGATGGCCAAGTCACCTCAATGCGACCTGGTGACATTGCACTCGTCGAACGCGGGATGTGGCATTCGTTCTCATCGCGGAAGGGAGCGATCTTCGAAGAAGTTTCAACCACTCATGTTGCCGGTGATTCGTTCTACGAAGATCCCGAAATTGCGGCAATCGACCCCATGCAACGCAAGACAGTCCTCGAGGCATGGTGACGTGACGATGCCCATTCAGGCTCTTCATGATCGTGTGCGCCGCCTCCGAGGTGTGTCGACCAGAGCGGCGTCGATTGCCATGTGGGGACTTGGGTTTTCTGGCCACGCCCCGACTCCCCGCGCGGCGCTCGATAGGTGGCTCAAGAATCTTCATTCGAAGCCATTGCCGGCGATTACGGGGCACGTCCTGCTGTCAGCGCTGCGAAATCCGACATGGATCGAGTGGGCTGGTTACGCCGCTTGCGTCATGAGGCGGATGGGTTTTCGAACGACAATCCTCTTCTCTGGACGACAAGTCTCTGCCGCAGAGTTGAGTTGGATTCCATCCGACTGGCGGTTTTGGCCAGGGGTCAGCGCAATTCCCGACGTTGCATTAATAGACATTGATGCTTGGGACGATCTGAGTTTGACGCGGTGCCCGAGGCTCGAAGCGGCAGTGAACGAGACCGTGCTCGCCGCCGTGGCCTACGACTACCACACCGAAGAGCAAGATGTCGTGGACGATCGTTCGACATTCGATGCAGCTGTTGAGGCGCTGCGAGCGCGCAACCTTCGAGCTGGCAACGGGCTCTATGAGCTTCTGAAGCGAGAGCGATTCGACACCTTTGTATTGATGAGTGGACTCATTGGTGAAACGCCGGGTCTACTCCATGCTGCGCGAGAGTCCAAGCAGCCAACGGTGTGCGTAGAAGGTTGGGCTTGGCGTGCCGGGCACATGATCTACAACCATGACGCGCCTGCGCTGGAGTACAACATTAGCGGATGGCTTGCTGCGTTAGGTCCATGGGACGCCGATAAGGAGCGCGAGGTCGACGAGTATCTCAAGTTTGTCGATGGAGCAAACGCGAGCGATGCAGATTGGCTCGAGAGTTTTTATCGCGTGCAACGCGATGCAGTCTCGGCAATTCTCCCCGATCGAATACGCGAGTTTGTCACGGTGCCGGGAACGCTCTTCCTGGCAGCACCGAATGTTGTGGGCGACAGTTCAATGCTGTCCCGAGAGCGGTGCTTTCGAGGTCAAAGAGACTGGCTCCAACAACTCATCGCACATGTTCGGCTGCAGCCGCATGTGCGATTGGTAGTTCGGGCGCATCCAGCTGAGCAGTGGGTTGGACCAGTCAAGTGTAAGTTTCGCATAGGCGACCTAGCCAATCGCCTTGCCAGAGACGCCCCCAATGTGCTCGTCATCGGTTCAGAAGAACCGGTCAATACCTTTAGCCTGCTCCCCTTTGCGAGTGCAGGCCTTGTCTACCTCAGCAGTGCCGGTGCTGAAATGACTGCTCGTGGGCTTCCGGTCATTGCTGCTGGCAGGCCTAAGTACGAAGGACTGGGGATAGTGGATGAGCCACCGGATGCCAAGTCTTACTTTGCGGCAGTGCAGGCAATATCGAGTAGTCCGAAGCGACCGTCGGCTGCGCAGATCGTGGCCGCAAAGCGTTACCTTCACCTAGTCTTTAAGGGGTTTTCGTTCCATGCCCACGGAGGAAAGTTCAGGGCTACCGGGCTTGATCTCGACCATCCTGAGTCACCTCAAGAACATGACGCCTTTTTTCGGATCATCACTGGTCGGGCACAGGGCCCCGACCAAAAGCGGCCTGCACAAGTTGACAGCGCCACGCCATTCGGTCGCAAGAACTGCCGCCCATGAAGTTCATTCGCATCATGCTTCACTGGTTCCAACATGCGCATGACACTGCGGCTGCGTTGGTGTTCACCCTTGTTGCCCGGGCGCGGTTTGCGATGTTGGGAGTTCGCGTCGGTCCACGATTTCGAGCAACGGGCTGGATTTGCCTGCGAATTCATCCGGCCGCCGTTGTGTCGATTGGATCTGACTGTCGGATGAACTCAGGTCCACGCATCAACCTGGTCGGATCTGGTCAACGACTGGGCCTGTACGTTGGGCGTGATGCCACACTAGCAATTGCTGATCGGGTTGGCATTAGTAACTCCGTGATTGTGGCAACTGAGTCCATCGTGATCGGCAGCGATACGCTAGTTGGTGGCGGATGTATGCTGGTCGATTCAGATTTGCACGCGCTGCCTCTTAAGCCCCATGTTGGCAGTTCGGATCCTCGGCGTCCTAAGTCGCGACCAATACAGATTGGTTCCTGTGTGTTTGTTGGGGCCCACTCGGTTGTGTTGAAGGGATCTTGCATCGGCAATGGAGCGACTGTTGGTGCAAGATCAGTCATCACTGGCGTGGTAGATCCATATGCCGTAGTGACGAGCCCACACGCTCAGGCACTCGATAAAAGTTCTTCGAAGAATATGGAAACATCTTCAGCATGAGCGAGACTAGATCAATTTACCCTCAATGCACTGGAGGCTGTGCTGCTGATGGGCGAGCGCCGGTTCGGCGAAATGTTTGCAACTGCTACCAAGTTACGTTCGAGCGGATGCAGAGCATTCTTCATGAAACGAATGGCGCGTCGTTCGAGGTCTTGCGCGAGAACTACCAAGTTGGTAGCCGTTGCACCAGTTGCGAGTACGAAATCAAGGACATGGTGCGGGGGTGGCAGGAAGAGCACGCGCGCGGTGTTGTCGCTATGGCCGGCGTTCGACTTCCGCTTGGCCGTCGCCTCGGAGCATCTTGGCGCAGATTGAAGACGGCAATTCGCCATCATTTCACTCTACGTCGCTTCGCAGTTTTTGTGCTCCGGCGTCAAGACATGTCTACGAGTCTGGCACTCTCTAATCTGGCATTCCCTGAAGATCGAACGAATGTAAACGGGAAACGAGTTGAGTTCATGGTCACCCTGTTTGACTCCGAGGGACGAAGACTCGCGCGACAAACAGGACTGGTGCTGCGCGACAACTGTTCTGTCGAGCTCAGCCTCGAAGAGCTGTTCCCTAGTGTGACGGGCGACGTTACGGGCATGATGATCATCGATTTCCGATCACTTCGTCAGGTTGGCTCGCTCCGACCCTTTTGCGTGCTCTGCTTCACGCACGGCAATCCACCGCGCCCTGGTCGCTGGCACTATCACGATAAGTACGCTTTGCATGACTACAACGGACATTATCACTGCAATCATCCTTTCCCATCAAACCAAGACTGTTGGATGGCGATTTCAAATCCTCTTGCGCGCAGATACTCCAGCGCCGTTCATGTTCGCCTTGCGGACGGAACGACGGTGTCTCGAAACGTAGATGTGCCTGCTTACGGAAGCATGTGGGTTGAATTGCGAAGCTTCTTTGGACTGCACCGCGCGCCGGAATGGTCCGATCCGAACGCGCTTGTGTGGTTTGAAGAACACAAGCGGCTCATGGTCTGGTTTGCATGGAAACAACGTTCTGATGGCCGTTGGATTGTCCAGCATCATTGAGACGAATCATGTTCTCTAGCTCGCCCGTAACACAGTTTTTCCCGCACCTTCTGCGTCGTGCCATTGCTGCAGTTCGGCCTAGTCCGTCGCAGAGCGTGTCGGGGCTTGAGTGGGCGCCGTCGGCAAGTTTTGTCATTCACAACGATCAGGTTTCAACCTCAATCGGCTTCGCCCCATGTACCACATCGCGACAGCACGCGCGGTACTTTTGGGAGTTCCGCCTTTATGGACATAATCCTCTGGAGCCCATTTTGGTTCGCCGATCGGAAGCCATGGAGTTGCACGGGCAGCAAACCTTGGATTCTGCGGAGCTCTGTCGGGAGGTTGGCTTGACTAATTTGTTTCACTACTGTGAAGTTATGGCATTCTCGCCGGATGTCGTCCCGACCGGCGTGAGTAGTGTGCTGGTGAGCTACCACCACTTTCGTTCTTCCGACGGATCATTCGATGCGCACCTGCCTGCGGCGTACATCTGGGGCGCCGCGCGGGTCACTCGTACTGAACAATTCCATTACGAGAACTTTCCGGCTACCCATTGCTCCGAGGATTCACGAATCGTCGTTGTTACGCTGAATCCGTTTGTTCGCCCGGTGAATGTTTGGATTCGTCTGTTTGGGGCAGATGGGCGTTCTTGGGAAGACGGCCCGTTCCGGATTCCTGGGAAGGGGCTCCATCGCTGGGAGTCTGTAGACGCGCCGCTCGACACTCTGGCCAGCCCAGTAGGCGTGGTGACTCGCAGCGATAGCAAGACCGCGTCGTTCGTGGGTTCAATCGATGTGCCGAGCGGGCGCATGACCGACCTTGAGCACATGCACCCCTTTTTCGCCGTATGATCACGCAGTATGGATTGAAAGGTGATGGGCCATGTACCTCAGACGAGCCGTTGTTGGGAGGGGTCTTCGCGCACCCTCCGAAAGAGTTTGGCGTCGCAGTAGGGGCGCGGGGTCGTGACGCGATTCGTGCTGTTTGCGATCGACTTCAATCTGGCGAGTATGCCCGGGAGTTCGTTCCGTGTCTCTGTCGGTCGACGGAGGAGCGTTGCATCGCAACTCTTGATCGTTACGGCATTCCGCACCGGACCGTCTTGTGCACCCGTTGCGGACTCCTGCGCACAAATCCGCGGATGAATGCTGCCGCCTATGCTCACTTCTACCAACATCTGTACCGGGCGATTTATGAACGGCCTGGGCATGAACCTTTTGCGTATTTTGAGATGCAAGAAGCCACAGGGCGGTTGCGCGCCATTCGCACACTGCGTCGAGTCAAACTTCGCGAAGGCGCCTCAGTAGTTGAGATTGGTTGCGGAGGAGGCTGGAATCTCGTGCCCTATCGCGACCGAGGGTGCCGTGTCGTCGGTTGGGATGTTGACGACGCGTACCTTGTAGTGGGCCGTTCTCGGGGGCTAGACCTGCGAAATGGACTCCTGTCCAATGCTGTCGAATCAGGTGAGCGGTTTGACCTTGTTGTGCTTTCGCATGTCCTTGAGCATCTGCTCGATCCGATTGCCGATCTCAATGCACTCAGATTGCTGTTGAACCGTAATGGACTGCTTTCAATCGAGGTACCAAGTGCCTTTGCCACCGCGCGCTTGGATCGGTACTTCCAGAATGCTCACATCTGGTCGTTTGTGCCGGAGTCACTTTGTGCGGTGATGGCGTACGCCGGATTCGAGTGTGTCGCCATGAACGGAGTGATTGACTCAATATGGCGACCGTGTGGCAACGCGTCTCAGGAGATCCTGGCCAATCCACGACTCGTGCGGAGCACCATAGAGGTGTTGGTTGCGCGACAACGGCGTCGCTGGCTACTTGATCGAGAGATGGGGTTACGTCAGCGTTTCTGGCGATTCCGCGATGTACTCGGGATGTGATTCGCGCTCGTAGCTCTCCCCATGAGTTTCTTGCATCGAATCCACGGAGCAGCTCACCACCCGAGGGCGCAGTTTTTGGCATTGATGGGCGGAGCGCAAGGGCTCAATGGCCTCTCGGAACTGTTGGTCTTCCGATGGCTAGATCCGATTTCGATGGGGTATTGGAGTGCAGCGCAGATGGCTGCCCTTCCCCTCGAGGCACTCAAGTTGGGCATTCTGAGTGGTCTCGCACGCCACTACCCGTACTTGATCGGGAGTGGTGAACCGAAACGTGCTCACCGATTATTGGAAGCAGCTCTTGCTCACTCGCTGGTCATGTGCGGACTTGGTTTGCTCGCTGCGGGTGGCTTTGCGCTTGTGGCCCCCGAAAGCGGACCGGCGCGATACGCAGTGATCACCGTAGCACTCGTATGGGCGCTGGGTTACTACGCGCAGTTCGTTCGCTCAACACTGCGCTCGTCGGCGTCGTTTGTTCGACTTGGCTGCATTGAGTTCTGGCTTGCAGTTCTTGGTGTCCTTACATTGGGCTTTGTTTGTTTTCTCGGATTTCAAGGATTGCTCTTACGAGCGCTTCTGTTGGCGGCTCTTGCTTCCGCGATCTTCTTCACCTTCCGATCCGTGCGTGCACGCCCCGCGGCTGATTGGGGTGCGATTCGTGAGATGTTCCAGTTTGGGCGACATACGTATGTCGCCAACTACATCTTGCTGATCGGAAAACAGGCAGAACGCACGATGCTCTTGGCCTTTGCGGGTGGGATTGAAGCCGTTGGTTACTACTCCCCAGTGCTTGGAGTCTGGTCATTACTTCAGGTTGTTCCAGGTCTCTTGCATGCTTCGTCCTATCCTCAATTTCTTGAGAGCTATGGAAAGGATCACGACGTGCGTCGGTTGCTCAAGGGATTGTTGGGTCAGATTCGAAAGACAGCCTTCGCCATGTTGTTCATGTCTGCGATGGTTGGTGTCGCTGGTTGGTCGGTCGTTACTTTCGCGCTTCCCAAGTACTCCGCTGCCGCACTGCCCATCTGCATTGTCTGCTTCGCCGGTCCATTCCTGCCAATGCGAATGCTGGCCACCTACTATTCGGCGCGAAAGAGCTGGCCAAAGTACTATCTGTTTACGGCGATTGGGGCCATTTTGCCCTATGTGTGCATTTTTGGATTCATGGGTGTGATGCCGCCACTCGACGCTGTCGCGACTGGAGTTGCAAGTGCTGCGGCACTTTCTTCGTGTTTCCTCCTTATAGCCACGTTTCGTGATGTTGCGGCAGTTCCTGGATCATTGAGCGACAGTCGGGTTGTGTCATGAAGCCGGGACATTCAGTTGCCATCCGCAACACATGTCGCGCACGATGAGTTCTGAAGCGACTCTGTTTGCAGTTACGGGGTGTTCGAATTGGATCTGGATCGTGGGTTGCTCCGGGCGCGCGTATCGATCGTCAAGGCGGCGCTATTTCGATTGGCGATCGCACTACGATTCACGAGGGCGCACGGTTGCTCGCCGCAGGAGGGGCCATCAACATTGGATGCGACTGTTCAGTAAACCCAGGCTGTGTTCTCTACTGTCATGGGGGACTTGAGATAGGCAATGGTGTTCGAATTGCCGCCTATTCGGTCTTAGTTCCCGCAAATCACTGCTTTGATGACCCTGCCAGACCGATTCGTGAGCAGGGTCAAACTCGGCAAGGAATCCGGGTCGGTGACGATGTCTGGCTCGGGGCGCATGTCACCGTGTTGGATGGCGTGGTCATAGCAGATGGTTGCGTCGTTGCCGCGGGCAGTGTTTTGACTCGTTCGACTTAGCCGCTCGGTATCTACGTGGGCAACCCGGCGCGTCTCTATCGGTATCGCGGTGAAGCACCCGGTAAGTGATTGGGGTGATCAGGGAACTGCTTCTGCGATTAGGTACTCGCCCATCCCAGCCGACTCAAGCGCGCTGGCAAGACTTGCGGTGAGAATTTTCGGCAGTGCAACTGCGCCATTGCCTGTTGGCCGACGATCCCGTAGCCAAAGTGCCATGTTTGAAAAATCGTAGCGCTGAATGGAGCGGACTTGGATGACCGTGAGTCCCGCGCTTTCGAGAGACAGTTGCAATGAGCGGGGAGTGAAGTACCAACGATGGACTTGCCGGAAAAAGAAGGCACCGAATTCTCCTGGAAGCAGCTTAAGGAGTAACTGGTCCGTGTTGGGCGTACCGACAACGATACGACCGTTGGGCTTGCAGAGCGACTTCAAGTTCCGAGCAAAGTCGGTGGGATCATGGACATGCTCGATCACATCGAAACTTACCGTGAGATCAATCGCTTGCCGCCACTCGGCGATGGCAGCTTCGGCCGTGGGAAATGTCAAATGTCCCTTGCGACGGAGTTCGGGATGGAACGAAGCCGTTGGCTCCACGGCAATGGTAGGCCCCTGGGTGAATCCGGCCAACAGGTCAAGGAACCGGCCCCCGCCACAGTCTACATCGGCAACAGCCTTGCCTGCCAAGCCATGTGTTCCGATCGCCTCAAGGAGAGATGCTTGCTCCCAGTCATGGATCTGGGCAAAACCATCGACTCCATGCTCACCATCGACAGTGATTCGATAGTCGTCGGCCGCGTAGTTGATTGGATCTGTATCCAAAGCGGCGATGCCGCAGCCCACGCAACGATTGATCCGATGGACTGCGGACGATCGCGTCCCCGGCCTTCCGAGGCGAATATGTCCCTCGTATAGAATCGCTGAGAGTGGTCCGAGGCAATTGGGACAATTCATGTTTCGAAGTGTACTTGTCGTAAACTCTCTTGGAATGCGGTTTGTTTCACACGTGTCTTCGCCTAACACACTGTTGCTCAGCGTGACGTCGGATGCGCAAGAGTAGTTGTCAGGCAACCTGGATATGTTGCGGTTCGATGTCATGGCTGTGAGAGATCCCAGTACAACCACTGCCAGCGTCCTCAGGGTCTCCCTCTACATCCTCATTTCGTTGATGGCGATTGCCACCGCGCGGCCCCTTGCGGAGGGGTCTGAAAGTGAATCCTCATTTGTTTGGGGCGCGTTGCCGTCAGCAGCTGCTGTCGGTGTTTCGATGGCAATTGCCGTTGTTGTGTTGCTTTCCGGGAGGGCGTCACTGTGTCCAATCGGTCGAGTATGGCTGGTGGTCTACGGGCTACTGACCACGGCGGCGCTGGGTGTCGGATTGATCCTCTACCAGAATGATCCGATTGAGACGGCAAGGGACTTCGCGACTTTCATTTTCTTCGGATCGGCAGTTGCGATTGGTTCGTCGCGCGCGGTCTGGTCAGAATTGCGGGGCCCGGTGCTGTTCGCGTGCCTGCTGTCGGTGGCGCTCGGAGTCGTCGGAGTCATGCAGCATCTGCATTTCAGCGAAGACGTTGCAACGGGTACGCGATTGGCCGGTCGTGACACCGCTCTAAACAATCTACTCCCGGTCTTTGGGATGCTGCCGCTAGCCATCCTCTTTAGTCCCTGGTGGCGACCTCGTGATTTGATTGTTGTTGTCTTTGCATGGTGCAGCGCCCTCACTAGTGCAACACTCATTCAGAGCCGATTGGAGTCTGTGTACTGGATCTGTTGTGGTTTCATCGCGATGATTCTTGTCACCAAAAACTATTGCACTTTGGGCTACCGTCCAGTAGCGAAGCGCTCCTTTGTCATGGCGGTGTGTGTGTGTGTGATGGCGGGTGCGATAGGTGTGTATGGCGAGACAATCAAGGCACAGGCTACTTCCTTGCTAGAGAGACTTGATGGAAAGTTGGATACAAACCTTTCGTACAGCAGCGCTCTCGCAGTGCTAGGGTCGGAAAATGAAAGGTGGGTCATTCTGGGCAGTTGCTGGAATGACTTTGGATTCTCAGAGCGTCTGTGCGGTCGCGGGATGGGTGGATCATTCGAGTGGACCGCGCCAATCGACGAGGCGGTCGGCGAGCGCGTGAGACTCGAGCGCCAAGACAATTTATGGCTAGACGACGCAAGTAAGTTTGGACGGCGACACATGGAAGTTGGGTGGGGCAACCCCTTCATCAAGGGCGGAGTCCTGCTGACTGGCTGGATTGCTTTGGGGGGGGTTGTTGCCATTGCCGCAGCGATACGGTCGCGTAGTCCATTCGCTGTGATCTGTGCGCTCGTTGTCATCATGAACGGGGCCTACGCAGCCTTCGGGGGCGATTTCATCATTGGAGCAAAGGAGAAACTACTTGGTGAAGGACTGGCGATTGGATTTCTGCTTTCTTCGCTCGTCGGGTCGGATCCCTGGATTGGAAATTTGCGCAATGACCCTTTTGTTCGGGCGAGTCGGCGTGTTAAGCAGTAGTCGTTCAAGTTGTTAGGCATAGATTGCTGCTCGGTTCCGCATGCGATCAGGTCTTGTGAGCCCCAGTTTGCCCGAGAGGGGCCCCGATTGAACGTTGCCCATGTAACAAGTGCTGTGATGCATCAAACGATTTCGCGCCGTCGCTTGCCTATGGTCGTGCTGGGATGTCTTTTCTGCGTGGTTGCGATGCGCACGGTTCGACGGTCTGTCGCCCTAGCGGTAGCGCTGCTCTCACTGCGGTTGCTCGCCGCAGCTGACACGCCAAACGCTGCGACAGCCTCGATCGCGAACTCCGCTTCGCTGGACCCGGCGCTACCGAGTCACTCACCAGTTTCTGCGCTCGCTGCGGCACGCGCCCCGAACACGGCGCTGGCCTCGCTACCGCTGCATGCTGCGTCAGCGAGCGCGAGTCCCGCAGATTCCCAACCCACACCGCCTGCGCTCACATCCACCCTCCGCACTCACTGCCTTGATTGCCACGACGGCGTGCGCGGGAAGGGGGGGGTTGACCTGAACATGGTGCTTGATGGCGCGCAGCCGTCGGCGCTGCGTGCGGTCCGCGCGCGCTTGGTGCGGCAGGACATGCCGCCGATTGAGGAGACTGAACGCCCAACGGCTGCCGAGTACGCCGCGATGATCGCGGCGATCGACGCCGCCGTGCTACCCGCTCGCCGCGAGGTACCGCTCGTGCGCCGACTGAATCGCTGGCAGGTTGCCAACAGCATCCGCGACACGATCGGTCGCCTGGGAACAGAGCCAAGCACCCCGACCGCATTCGTCGCTTCTGGAAGAAGGTGCAAGCGATCCCGCGGAATGATGACGGTTTCGATACCGAACTGATCGAGGAACGCGGCACGAGTGTTTAGGTATGGGTCGGTGTGGGTCGGTGCACGATTTCCTGAGACACCCATTTGGGAGTCCTGAAGACCATGCCGAGCATGACAAAGAATGGCGATGCGTATTAAGGGTAGCGCTAAGGCTAGCCAAACATCTCAAGTGGACCCTTGACTGTCATCAGCGCTCCGAAAGTGCCAGCAATGGTCACGACGCCAAAAGGGAACGCGAAGGCTGGCGTCGTGCTGAATGAGCCAAGAGACCAGCTAGATAGAACAATGGGTAACAGCCCGACGAGATCAACCGAATAAACTCCAACCGTGGTTCGGCCGACCGCATAGCAGATAGCGGAGATTCGGCAGGCCACTATCGCCTGCCCACAGCCTAAATCTGCCAGCATCGACGCGATACGCTCGTTGTCGATGCCTGACTCCATCCTCCTCACCGGCGGCGCCGGCTTCATCGGCAGCCACATTGCGGTCGAAGTGGCCCGCGCAGGGCACCGACCCGTTTTGCTCGACAACCTCTGTAACAGCAAGGGCAGCGTGGTCGAGCGGCTTCGGCAGATCATCGGCCGCCCGATCGATTTCGTGGAGGGCGATATTCGCGACGGCGCAGTCGTCCGCAAGGTGATCCGCGACTTCGCCGTTAGCCGCGTGATCCATCTCGCTGGACTGAAGGCGGTGGGGGAGTCGGTCGAACGGCCGCTGGCGTACTACGACAACAATGTCGTCGGCACGCTGCGCCTACTTGAAGCGATGAACGACTGCGGTGTGCGGTCGATCGTGTTCAGCAGCTCCTGCACGGTCTACGGCGATCCGCAGCGGCTACCGCTCACCGAATCGCATCCGCTGAGTGCCACCAACCCATACGGGCAGACCAAGCTCACCATCGAACTCATGCTGCGCGACCTCGCTCGCAGCGACGACCGCTGGCGCATCTGTCTCCTGCGTTACTTCAATCCCGTCGGCGCGCATGAGAGCGGCCTGATCGGCGAGGATCCCAACGGGATTCCCAACAACCTCATGCCGTTCGTATTGAAAGTCGCGGCGGGGCAGTTCAAGGAACTCGGCGTTTGGGGCAGCGACTATCCAACGCCCGACGGCACGGGCGTGCGCGACTACATCCATGTCGTCGATCTCGCGGTCGGTCATCTGCGCGCGATGGAGCGTCTTGGCGACATGCGGTGCGAGGCGATCAACCTCGGCACGGGGCATGGCAGCAGCGTGCTCGATGTGGTGAACGCGTTCGAGCGTGTGAACGCCGTCCGCGTGCCATACACGCTGAAGGATCGACGCCCCGGCGACATCGCCGCCTGTTGGGCAGATCCCGCGCTCGCGCTGCAGCGGCTCGGTTGGAAAACGGAACGCACCCTCGACGACATGTGCCGCGACGCATGGAAATGGCAACTGGCATCGAGCGGGTCATGAGGCGCGCAAGCGATATCTGGGGTTGGTTCGTGTGCGTGTGCGTAGGGGCGTTGGCGCACGGCGC
>Ga0194132_10006873_pt1 | contig 17322 bp, 18 predicted proteins | sample TA2KigOf80mmetaG_FD_148612 | JGI IMG/M metagenome (GOLD analysis project Ga0194132, IMG submission 148612) | Freshwater microbial communities from Lake Tanganyika, Tanzania - TA2015054 Kigoma Offshore 80m | ecosystem: Environmental > Aquatic > Freshwater > Lake | place: Tanzania: Lake...
CGCCCCGTCGTCACACGGTGATGATGAAGAACGTCGCCGGACTCCACAACCGGATGTACGGGTAACGACCACACAGGATCGTCTGGCCGAAGTGCGACTGAACCAACACCTATTGCGCAACGAGTCTAATCGCGGTGTCCGTGCGCCACTCCGGGGCGAACGCGACCGGGCGGAACGGGTTCCCAAAGATGTCGCGGACCAAGTGAGCAAGTTGGGCAGCGGTTGGGATCGAAAACTCACTCGCGAAGTTGCCGAGTGCCTGCGCGATCTCGTTGGTCCGTAACCGCGTTAGCCCGGTGGGTAAATGAAACACGTTCCACGGCCCGCCGGTCGGGGGCTTCGCCCCAACCAACTGTTTGTGACCGAGTTTGCCGTCCGCGAACGCTTCAGCCGCATCGACTCCTCTCGTGTACTCGACCAACAGTTCTGGTCGAAACCACATCGCAACGTCGGCAAGAAAGACTGATCGGGGCGGAGCGGAGGCCATGAGTTCCCGCGCCCACGCCACGCACCACAACCGCAACTTGCGAGACCGGTTGATGTCCGGTAGCACGCAAAGCATCGTCGACCAGTCGCTCGACTTTTCCCAGACGTGGCGATCCATCTTCCACCTCGCGCGCCGGCGCTTCGTTGCGGCTGTATAATACCCGCTACCGCCGTTTGGCCGCCATCTGCGTGAACCCGTGTCGCTGATTCAGGGCATCCACCACTACTGCATCGGGCTGAGCTACCTGTGCGCGCTCTTGCTCGAACTGGCCCGGCTGTTCTGGCCGGGCAAGGGGTGGCGGGTCGCGGGACTGGTGTTCGGCGCGGCCGGGCTGTTCGCGCACACCGCGTACCTGCTCTTCAACCAGCCGTCGCCCGCGGTGCCCTACGGCTCGCTGCTCATCCTCGCGTGGGTGCTCGCGCTGTTCTACCTGTACGGCACCGTTCACCACGCGAAGCAGGCGTGGGCCGTGTTCGTGCTGCCCGTCGTGCTGGGGCTGGTGGTGGCGTCGCGCCTGCTGCTGACCGCGACCCCGGACACCACCGCGTTCGACGCCGCCGGGTGGCTCGCCGGCGACCGCTTCTGGGGCGCGGTTCACGGCGTCCTGATCCTGCTCGCCTCGGTCGGCGTCAGCGTCAGCTTCCTCGCCAGCGTCATGTACCTGATCCAAGCGCGCCGGCTGCGGAAGAAGCTCGCCCCGGCCAGCGGGGTGCCGATGCTGAGCCTCGAGCGCCTCGAAACGATGAACCGCCGGGCGCTGAACGTCGCGTTCCCGATGCTCACGGCCGGGCTGTTCCTCGGCTCGATCCTGCTGCCGGAGGCGTACGCCTTCGGCGACAACTGGCTGTCGCTCAAGGTGCTCTCCACGCTGGGCCTGTGGGTGGTGTTCCTCGTGCTCCTCTACTTGCGGTACGGGGCGCACGTCCCGGCCCGCCGGCTCGCGGTGTTCTCCATCGTCGCGTTCGCGCTGCTGCTCGTCGCCCTCGTCGCCGCGCACCCGTACGCGGTGGGGGGGGCGAAGTGAACCTGCGCGCGATCGGGTGCAACGTCGAATCGGCCGCGGTCGAGTTGCGCGAGAAGCTGGCCTTCGACGCCGCCAAGACGCAGAAGGCGCTCGCGGAGCTGAACGCCCGGTTCGCGGCCGAAGCCGTCGTCCTCGGCACCTGCAACCGCGTCGAACTGTACGTGTCGCGCGCCGAAACCGTCGCGCCGCTCCACGTCCCGCTCATGGCCGAGTTCTTGGCCGAACTGCACGGGCTGAGCGACAGCGCCATCGCCCCGCACCTGTACGAGCACGCCGACGCCGCCGCCGCCCGGCACCTGTTCCGCGTCGCCGCCGGCCTCGACAGCGTGGTGATCGGCGAGAGCCAGATCAGCGCGCAAGTGAAAGAGGCGTTCGAGACCGCGCAGCAGCAGACCGCGACCGGCCCGCTCCTGAACGCGCTGTTCCCCGCGGCGCTGCGCGTGTCGAAGCGCGTGCGGAGCGAAACCGGCGTGGCGCAGGGCCACGTCTCGGTGGCGAGCGCCGCGGTCGATTTCGTGCGCCAAGTGTTCAGCACGCTGACCGACAAAACGGTACTGGTGATCGGCGCGGGCGAGATGGGGCGGCTGACGCTGAACCACCTCGTGGAACTGACCCCGGCCGCGGTGCTGGTCACGAACCGCAGCCCGGAAAAGGCCGCGGACGGGGCGCGCGAGTGCGGCGGGCGCGCGGTTTTGTGGGACCAACTCGACGACGCACTCGTTCAGGCCGACATCGTGCTCAGCACCACCGGCGCGCCGGAACCCATCGTGTCGCGCAAGCGGTTCGACGCGAACGTGCGCCGCCGCCGCGCCGGGCGCACGCTGCTGGTGTTCGACATGGCCGTGCCGCGCGACTTCGACCCGGCCATTCACGACGGCGACGCGGTCAGCGTGTTCAACGTGGACGACCTCGCGCGCGTGGCCGACGCGCGCATGGCCGAGCGCCGCCGGCACCTGCCCGCCGCCGAGGGCATCGTCGAGAGCGAAGTGGCGAAGTTCGTGACCGAGTGGAACAAGCGCGCCAACGGCCCCGTAATCGGGCAACTCACGGCGGAAGTGGACCGCGTCCGCGACGCGGTGATCGCCCCGCTGTTGGAGAAGCTGAACGGCCGGCTGACGGACGCGGACAAGGCGTACATCGAGGGCGCGTTCCGGCTGTTCCAGAGCCGCCTGCTGCACGGCCCCATCGCCGCGCTCCACGAGGCCAGCCGCGAGGGCCACAGCGGCGGCCTCCGCGAGGCGCTCATGAAGCTCTTCGGCCTCAAGGGGTGAGGCCCATGTCAACTGGCGGCCCGCGAGTTGCCACTCCGCGCCGGCGATTGCATGACGCACGTCGAGTTTGAGCGCCGTTGGGCCGCGACGCCACATCTGAAAGACGCCGAACTGATCGACGGCGTTGTGTACTGTTCGGCACTCACCTACGACGGCGGAACTGCCCGCATCGACATCGTGGGTTGGCTCGGCATGTACCAGTGGCTCACACCCGGCACGGAAGGGGCCGACAACGCGAGCGAGCGCTTCGACGGGCGCAACGTGCCGCAACCGGACGCGCTCTTGCGCGTTCTCGAATCCCACGGCGGGCGGTGCCGCGTTTCACCGGATCGCTACCTCGAAGGCGGGCCGGAACTGATCGTCGAAATCGCCAACAGTTCCGCCGACGCCGACCTCGGCGAGAAGCGCGACCTGTACCGGCGGTTCGGCGTCCGCGAGTACATCGTGTGGCGCGTCGCGGAGCGCGCGCTCGATTGGTTTGTGCTGCGCAACGGGTTGTACTGGCCGCTCGAACCGGGCGCGGACGGGGTCTCGCGGAGCGAAGTGTTCCCCGGCCTGTGGCTGGACGCGGGCGCGCTTCTCGCGGACGACATGGCGCGCGTGCTGACGGTCGCGCAACAGGGCCACGGCAGCGCCGAACACGCGACGTTCGTGGCCGACCTTCGGCACCGTGCGCCCGCGCCGCCGGTGTAAGGGGTGGGTCGCGTCACTCGTCGCCGAACGGGTCGGGATTGTCGTCGAACCGCGCGAGGTCGCGGTCGCTCAGGCCGAAGTGGTGCGCGATCTCGTGGATCACAGTCTTGCGGATCTCGATCAGCAGGTCGCGGCGGTCGGGGAAGTCCTCTTCCAGCGGGTTGCGGAAGATGAGGATGCGGTTCGGGTTCTCCAACATGTCGGCCGCGGCCACGCCGTCCATCGGCATGAAGTACCCGTAGAGGGAATCGCCCTCTTCGATCTCCTCCTCCGTGAACCCGGCGTCGAGCAGGAACTCGACCGACGGTTCCTCCTCCACGTCGATGACGACGTTTTCGAGGTGCCGCTTGATCTCGTCCGGCAGCGAGTCGATGGCCCGGCGGACGACGGCGGCGAACGTCTTCATGCTCATGCCCATGCCGCCATGCTCGCGGATCGGGCCGTGTCTGTCTAGCCCCTACGAACGCGCGCGGGCCGCGGGTGTCGTCCCCGCGGCCCGCGCGCCCTTCATACCGCGCCGGTCAGCGGCGGTAGAAGTTGTAGTTGTAGCCGCCCGCGAACGGGTACAGGTACGGGCTGGGCTGGTAGAACCCGCGGTTGAACCCGGCCCCGCTGTACACGTTGAAGCCCTGCGCCCGGCCGTAGCTGTTCCCGAAGATGTCGCTGTAGTACGACTGCTGCTTCACGAACCCGAACGGCGAGACGTAGGTGTTGTACGACTGGTACGTGCCGAACCCGTAGAGCTCGTTCGTGGTCGCCACGCCGCCGCTGGGCGTGACCCGGTTGTAGCGCACGACGTACTGCGCGTCGGCGGTGGACGCGGTCCCCAGTCCGACAACGGCGGCGAGTGTCGCCGCGAGCACGAAGCGGTTCATGGTGTGCCTCCTCAGTGGTCTCAACCCGACAGGCGGCGGGCCGTTAGTAGATACCGGCACAATCGCGCGATCTTACCCCATTTTCTCGGCGACGGCCCGCAGCGCCGCGGCCACCCGCGCCCGCACGTCGGCCGGCACGTCGCCGCCGTCGGCGAGGACCGCGCACGCCCCTTCCACGATCTGCGCGATCCCGTGCCACATCGAGCCAGTGGGCGGTGGACAGCGGGCAGCGGGCAGAGAAGAAGAAGCTTCCAACTTCAACTTCTCGGTCGAGTGTTTAGACTCTGTCTGCCCACTGCCCACTGCACGCGGCTCACTTCCCACCGCGTCCACCAGCTCGCGCATCGTGTCGAGAAAGCCGGTCGTGTTCACGGCCTCGAACGGAATCTCGTCGGCGTCGCCCTCGAACACGCCGGCGAACAGCCCCTGCTTCGCCTCCAGTGTGCGCATCACCTTCTCTTCGATGGTGCCGCGAGTCACGAAGTTGATGACGCGCACCGGGCGGTTCTGGCCCATGCGGTGCACGCGGGCAATGCGCTGCGCGAGCACGGCCGGGTTCCACGGCAGTTCGAGGTTCACCACGGTGTCGGCGGCCTGAAGGTTCAGCCCGGTGCCGCCGGCGTCCGTACTCAGGAACACCGTGCACGTCGGGTCCGTCTGGAACCGCTCCAGCACGGCCTTGCGGTCCTTGCCCGGTAGCCCGCCGTGCAGCACGACGTACCCGACGCCGAGCGCGTCGAGCACCTTCGCCGCCTCGTTCACCATCGTTTCCCACTGCGAGAACACCACGAGCTTGTGGTCGCCCACGAGTTCCGGCACCAGTTCCGCGAACTCGTCGAGCTTGGGCGAGCAGCGCGTTTCTTTGTCGAACAGGAACAGGCTGTCGCAGATGCCGCGGAGCGCGACCACGCACGCGAGGATGCGCTTGCGGTCGAGGTCGGTGAGGTAGTTCTTTTGCAGCAGCCGGGCGAGGGCCGCGCGCTGGTCCTCGTAGGGGCCGCGCTGCTCGTCCGCCAGTTCCACGTACACCGTGTTGTCGGTGCGTGCCGGGAGCTGCGTCAGAACCTCGCCGCGGGTGCGGCGCAGGAAGATCGGCGCGAGGCGCTCGCGGATCGTGTCGAGGTTCCGGTACCCCTTCAGGTGCCCCTCGGCGTCCAGTACGCGGTGCTCGTGGAGGAACTGGAAGGCCGGGCCGAACCGCCGCTCGTCCACGAACTGCACGATGCTGTACAGCTCTTCGAGCTTGTTCTCCAGAGGGGTGCCGGTCAGCACCATCGCGTACCGGCTCTTGAGCTTCTTCACCTCGCGCGAGGTCTTGGCCTCCCAGTTCTTGATGCGCTGGGCCTCGTCGAGCACGATCACGTCGGGCTTCCAGTCGTTGATGAGCGCGCGGTCGCTCACCACCTGCTCGTAGTTCACGAGCCGGTAAAAGGTCGGCTCGGCGTACTGGTCGAGGCGCGCGTCCGGGCGGCCGTCGATGACCTGCACCGGGCGCGCCGTGAACTTCCGGATCTCGGTTTCCCACTGGTACTTGACCGACGCCGGGGCGACCACGAGCGCGCGCTGAATGCCGCGCTCGCGGGCGAGCAGTTCGACCGCGGCGAGCGTCATCACGGTCTTGCCGAGGCCCATGTCGTCGCCGAGGATGCTGCGGCCCCGGCACGCGAGGAACAGCGCGCCGCGCGTCTGGTAGTCGTACAGCGGCACCGCGAGCAGGTTCAGGTCGAGCGTGCCCGCTTCGAGCTGGGTGAGCAATTCTTGCTCGCGCGCGAGCATCGCGACGCGCTCGATCTCGTGATCGACGAACTCCATCGCATCGGACATGACCGACACTTCTTCGGGCACGTCCTCTAACTGGTGGATCAGGTCCGGGTACCGGCCGCGCCCGGACCACAGCCCCTTTTCGTCGAAGTACGCCTGCGCGAGCTTCGCGAGCTGGTCCGAGTGGCGCGGCGGCAAGTGCAGTTCGAGTTGCAACTGCTCGCCGTAGTGGAGCGCGATTTCGGGCCTCTTCACCTCGGCCTTCTTCTTCTGCACCTGTGGCGGCGCGTCGTCCTTCACGAGGTCGAGCACGGCCTCGATGTGCTTGCAGGTGCCGAGGGTGTTGGTCTTGAAGTCCGGGCACGTGCAGGTGTTGTCGCCGGTGTCGAAGCCCTTGAAGGCGACGGTGTACTGCCCGCCGCTCTCCGGGTTGGTGACGTGGTAGTCGGCGAACAGGCGGTTCTTCCCCTGCCGCTCGATGCGGAACTTGCCGGCCTTGGCGCGCTGGCGGCGGATGTCGATCTGCACTTCGCGAATCATGCGCGGCCCCCGTTCGGTTGACCTGTGTTCATTATACGCGGGCGCGCGAAAAAAGCCCCGCCGCGCGGCCGGGGCTTGGGGAAGGCAGACACGGCGCGGGTCGATCGGCAACGGAACGAACGGAAGTGATGAGGGTTCCGGCTTGCGGGCTGAAGGTTGAGTCCTTGAGCCGTGAAACTTGACCTTCGGAATCCCCAACAAGTCTCCTGACGAGGGAGGTATCGCTTGCGCGACGGGCCGTCCCGATCCGCTGTCAACCGAACCGCGCGCCGTGCCTGTGCGGGGCGGACGGGCTCCCGGCCCGTCCCGTTACTTCGCGTCGCCCGCGGCGACCGTGGCGGCGTCCACCGCGATCACCGTCTGGGCGTTGAACGTGTCGAGCTTGTCCTGAAGCGCGTCGATCTTGGCCTCGAGCGCGTCGGTCATGGCGTCCACGTCGGCCTTGCGGTACTGCGCGACGTAGGCCACCTGCCCGGCCGCCGGGTAGCCCTCGAGGAACGTGCCGTGCTTGGTGTTCAGCCCGGCCAAGAGCGCGACCTCGGCCTTCAGTTCGGCCAAGTCGAAGATGTCGCGCTGGATCGCGCCGTTGGCGCGGGCGACCGCGTGCTTCAGGTCCGTGAGCCGGCGCACGAGGTCGGCGCGCTCCGCGAACGCGGCCCGCACGTCGATCTGCTCGCCCGTCTGCTGCGTGCTGTTGTACCCCTGCACGGTGGCCGTGAGCTTCGCGACCTTGCCCGCGAGCCGGTTCTTCAGCTTCAGCGCCTTCGCCAGCGTAACGTTCAGCGTGTCCGCCATTGGGCGACCTCCGATAAGTGTGTGCGGGAAGAGGGACACCGGGCCGCGCGCCGGGTTCGCGGAAAAGCGCGCCGGCGCGCCGCGCACCGGGTATCATGTTCGCTCCGTCGCCGCACCCCCGGAGTTGCCGCCATGCCGCGCCCCGCGCTCGCCCTTGTCGCGCTCGTTCTGGTTCCCGCGCTCGCGCCCGCGCAAGACCACATCGCGCTGACCGTCGATGCGTCCGAAGTCGGGCGCAAGGTGATTCACGTGCGCGCGGTGATCCCGGTCGCGGGCGGGCAGCCGGTCGCGCTGTGCTACCCGAAGTGGATCCCCGGCCGGCACCGGCCCGTGGGCCAGATCGCCAACGTCACCGAGTTCCGCGTCAAGGCCGGCGGCACGGCCGTCGAGTGGAAGCGCGACGACGCCGACCCGTTCAGCGTGCGCGTGAGCGTGCCCGAGGGGGCGAAGGAACTGGACGTCACGTTCGACCTGCTGCTCGCGGCCGGCGCGGAGGGCGGCGCGCAGTTCATGACCGTCGCCTCGCCCAAGGTCATGACGATGAACTGGAACGACGTGCTCGTGTACCCGAAGCTGGCGCGACCGCTGGCCCTGACGTTCAAGGCGAACGTGAAACTGCCGGCCAAGTGGGAGTTCATGACCGCGCTGCCGCTCGACGTGCTCACAGGGGACGGCGGCTCGTTCAAAGAGGTCACGCTGGAAACGCTGATCGACTCGCCGCTGCTCGCGGGCGAACACGTCAAGCTCATCAAGCTGGACGGCGACAAGGGCGCTCACCGCGTGATGCTGGCGTGCGACAGCCCGGACGGGCTTGAGGTTCCCGAGGCGACGCTGAAGGCGTGGCAGAGGCTGCCGGCCGAGGCCGCGGCGATCTTCGGCCCGGCCAAGCCCTACGAGAGCTACACGTTCCTCTTGGGCCTGAGCAACCACATTCCCGGCGCGGGGATCGAGCACCACCAGTCGAGTGACAACCGCCTGTCGGAACTGGCGCTGGTGAAGGCCGGCGAGCGCAAGGCCGCGGCGACGCTGTTCCCGCACGAGTTCGCCCACGCGTGGAACGGCAAGTACCGCCGCCCCGCGGACATGATTCTGAACGACTACCAGACCGCGCAGCAGACGCGCCTGCTGTGGGTGTACGAGGGGCTGACCAACTACTTCGGTTGGCTGATGGCCGCGCGCACGGGCCTGATGAGCGCGGACGAGGCCCGCGACTACCTCGCCATGACCGCGGCGCGCATGACCAACGTGAAGGCCCGCGGGTGGCGTCCGCTCGACGACACGGCCGCCGCAGCGAGCACCCTGTTCGACGCCACCCGCTCGTGGCGCTCGGCCCGCCGCGCCGTGGACTTCTACGACGAGGGCACGCTGCTCTGGCTCGAAGTCGATGTGCTGATCCGCACGCAAACCAAGGGCAAAAAGTCGCTGGACGATTTCAGCGCCGCGTTCTTCGGCGGCGGCGCGGGCAAGCCCGCGGTGAAGGGCTACCGGCTCGAAAACGTGCTCGACGCCCTCAACGAGGTATCGCCGCACGACTGGAAGGCCCACTTCGCGCGCCGCGTGGAGGTGGTGGCCGAAGCCCCGCCGCTCGACGGCATCACCGGCGGCGGCTGGAAGCTGGCCTACGGCGAGAAGCCGACGGACCTGTTCGCCACGATGGAAGGCCTGTCGAAGGGCGTGAACCTGACGGACTCGGTGGGCGTGGCGGTGGCCGGCGACGGGCTGGTGGGCGACCTCGTGCCGAACTCGCCCGCGGCGAAGGCCGGCCTCGCCCCCGGTATGAAGCTGCTCGCGGTGAACGGCCGCCGGTTCTCGCCGGACGGCCTGAAGACCGCCGTGGCCGCGACCGCCACCGGCGGCAAGCTCGAACTGCTGGTCGAGAACGGCGACTTCTTCAAGACGCACGCCGTCGAGTACAAGGGCGGCGCGCGCTACCCGCGGTTGGAGAAGCAAGACGGCAAGCCCGACCTGCTGAGCGAGATCGTCAAGCCGAAGGGGAAGTGAGCAACCGCCGCGCCCGCTACGCCGGTTGCGCCGCGGCGGGCGCGGCGAACATCTTCGCGGGGTAGATGTAGGCGGGTTCGAGAAAGTTTGGCGTCAGGTGCGAACCGTAGGAGAACGTCGGTCGGTCGTCAGGAAACCGTTGATACAACTCCAGCACCTCACGCGCGAGCGGGTCGGTCAGCCGAATCAGCTTGATCTCGAACGGATCGATCAGCGAGAACGGATTAACAACCCCGTTCTGGAAATCGTGTAACACCCGACCGAGGCGGTGATTCGCGTGAATCAATCCTTCGGTCTCGATGTTTGGCGTGATGATGTACAAGTACGGCTGGCCGTCGCCTTCGGTTTGTGCCCAGAACGCGCCGCACGCTCGGAAGCCGTGCTTCTGAAGTTCCGTCATCAGTTCACCGGCCCGCTGCGCGCGGTCGCGGCTCACCAGTGCCGTCGGATCGATTGCAAAACTCCGTCTGTCGGGTCTGTGATCGCCTCGATCAACGCTTTCGCATCCGGTTCGTCGATTCGGCGGTATCGGGCGTCCTCTTTCCACAGCGCCACCGTGCGCCAGTGCGACGCGAACGTCGGTTTTTCCGCACCGTACACGTCACGGGCCGATACGAGATTGGCCGTCTTCAACAGTACGTTCAGGTCGTGCGTGTAATACTCATCCGTTTTGCGCGGCGGGAACGCTTCCGCCGGCGTCCGGTTCGCGACGCACGCCTTCAGCGCGCACTCGACGGCGTACCCGGCGAGGTCGTACGCCCCGGCCCACTTGCCGGCCGCGAGCAGCACGCCGGCCTCGTCGATCCGCACGTCGGCCAGTTGTTGGAACTCGGAGCGGTTCACGGTCGCTCTCCCTCATACTACCACACCACGACGAAGACCGCCCCCGCGTGCCTACTTCCTACTTCGGGCGCGGGGGCGGGGCCGGGTCGAGGGGGGGCAGTTTCGCGAGCGCGCCCTTGAGCCGCGGGTCGAGGCGTGCGGCCTCCGTGAGCGCGGCCCGCGCGCCGGGCACGTCGCCCAGCGCGAACAGTGACGCGCCCAGCATGGAATAGGCGTTGGCGTACTCCGGGTTCGCGGCGATGGCGGCGCGGGCGCACGCCGCGGCGTCTTTGAACTGCCGCCGGTCGTAGTAGATGCCGCCCAAGTTGAAGTGCGTGACCGCCTGCTTCGGGTTCAGCGCCGCGGCCTTCTTGTACTCCACGATGGCGGCGTCGATGTCGCCCGCGGTCTTGTGCGCCCAGCCGATGTTGTGCTGCGCCGGGGCGTACTTCGGGTCCAGTTCCAGCGCCTTGCGGTAGCACGCGAGCGCGGCCTTCAGGTCGCCCTTGTTGTGGTACACGAGGCCGCGGTTGTTGTGCGCGAGTACGTGGTCCGGGTCGAGTTCGATGGCCTTGTTGAGCGCCGTCAGCGCCCCGTCCCAGTCGCGCCCGAGGCGCAGGGCGTTGCCGAGGTTGTTGAACGTGTTGGGGTCGGTGGGGTCCAGTTCGGCGGCCTTGCGCAGCGCCGCGACCGCGCCCGGCAGGTCGCCGCGGGCGCGCAGGGTGTACGCCCGGTTGCGGTGCGGGAGCGCGAACTTCGGGTCCAGTTCGCTCGCCTTCGCGTAGGCCGCGAGCGCGCGGTCGTACTCCTTCTGGTCGTGGAGCGCGAACCCCAAGTTGTTGTACAGCGTGGGCGAGGCGGCGTTCCGCGCAACGGCCTTCGAGTACTGGTCGACCGCGCCGGCGGGGTCGCCCGACTTGTGGAGCGCGTACCCGAGGTTCGTGTACCCCTCCGCGGCGCTCGAGTCGAGTTCGACGGCCTTGCGGAACACGGCGACCGCTTCGGGCAGGTCGCCGCGCGCGAAGTACACCAAGCCGAGGTTGTTGGCGATGACGAAGTTGTCCGGGCGCAGCGCGCGCGGCCTCGTAGCTGCCCAGTTGCAGGTCGCGCCGGGTATCGCGGCACGCGCGGGCGTGGCCCGACGCCAGCTCGAAGTTCGCCGGGTGCGCGGCCCGCGCCGCGGTCAGCAACGGGAGCGGGTCCGCGTCGTGGTTCTCCAACAGGATCGCCAGCGTGCCGAGCGCGGCGGGCGCGGCGACGGCCGGGTTCGCCGCGGCCTCGGCCGCCAGTCGAACGAGCGCGTCCTTGCTAGCCCACGTTTCGGAGCGGCGGAAGCGGTCGCTCCACGGGCCGGGGTCGGCGCGGCGGGCCACCTCGATGCACCGCGCCCGCGCCGCCGGGTCCGGCTCCCAGATGGCCCAGTCCTCGAGCGCGGCCACGATCTCGGCGCGGGCCGGGGACGCGGCGACGCGCGTCACCGCCTCGTCGGTCGGCACCGTCTCGAACTCGGCGTCGAACCGCGCGAACGCCGCGCGGTACTCGCGGTAGGAGTGCCGCGCGACCGTCGGCGTGTGCGTCGTGCCGTGGCGGTCGCGCGTCTCCTCGCTCGCGACGGCCGTTTGCGCCCACTTGCGGTACCGGGCGTCGTCGAGCTGCACGACGAACTCCAGTTCGCATTGCGCCCGCCGGACCCGCGCGAGCAGTTCGGGCGTCCCCTTCGCCACCTCCGCGGCCTGCGCGAGCGCGTCGCGGGCCGACGGGAACCGGAACTGCCGGCGCAGGTCGTCCGCGAGTGCGAGGAGCCGCGCGACGCCCTGCTTGGCTTGGGCCGCGCTGTTGCGGGCGTCCGCGTCGCGCTCGCCCTGTAGCCGCGCCTCGGTCGCCTTCCCTTCCGCCTCGATGCGGTCGCGCTCGCCCTGCGCGCGCTCGTCCGCGAGCTTACGCGCGGTGGCCTGCTTGTCCTGCCACCACGCGAACGCCCCGCCCGCGCACGCCAGCACGACCACCGCGCCGGCCAGCGCGAGCTGCACCCGGCGGCGCTTGCGCTGTTCGGTGGCGCGCAGCTCGGAGCTGACGCGGTCCAGTTCCGCGCGCCGGGCGCGGTCCTCGGCCGCGGCGCGCAGGTCGGCCACGGCACGGGCCACCGAGTTCGCGTCGGCCGGGCGCGCGGCCCGGTCCACCGACAGGCACCCCTTGCACAGGGCGATCAGCTCGGGTTCCGCGCCACAGGCGTCGAGCCGCGCGAGCGCCTCGCCCAGTTCGCCGCGCATCGCCTTCACCCGCACCGATTCCGCGTCGCGCCCGGAGTACGGCGCGTGGCCGGTCAGGACCACGCACAGGACCGCGCCGAGGCCGAACACGTCGGACCGCGCGTCGATCTTCTCGATCACTCCCGCGGCCTGTTCGGGCGGCATGAACGCCGGCGTGCCCATCACCGCGCCCTGCTGGGTGTCCTCGGAGTGCGGGGTCCGGATGCCGGACTGCGGGACCGACGACTCCGCGCCCCCCGGCTCGGTCTCGGTCGGCGCGTCGCTCGCCGTCTCGCCCGCGGGGGCCGTGCCCGTGCGAGGGAGGTGCTTCGCCAGCCCCCAGTCCATCACCTGCACTTCGGCGAACGCCCCGACCATCACGTTCGCGGGCTTCAGGTCGCGGTGAATGACCCCGTTGGCGTGCGCGTACCCGACGCCCTGACAGATTTGCTCGAAGACGGCGACGAACCGGCCGCGCTCGGCGCTCGGCGACGCGCGCTCGCGCAAGAGCGCGTCGAGGGTGCGCCCGAGGATCAGCTTCATGGCGAGGAACGGGCGGCCGTTGGGGAGCGTGCCGACCTCGTGAACCGGCGGAATCGCCGGGTGCTGGAGCTGCCCCGTAATGAGCGATTCTTCGACGAACCGCCGGGCCGCGGAGCTGCCGGCCCCGAACCGCTCGCGCAGCAGCTTCACCGCGACCTGCCGGTTCATGGCGAGGTGCCGCGCGCGGTACACCAGCCCCATGCCGCCATGCCCGATCTCTTCGAGCAACTCGTAGCCGGGCGGCGGCGCGGGGCGCGTGCCGGTGCTGGAGAGCGCGCCGTCCGGCAGCCCGGTGGCGTCGTCGAACGTGGGGGTCGGCACGGCACTCTCGCGCTTGACGGTGGGGAGCGAGTGGGGCGCGTAGTCGTTGGTCGGTTCAGACATGGGGCGTCCTCGACGGGAGTGGCCCCGATCATACCCGCGCCCGCGGGCGCTTTCGAGTAGGCATTCCGCCGGCGGGCGTTGTAAGCTATGGGTGCGGTCTCCTGCCTGTTTCTTTCCCGCCCGTGAGTGTCCCATGGCCGCTCCCTCCGCGTACACTCGGCGCGTCGCGCTCAAGGCCGGGTTCCTCGGCGTCACCGGCCTCGCGCTGCCGGACCTGTTCCGCGCTCGGGCCCACGCGAAGGCGAAGGGCGGGAGCGCCGCCAACGACAAGAGCGTCATCCTCATTTGGCTCGACGGCGGGCCGAGCCAGCTCGAAACCTTCGACCCCAAGCCCGACGCCCCGGCCGAGTTCCGCGGGCCGTTCGGCGTGTGCAAGACGAATACGCCCGGCGTACTGACCAGTGCCCTCATGCCGCAGGTCGCCAAGCGGTTCGAGAAGGTGGCGTTCGTGCGCTCGCTGCACCACGACAACGGCGACCACTTCGCCGCCGGCCACTGGATGACGACGGGCCGGTTCGGGTCGAGCGCCGTGAACCTGCCGCAGAAGTACCCGTCGGTCGGGTCGTTCGTGTCGAAGCTGAAGGGGCCGAACAACCCGCACCTGCCGGCCTACGTCGGGCTGCCGTCCGCGCAGACGATCTACCTGTTCCCCGGCTACATGGGCGCGGCCTACCTCGGCGGTCAGTACAACCCGTTCGACGTGGACCGCGAGAACAAGTACCTCGCGTGGACCGGGGCGCGCGTGCGCTCCCCGAAGTGGCTCTCCACCCTCGGCAGCGCCGCCGACGGCACCGCGGATCGCGGGGCGCTGCTCAAGAAGTTCGACACGATGCGGCGCGACATCGACGGCACCGGCCTCGCGAAGACGATGGACGAGTTCCAGCTGCGCGCCCTCGACCTGATGACCGGCACCGCGGCGCGCGAGGCGTTCGACATCGACAAGGAGCCGGTGCGCAGCGCCGACCGCTACGGGCAGGGGCCGTGGGGCCGGTACACACTAATGGCCCGCCGGTTGGTCGAAGCCGGCGTCAGCTTCGTGAGCGTGGACATGCCGCACTGGGACGACCACAGCAGCATCGAGAAGGCGCACGGCGCGAAGGTGCCCGTCGTGGACCAAGCCGTCGGCGCGCTGATCGACGACCTCGACGAGCGCGGCCTGCTCGACAAAGTGATGGTCGTGGTGATGGGCGAGTTCGGGCGCACGCCGAAGATCAACACCGGGCAGCCGGGCATCCCGGTGCCGGGCCGCGACCACTGGGGCAACGCGATCAGCGCGCTGATCGCCGGCGGCGGCACGCCGGGCGGCGTGGTCGTGGGCAAGACCAACCCGAAGGCCGAATACCCGGTGGAACGCGCCCTCAAACCGCAGGCGCTGTTGGCAACGATCTACCACCAACTCGGCATCGACGCGACCCTCACCTTCAAGGACCATACCGGCCGGCCGCACCCGATCCTCGACGACACCACCCCGATCAAGGAACTGGTGTGAAGGTAGTCTTCTGCCTTCTGTCTTTCGGGCTGAAGGCCCGTGCTTCCTAAGCCCCGGCCAACGGCCGGGGTACGAGAGGTGTGGTTCTGCGGGCTGAAGGCCCGCGCTCCCAAGCGCATCCGAGGTTGCGGCCGTGCCCCAATCCCTCGCACGCGTCCTCGTGCATCTGGTGTTCAGCACCAAGCACCGCGTTCCTGTTCTGGCTCCCGAAATCCGCGCCGAACTGCACCCGTACATCGCGGCCGTGCTGAACAACGACGGCTGCACCGCGCTCCGCGTCGGCGGGTTCGACGACCACGTCCACCTGCTCTTCGCGCTGTCGCGCACGCGGACCATTTCACAGGTCGTCGAGAACGTGAAGACCAGTTCGTCCAAATGGCTCAAGACCAAGAGCGCGGCGCTGTCGGAGTTCCATTGGCAGAAGGGGTACGGCATTTTCTCGGTGAGCGAGGAACACGCGGACGAAGTGGTCGATTACATTCTGCGCCAAGAGGAACACCACGCGGCGCAGTCGTTTCAGGACGAAGTGCGCACGCTCTACGGTCGCGGCAAGCTCGCGTTCGACGAGCGGTTCATGTGGGAGTGAGCCGCCCGCGAGCGCGTAGCGCGGGCCTTCAGCCCGCGAAGGCACGCCTCTCGTACCTCGGCCGTTGGCCGAGGCTCAGGAAGCACGGGCCTTCAGCCCGAAAGACAGAAGACCGGCACGCGCTTCCGGTTCTGGGTATTGGGACGAATGAAGAATTGGTACGAAGATAGCGCTGGAGGTGTCGTGTGAACAACGAAGCCGAAGTCGCGAACTACGTTGAGCGTTACGTTCGGTCGGGCTTCTACACCGCAACCGAAATCCAACACATCGTAGGACGGGACATCTACGACGGCCGACTCAGCGCGCGAAGCCTCCGCACGCTGATTACGCAAGCGCTGACCCAACAACGCGCCGAAGAAGCGTCGTGGCCCAAGCGTACTGACTGTGACCGCCTCGACACGGCGTTCGCCGCGCTCGAAGCACAGGGAATTATCGCGCTACACAACGCGGGCAACACGCAGTCGGACGGATTGTCCGACGCATCCGAACACTATCACGAAGCCGGTGGCGCGGCATCGGGGTACACCGGCTATTGCTTTTATCACTGGCAAGACGTCCAATCCGTTCTCGAACGCGGAAAACTGTATCTTGCGTTCGGCGCGATTGATGGGGATGACACGAGCGGCGTCGCGGTCGGTCGGTGCATCAAAGCCGTGCTCGAAGCGACCGGGTTCAAAGTCGAGTGGAACGGCTCGATCAAGACACGGCTCTGCGTTACCGGGCTCCGCTGGCAGCGCCGCGCACGTCGAAGGCGATAGCGCCACCCGGCCGCTCGCCCAGAACCCCACTTCCCCCACCTTCTCCCTTTCGGCATACTGAACGCACTTCGCACTTGTTGGGGCGCACCATGTCCGCGACCGTTACGCCGCCGAAGCCGGTGGTCGTCAATTACCCCGACTCCGACGGGCAACCGATGGTCGACAACACCGTCCAGTTCCGCTGGGCGGGAAACTGGTCCGCGTCGCGGAGGTGAACGGCTACGTCAGCCCGCCAACGGGCCTGCGCTTCGTGCTCGATACCGGCAACCTCACTCTATTCGGGTCCGACGGCCGGCGGCTGCTGACAATCGAAGAACGAGCCGCGGAGCGCGAACGGCTCGCCGCCAAACTGCGCGAACTGGGCGTCGATCCCGACAAGCTGTGACGCGCCTACACGCGCCACTTGGCCGCGGTGTCTTCGTTTAGGGTCAGTCCCAAGCCCGCCTCGGCGCTGGGGCGCATTTGGCCGGATTCGATGGTCGGGCCGCCGGTGAACAGGTCGCGGAGCCACGACACCGAATCGACGTGCGGCACCGACGCCAGCCCGCACGCGAGGTGAACGCCCACCTCCGGCATCCGCACCGGCGACACCGCGACGTGGTACGCCTCCGCGACCGCGGCCACCTTTAGCACCGGCGTGATGCCCCCGAGCCGGCACACGTCCGGGCGCACGGTGCGGATCGTGCCCGTGCGGATCACCGCGAAGAACGCCTCGCGCGCGTCGAACGGCGCGCCGACCGCGAGCGGCACCTCGGCCAGCCGCGCCAGTTTCTCGTACCCGATCACGTCCGCGGCCGGGATCGGGTCCTCGAACACGTCCACGCCCACGTCCTCGAAGAAGTGCGTGAGCGCCAGCGCGGTACTCAGGTCGAAGCGCCCGTCGGCGGCGCAGGCGATCCATGCGTCTTCGCCCGCGCCGTCCTGAATGGCGCGGACGCGGTCGGCGTCGGCGTGAACGTCGCCGCCGCCGACCTCGACGCGCACGCCGGCCGCGCCGAGCTTGAGCAGCGGCTTGGCGGCCTTCAACACCTCGGCGGCGTCGCG
>Ga0194132_10006878_pt1 | contig 17315 bp, 12 predicted proteins | sample TA2KigOf80mmetaG_FD_148612 | JGI IMG/M metagenome (GOLD analysis project Ga0194132, IMG submission 148612) | Freshwater microbial communities from Lake Tanganyika, Tanzania - TA2015054 Kigoma Offshore 80m | ecosystem: Environmental > Aquatic > Freshwater > Lake | place: Tanzania: Lake...
TGGTTCTTGAATCAAGCCTACACGAGCAAGGGGATCTATGCGCGGAGCATCTTTTAAACAAGTCCGGCGGCGGCGTGGTGTCACCATCATCGTCACCGCGCTACTTATGACGATCGCGATTCCGCTGGTCGGACTGGCGATTGACGCGGGCAACCTGTATGCAGTGCGGGCCCGCATCCAAGCCGCGGCCGACGCGGCGTCCATGGCGGCCTCACGCAGCCTGTCCGCGGGAATGACCCTGGCCGACCAGATCACGAAATGCAAAAGCCGCGCCAAGGAATATTTCGATGCGAACTTTCCGGAGGGAACAGCAGGCGCGAAGATTGACAAGATTAACGTCGATGTCACCGAGACGGCCAACCATACCCGGATCGTGAAGGTGTCCATCTCGGTGGACGCCCCGGCCTATTTCATGCGTTATCTCGGGTGGGGAGCGGGCCCCTCCGGAATCCGGGTGACAGCGGCTGCGGAGACGACGCGGCGTGACGTCAACCTGATGCTGGTGCTGGACCGGTCTGGTTCGCTTCAAACCGCTGGAGCGTGCGACGACCTCGAGAACGCGGCGAAATCGTTCGTCAAACTATTCTCGAACAAGCGCGACCGGATGGGGCTGGCGACGTTCGGCGGTTCCTACCGGGTGGACTATCCGTCGACCAAGAACTTCAAGGACTCGCCGAGCCTGGTGGAGGAGATCGACAAGTTGCATCCCAATGGCTGCCTGGGCTGGACCAACTCGGCGCAAGGGCTATGGGTGGGATATCAACAACTAGTGGCAAATTCGGAGCCAGGCGCCTTGAACGTGATCGTCTTTTTCACGGATGGCCGGCCGAATACACTAACGGCGAACTGGCCGGTGAAGACGGCGGTCACTCCAACCAGCCCGACGGCGGCCAGCCAGTGTTATGACTGGGCGAACGGAGTCGAGGCTGGAAAACCGGGGTGGAATCCGGTGAACCAACGCTATTTCGGATGGGTGGCCGCGGGCTCCAATGGCATTCGCGCTCCCGTCCAGGCGCCGATGCCGATCACAAGCGAGACGGACACGATCGACACGCCGGTGGGCTACACCCCACCCTCGCCGATTTCCTGGGACGATGACTGCTTCTTCCTGTCCGGATCCGGCAAAGCGTGGCGGGACATCGCCTACATTCCCGACACGGACGTCAACGGAACATCGATCTTCGGATGGAAGTCCGTGACTACGTTTAACCCGGGCCATCCCTACGCGGGCAAGGCGGTTCCAGGCAACTGGGACACGGGAGAAAACGCCGCCATCAACGCGGTCGACAACGCGGCGGCCCGGATCCGGCAGCGGGCGCTTGATCCAGCGGTGGATGTCGTGATCCATACGATTGGTCTCGGTGACGTGGGCGATGACCAGCATGAGCTGCTGCGCCGCATCGCGAACGACAAGACCTCGTCCATCTTCGACTCAACCTCTCCCGAGGGGCGCTACGTATACTCCCCTACCGCTGACGGGCTGAACGAGGCGTTCGCGCGGATCGCCGCGGAGATCATGAGGTTCGGCAAGTAAAGCACACTTCGGGCTCCGGGAAGGTGTATCCTCGACCCATGCGCGCTGCATGGCTCGTTCTGACTTCTTTGTTGGCATCCGCACAGATTCCCGGGCCAACTCCCGGCGGGGCGTCGCTGCCCAACGGCTGGAAACTGACCCCGGCGGGCAAGCCGATCCCAACCGAAGACATGGTTCTCGGGCTGCTGCCATCGCCTGACGGCAAGGCAGTGATCGCGCTGCACTCGGGGTTCAATCCGCACGGACTGGTGGTGATCGACGCCAAGACGGAGGAGGCCGTGCAGCGGATCGGTCTCAAGTCGGCGTGGATGGGCCTGGCCTGGAGTCCGGACGGACGGAGCGTGTATGTGTCCGGCGGTAATGCGAACAGCCGCTCGGCAGCGTCGCGCGCGCCGATCTACAGATTCGGATACGAGAACGGGAGGCTCGGCTCAAAGCCCGCAGCCACGCTGGAGGAGTCCGTCGACCTGGGGGAGATCTACTGGGCCGGGCTGGTGCATCATCCAACCAAGCCGCTGCTGTTCGCCGCCAACCGCGGGACAACGGCCGCACCAGGGAGCGTGGTGGCGTTCGATACCGGCACGGGAAAGCTGCTCAAGCGCATCAAGGTGGAGGTCAATCCGTACGACGTTGTGCTGTCAGCCGACGGATCGGCTCTGTTCGTCTCCAATTGGGGAAGCGACTCGGTAAGCGTGATCGACACGGTTGCGCTGAAGGTGGTTGCAAGCATCGCGGTGGGTGACAATCCGAACGACATGGAACTGCATCCGGATGGGCGCCTGTTCGTGTCCTGCTCCCAAGACAACAGCGTTGTGGTGATCGACACCAAGACCCGGCAGGCCACCGAGCGGATCAACACGGCGTTGTTTCCGCGGTCGCCGGAGGGTTCAACGCCCAACGCGCTCACTCTCGACCGGGCGCGGAATCTGCTCTACGCGGCCAACGCCGACAACAACGACGTGGCCGTGATCCGGGTGGCGGAAGCCAACCGGAGCGAGGTCATGGGCTTCATTCCGACGGGCTGGTATCCGTCTTCGGTGGCTCTGACGGATGGAGGCAAGCGCCTGTGGGTGGGCAATAGCAAGGGCGGAGGCGGATACTCGAACGTCCGCGGACCGCATAGCCCCCTGCCCCCGGGAGGCGAGGGCGCAGGGTCCGTGAAGTCGCTGCAAAAGGGTAGCGTCACGATGGTGGAGGTGTCGAACCTGGAACGGGATCTTCCGCCGTGGACGCGGCAGGTTTATGCGAACTGTCCGTACAGCGACAAGCTGCTGGCCCAGGCCCACCCGGCTCCCGTGCCGTCGATCGTTCCGCGGGACGTGGGCGCCGGATCCGTGATCAAGCATGTGATCTACGTCATCAAGGAGAACCGCACCTACGACCAGGTGTTCGGCGACCTGCCGCAAGGCAACGGAGATCCGCGGATCACGATCTTCGGGCGCAAGGTGACACCGAACCAGCATGCCCTCGCCGAGCAGTTCGTGCTGTTGGACAACCTTTACTGCGACGGAGAGGTGAGCGTCGACGGCCACTCGTGGTCGAACTCTGCTTACGCGACCGACTTTAACGAGAAGCTGTGGCCGGTGACCTATGGCGGGCACAGCAAGGCTTTGGCGTCGAACGCTTATGTTCCGGCTGGCGGCCATCTGTGGGACCTGGCGAAGAAGAAGGGGCTGACCTACCGCAGCTATGGCGAGTACGCGACGCGTTCGAGCGACGGCACGACGATGGACGCCTCCCCTGGAGCCGGGAATTTGTTCGGGCACGTAGCGCCGAAATTCAAGCTGCCCGGCATGCGAGACACCGACAACGTCCGGGAGTTCATCCGCGAGTTCGATGAGTACGAGCGGAACTTCGATCACCCGGACGCCAACAAGCGGCTTCCCAACCTGATCGTGATGAGCCTTCCGGAGAATCACACCCGCGGAACTCAGCCCGGAGCCAACACTCCGCGTGCGATGGTGGCGAACAACGACTGGGCGGTGGGGATGCTCGCCGAGCGGGTGACTCGCAGCAAGTACTGGCCGGAGACCGCAATCTTCATCATTGAGGACGACGCGCAGGATGGACCTGACCACGTCGACGCGCGGCGGACCACGGGCCAGGTGATCAGTCCTTACACGCGCCGCAAGACGGTGGATTCAACCCTGTACACGACAAGCTCGATGCTCCGTACGATCGAGCTTCTGCTGGGCCTGCCGCCGATGAGCCAGTACGACGCAGCCGCAAATCCCATGTACAAGCCGCTCGGCACGGAGCCGGACCTGACGCCGTTCTCGACACTCAAACCCGAGATCGATGTGAACGAGGTCAACACAGTGCGCGCGTGGGGGGCCAAGAAGTCGCTTGAAATGGACTTCAGCGACGTCGACCGCACGGACATGTTCGCGTTGAACGAAATTGTGTGGAAGAGCGTGAAAGGAGCGCGGTCGAAGATGCCGCTGCCGGTGCACCGCTTCAATTTCGGCCGGTAGGGGGACTGCTACACTCGAAGGCTGATGCAAAAAACGGGATTGTTCGGGGAACTCTCCGCCGAGTTCCTCGGGACATTCGTGCTCCTGGCGTTCGGATGCGGTGTGAACGTGATGGTGTCAGTGATGGGGCACGGCGGGTGGCCCAATATCAACCTGGGGTGGGGACTCGGGGTGGTGTTCGGGATCCTGGTGGCGGGCTCGATTTCGGGCGCTCACCTCAATCCAGCGGTGACCTTGACGATGGCGGTATTCCGGGGGCTTCCGTGGAGCAAGGTGCTGCCGTACTCGGCGGCGCAGATGCTTGGGGCGTTCGCCGGAGCGGCGGTGGTTTTTCAGAACTACCGGCCAGCGATTCTCAAGTCCGATCCTGGATTGGAGGGGACCGCGGGGGTATTCACTACGTTTCCGGCATTCCCCGAAGTATGGACAGCCGGAATGTTCGACCAGGTTCTGGGCACTGCCCTGCTGCTCTTGCTGGTGCTCGCGATCACGGACGAGCGCAACCAGCCAAGCGGGATTCTCACGCCGCTATTGATCGGCGCGGTGGTGGTGGGGATCGGCGCCTGTTTCGGCGGGATGCATGGGTATGCGATCAATCCGGCGCGGGATCTGGGTCCGAGGCTGATGGCGGCCGCCGCCGGGTACCGGAACAATGGACTGACAGACGGGTCCGGAGTGTGGATCGTGCCAGTAGTTGGTCCGCTGATCGGGGGCCTGCTGGGAGCTGCGGCCTACGATTTTCTGATCCGCAGGCATCTTCCGCGCCGATAGCCGGAACGTACAATAGAGTTCTCATGTCACAATCCGTGATCCTGATTGCCAGCGGCGATCTGCGCCTTTCGGCAAATCAAAAGTGCTGGCCCGCGCAGGAGCGGGCGGAAGCGGCGGTGACCGCCGCGATTGAGGGGCTGGGCCGGACGGTGGTCCGGGGCCATGCGTATGATCCGGTGAAAAAGCATGGATTTATCGACAGCCAGAAGCGCGGCATGGAGGTGTTCCGCACGATTCCGCGCGATGCACCGCTGGTGGTGGTGGAGGCGGTCTGGCAGTACAGCCACCACGTCCTGCACGGACTGCTGACGCACCGGGGTCCGGTCCTGACGGTGGCCAACTGGAGCGGAGAATGGCCGGGACTGGTGGGGATGCTGAACCTGAACGGATCACTGACGAAGGCCGGTGTCCGCTACGACACGCTGTGGAGCGTGGATTTCACGGATCGCTTTTTCCTGGACCGTCTCCGCCTGTGGTTGAACGGCGAGGAGGTGGTGCAGGATCTGTCCCATGTCCGGCCGCTGGGAGAATTCAGGCTGCCCGCCGATGCGGCCGGGGTTGGCGTGGAGGTGGCGCGCGAGGTCCTGGAGAACAAGTGCATCATTGGTGTCTTCGATGAAGGCTGCATGGGGATGTACAACGCGATCATCCCGGATGAGCTTTTGCACCAGACCGGAGTGTTCAAGGAACGGCTGAGCCAGTCGGCTCTGGCGGCGGCGATGCGCGGAGTGGCAGACCATGAGGCGTCCAGCGCGCGCGAGTGGCTGGAGCAGCGCGGCATGCGGTTCCTGACGGGATCCGACCCGGCGACGGAGCTGACGGATGCACAGATTCATGAGCAGTTGAAGATGTACATCGCGGCGGTCCGGATCGCGGACGAGTTTGGCTGCGACGCGATTGGAATCCAGTACCAGCAGGGGTTGAAGGACACCTGTCCGGCGTCGGATTTGGCGGAGGGTCTGCTGAACAATGTGGAGCGTCCGCCGGTGTACGGTGTGGATGGCCGCGAATTGTACGCGGGTGAGGCGCTGCCGCACTTCAACGAAGTGGATGAGTGCGCCGGGCTCGACGGGCTGGTCACATACCGGGTATGGCGGCGGCTGGGATACGATCCTGAGAATACGCTGCACGATGTCCGGTACGGCGAGGAGTACGGAGGCCAGTTCGTATGGGTGTTCGAGATCAGCGGAGCGGCGCCGCCCCGGCATTTCATTGGCGGGTACGCGGGCACGGTGAGTGAGCGGCAGCCTCCGATGTACTTTGGATTGGGCGGCGGGACAGTGAAGGGCGTAAGCAAGCCCGGCGAGATCGTGTGGAGCCGGGTGTTCGTCGCCAACGGCCGGCTTTGTGCAGACATCGGACGCGCCACGGCCGTTGAGCTGCCCCAGGAGGAGACCGAGCGGCGCTGGCGGATCACCACGCCCCAGTGGCCGGTCATGCATGCGGTGACGCACGGGGTCTCGCGCGACCAGATGATGGCGCGGCATAAGGCGAATCACATCCAGGTGGCGTATGCGCCAGACGCGGCGGGAGCGGACCGGGCGCTGGCGGCCAAGGCGGCGGCGTTCCGGGAAATGGGAATCGAAGTCAGCGTCTGTGGTGGAAATACCGCGTTCGCGATGTAGGCCGGTGCCTTCCCCGCCGGATCCGCCAGGCGATTGAAGGCGGCAGGCAACAAGAGCGAAGCTCGCGCTGACGCCATCGCCCGGCAAAGCAGGCTCTGGGGGCAAAACGAAACTGTCATCATCAGCGTTGGCGGACCGATAAGAGAGAACAGGCCACCCGTGACTCAGACGCTCTCATCCGCACCGAACGCCGCAGGCCGTCAAGGCGGAAGCCGTGTGCTGACCTCGCTGCCGCCATTCCCGGCAGTCGCCCAGCGTTTGCTGGCGCTGGTGTCGCGGGACGATTGTCCGATCCCCGAGGTGAACCAACTGGTCCGGTCCGACGCGGTGTTCTCGGCAGAGATTCTGCAGCTCGCCAACTCCGCGATTCTGGCGTCGCGTTACCAGGTTACGAGCGTGCTGCACGCGATCTCGGTACTTGGACTGGCGCGGATCCGCTCCCTGGTGATTACGCTGGCGATGCGGGACATGCTGCGGGCGGCGCGGCAGAATCAGTTCTTGCAGGAGGCATGGCGGCATAATTTCGCGACGGGGCTGGCTTGCGAGGCGCTGGCGCAGCCCTGCCGGTACGACCGGGCGATCGCCTATACGGCGGGGCTGCTGCATGAGCTGGGGCGGCTGGCGCTGGTGAGCAGCTTTGGAGCGCGGTACCTGTCAATGCTGGACATCGCCGCCCGGAAGGGGATCGATGCCGAAGCCATGGAGCGCGAGATTCTGGGCCTGGATCATCTCGACGCGGGACGGATGCTGTGCGATCTGTGGAACCTGCCGGAGTGCCTGGCCGCGGCGGTGTGCCACCGGCGTCCTCCGGTGGGTGAGCCTTTCGGCACGGCACATCTGGTGGCGGCGGGATGCGTGCTGGCCGAGCACGCGGGGTTCGCGCTCACTCCAAGGTCCGCGGGGTGGGACCCGGAGGCGGTTGTGGCGCTCCTTCCGGCGGCGGACAGCGCCGCCGTACGGGCATGCGTAGCGGAGCTTGAAGAGACGATCCCGATGGCGGTGGCCAGGTTCGAGCGGGAGTTCCTGGCGGGGAGATTTTCCGGCTAACGGCGCTTGCTGATCCGGCTCCGCAGGATCAGAAGGCGTTGGGGCACCATACCAACATACCCGCGGGGCAGTCAGGGCTTTGCCTCTACCAATAGCGCCAGTCGCCTGAGATCCGACGATGAAAAACAGCACGGCGTTGGCAGCGGCGTGCGCCGTGCAGGAGGCCGAAGGCGAGGGAGGATGCGGCGAGTCCGAACCGCGGAAGGAGGGCTCCGCGGAATGCCAATTCCTCAGCGATCGGGACCACTACCAGAGCGCCAGCCATGCGGAATGCATTCCTCCTGGCGGACTGGTCCGGCGCCGGAACCGACCAGTGTCCAACGGCCGCCCAGGACAGCACCACGTCGACAGGAATGACGGAGAATCCGAATGCTCCGATTCTTTGCCCCGACACCCAGGCTCCAGGATCGAGCAGGCGGAGGACCGGCAACAGCGCGGCGATGGTGAGGGAACCGAGGCTGCCGTTCCAGAGTGTCTGCGTGCCAGAGTCCAGGGTGCGGAGGAATTGAGGATCGTTCAACCGCCCTCAATGAGGGTCTGCGAGAATGGGGCGTGCGGATCATCAGCGTGTTGTTGGCCTGCCTTACCGCGCCGTGCGCTGACTGGCCTGAGTGGCGAGGCGCGGGACGGACCGGCGTGTGGACCGAGACCGGGATCGTTGACCGGCTGCCAGCGGAACTCACGCCGGTGTGGCGGACGCCGGTGCGGGGTGGGTTTTCCGGACCGGCGGTGTCAGAGGGCGCGGTCTATCTCACCGACTTCGACGGGAAGTTCGAACGGGCACTGTGTCTGGACGAGCGGACCGGGAGCGTCCGCTGGGAGCGGCAATGGGAGGCGAGCTACCGCGGGATCGACTATCCGGCGGGTCCGCGCGCGACCCCAACGGTCGACGGTGGACTGGTATTGGCCCAGGGCGCGGGTGGGGATCTGGTGTGCCTGAAGGCGGCCGGCGGTGAAATCGTCTGGCGCAAGGATTTCCGCAAGGAGTACGGAACGGTGATTCCGGCGTGGGGGATGTCGGGCGCGCCAATCGTGCACGGCGGACTGGTGATCGCGGTGGTGGGCGGGCGTCCGGATGCGAAGCTGGTGGCGTTCGACCGGGCCACGGGCGCCGAGCGGTGGCGCGCGTTGGCGGGGGAGGAGTCCGAGCCGGGCTACTCGCAGCCGTTCCTGACGCGGGCGGGCGGGCGCGACCAGTTGATCCTGTGGCATGCGGGCGCGGTTTCGTCAGTGGATCCGGCGACGGGCAAGGTGTACTGGGAGCATCCGTTCAAGATCCACATGAGCACGCCGATTGCAACTCCGGTGCGGGCTGGTCCGTTCCTGCTGGTGTCGGCGTTCTTTCAGGGCTCACGGCTGTTCCGGCTGAGCGAGACCGCACCGGCGGCCGAGTTGGTCTGGCGGGGCATGAGCGAGAGCGAGCGGAACACGGACACGATCCATGCGTTGATGGCGTCGCCGGTGATTGATGGAGATTACGTGTACGGAGTGTGCAACTATGGCCAGCTCCGGTGCCTGGATGCGCGCACGGGGAAGCGCGTTTGGGAGTCGCAGCAGGCCACGGTCGAAATGGGGCGCAACGTGTCGGCGTTTCTGGTGGGGCATGGGCGGCGGACCATCCTGTTCAACGACCGGGGAGAGTTGATCTTTGCCAACCTTTCGCCCAAGGGGTACCAGGAGTTGAGCCGGGCGAAGCTGATCAGGCCGACGTCAAAGGCGGGGTCACGGCGGGAACTCGGCGCGGTGGTGTGGGCACATCCGGCGTTCGCCAACCGGCACGTGATCGCGCGGAATGACGAGGAGATTATCCGTGTGTCTCTTGCCCGGTGAGGTCGGGGACGCGGTCGAGGTCCACGCCTTCCCAGCGCGCAACAACGGCTGAAGCAACGCAATTGCCGAGGACGTTGACAGAGGTCCGGGCCATGTCGAGGATCGCGTCCACACCGAGGATCACGGTGACGCCTTCCTGCGGGAGGTTGAAGGCGGAGAGGGTCGCGAGGAGGATCACCAGGGAGGCACGCGGGACTCCGGCGACACCTTTGCTCGTCAGCAGCAGAGTCGCCATCATGAGGAGCTGCTGGCTGGCGGTCATGTGTGCGCCTGCCATTTGCGCGACGAACATCGCCGCGGCGGAGAGGTAGAGGGTGGTGCCGTCGAGGTTGAAGCTGTAACCCAGGGGCAGCACAAGTCCGACGATGTGCTTGGGCACGCCGAACCTTTCCATGTTCTGCAGGGCCATGGGCAGTGCGGACTCGCTCGATGCGGTGGAGAAAGCGAGCAGCACTGGATCCTTGACGGCCTGGATGAAGCGCCGCAGCGGGATCCTGGCAATGACCGATACGGCGCCGAGGATGGCGATCACGAAGAAGATGAGGGCGCCGAACACGGTGAGGATCAGCTTGCCGAGATTGGTGAGCACGCCCAGTCCTTCTCTTCCGATCACCACGGCGATGGCGGCTCCGACGGCGAAAGGAGCGAGGTACATCACGTATTTCGTGTACTGGAACATGACCTCGGCGAGCGATTCGCAAAACTCGACGACTGGCTTCGCCTTGGGGCCAACGATGGTGCATGCGGCGCCGAAGATCAGGCAGAAGATCACCACCTGGAGGACTTCGCCTTCGGCCATCGCGCCGATTACCGATTGGGGGACGGCGTGTTCGAGGAAGCTTGCGAAGGTCGGCTGGGCGGCGGCTTTGATCCCGGCGGGTCCGCCGGAGTGATGGATGGTCATGCCCGCGCCCGGCTGGACGATGTTGACGGCCACGAGTCCGATGACAAGAGCGACGGAGGTCGCGGCGAGGAAGTAGGTCATCGCCTTGCCTCCGACGCGGCCCATGGTCTTCGCGCTGCCGGATCCGGCGATTCCGGCCACGAGCGTGCCGAACAGCAGCGGCGCGATGATCGATTTGATCAGGCGCAGAAAGATCTTACTGATGATCTCCAGGCTCCGGGCGAACTCGGGGGCGCTCACCCCGAGGATCACTCCCACTACCATCCCCACGAATACCCAGTGCGTGATTGTCAGCCGTTTCATCGTTCTCCCCAGTGCAATTTTTGCCGCAGCACGTCGAAATAGAGCAGGCGCGGCGGACGGATCAGTTTCAGCCTGTGGGCGGCGCGCTTGAACAAGACGCGGTCGCCGTGGCGCAGGTGGGCTCCCATCTTTCCATCGGAGTTCAGATAGGCGCCGTCGTCTGGAATCCGGCACTCGACGCGGATGGTTTCGTCATCGGGGATGATCACCGGACGGTTGGTGAGCGTGTGCGGGCAGATCGGCGTCAAACAGAATGCGGCGACAGTCGGGAACACGATCGGTCCGCCGGCGCTCAGAGAATACGCGGTGGATCCAGTGGGCGTGGATACGATCAGGCCGTCCGCCTTGTAGGTGCAGACGAGGTGCGCCCCGACGTGCGTTTCAAGTTCGATCATGGGCGCGTCAGGCTGCTTGCTGATGACGACGTCGTTCAGCGCGAGGTAGCTCGCGATGCTCCGTCCGCCGCGATCGAGGGTGCACCTGAGCAGACTGCGCTTGGCGATCCGGTGTTCGAAACGGAGGGCACGCTCAAGCTCTGGAAAGAGCTCGTCAGCGGTGAGCGCGGTGAGGAAGCCGAGGCTGCCGAGGTTGACGCCGAGCAGCGGGATCTCGCGCTCGCCGATCGCAGTGGCCGCGGAGAGCAGGGTGCCATCGCCGCCGAGCACGATCACGAACTGGCAGTCATCGGGGACATCCTGGCGCGCGAGTCCGTCGTTGCGGTTGGCGTAGGCCGCGGTGACATGGTCGTACCGGACGCGAATGGCGCGCTGTTCAAGCCAATCGAGCAGTTGCGGGACGATCTGGTTTCCGCGTTCAGTGTCCGGGCGGGAGATGATGCCCACCGTCTGAATGGCTTGCATACAGGAGGAATTCCCGGTTGCCCTCGGCCCCGGGAATGGGACTTTCGATCATAGCAGTCCGGCAGCCCCGGCTTTCAACCGCCGCGCGAACTTTTTCGCACGCAGCGGATTGGTGGGCAGGGTCGCGAACGATTCCGCCTTTGCCGACGGCGTGGCGTCCAGCTTCGAACTGGGGTTTGACGAGGATTACCATTTCGCCGTCCGGTTTGAGGAGCGGGAACAGGGCTGGGAGGATCAGGGTGACGGAGATAAAGCTCACGTCGCAGACGATGAGGTCGAGGGGCTCGGGGATGCTGGCGGGGGCGAGGTAGCGGGCGTTGGTGTTTTCGAGGAGGACGACGCGGAGGTCGGTGCGGAGCTTCCAATCGATCTGGCCGGCGCCGGTGTCGATGGCGTAGACGCGGGCGGCTCCGTGCTGGAGGAGACAGTCGGTGAATCCGCCCGTGGAGGCGCCGATGTCGGCGCAGACGCGGTCCTGGACGGGGATGTGGAAGTGGGCGATGGCGGCGGCGAGCTTGATGCCTCCACGGCTGACGTATGGGGGGCGGGCGAGGAGTTCGATCCGGGTGGTGTCCGGGTAGGAGTGGCCGGGCTTGGTGGCTTTCTGGCCGTCGGCAAGGACGGAGCCGGCGAGGATGAGGGCGCGGGCTTTCTCGCGGGAATCAGCGAGTCCGCGGAGGGTGACGAGTTGGTCGAGGCGATGTTTCAGGGTATCGCCTATTAGTGATGGTCAACCCTCGGCTCGATGACACGCACCCGCAGCTCGCGGATCACCTTGATCAGGCGTTCGACGACCGCTTCGACGAAGCGTCTTCCCTTCTCCGCGGTCGCCTTGGTCGGATCGCCGGTGGTGCCCGTGCGGGAGTAGCGGCTGAAGAACTCCTGGAAGAAGACGGGAGACGGCGCCTGCAGATCCCAATAGAAGAACTCGGACTTCTGGACCGGCAGGTCCTTCTCCGCCTTGTCCATCTGGACGAGATCGGGCACCAGGTGCAGGAGCACTGATGTTTCGAGTTCGCAGCCGTGGGCCATGCCGCCAGGGAACTCGCTCTCGCGAAGCTCGTTCAGCAGCGCCTTGGGGACGAGGTTCCACCATGGCACCATCGCGCAGATCGCAGGAGTGTGATTGGTGATGTTGCGGGCGGCAATATCGAGGAACGGGACGTTGCTGCCGTGTCCGTTGACGAGCAGGATCTTGCGGAATCCGTGATGGGCGAGGCTCTTGCCGATGTCAGTGATGTAGTTGATGAAGGTCGGCCCCTCGACGGCGATCGTTCCGGGGAAGTCCAGGTGATGCTCGTTGAATGCGTAGTAGACGCTCGGCATGAGCACGGCCTCGGTGGGAATCTGCCGGACAGCGGCGCGCGACATCTCGGTGGCGGTCAGGATGTCGGTCACCAGCGGCAGGTGTGGACCGTGCTGTTCCACCGTTCCGACGGGCAGCACGCAGACCCGATTCTGTTCCACCGCTTCCTTGATCTCGGGCCAGGTGAATTCCTCATACCGGTACTTCGCAGACATTGTGATATCTTAGCCGACATGCAGACCCGACGCACATTTCTCGCCGCGGGAATCGCGGCACCCGCTGTCCTGCGCGGAGCCAAGAGCTATTCGTGGGCGGAGATCGAAAAGATGATCGCGCGCGGCGACGTCAAGGGCAAGCTCGCGAAGTCCGACCTGCCGACGCCCGCGCTGCTGCTCGACATGGACGCCTTCGAACACAACGTCACGCGGATGGCCACGCATGCGCGCGACCGCAAACGGAGCCTGCGTCCACATGGGAAGACGCACAAGTGTCCCGAGATCGCCAGGCGCCTGGTGCAGGCGGGCGCGGTGGGAGCGTGCGGGGCCAAGCTGAGCGAAGCCGAAGTGTTTGGGCAACACGGGATCCGCGGGCTGCTGGTCACCACCTCTGTAGTTGGCAAGTACAAGCTCGAACGCGCGATCCGGCTGGCCAAGCTCGCGCCGGACACGATGTTTGTCACCGACAACACGCAGAACGCAGCGGACCTCAATGACGCCGCGAGGGCGGCTGGTTTGAAGCTCAACGTCGCGATCGATCTCCTGGTCGGCAACCGGACCGGGATCAAGACGGGCGAGCCGGCGGCGGCGCTGGCTGAGTCCATTGCGAAGCTTTCGCACATCCGGTTCGCGGGACTCCAGGCCTATTGCGGACAGGCTTCGCACGTGAAGGGATGGGAAGCGCGGCGGAAGTCGTCCGAGGAGTGGATGGGGAAAGCGGTCGAGACGCGGAGGATGATTGAGCGGCGCGGGATCGAGGTCCGGCTGCTGACGGGCGGATCCACGGGCACCTACAACATCGACTCCGAGATCGATGGCGTTGATGAGCTCCAGCCGGGCAGCTTCATGTTCATGGACGTCGACTACAACATCATTGGCGGCAAGGATGGAGGGGAGCACTACGGCGACTTCCAGAATTCGCTCACGGTGTACACGACCGTTGTGAGCAAGCCCGACGATTCCTATGTTGTGGTGGATGGAGGGCTGAAGGCGTTCTCGACGGATAAACCGTTCCCGCCGCGGTTGAAGGAGGATCCGGCGATCAGATACAACTTCGGCGGCGACGAGCATGGCAAGCTGACGCTGGCGGGCAAGGCTCTGAGTGTCGGGGACAAGGCGGAGTTTATCGCTCCACATTGCGATCCGACGGTGAATCTCTACGACCGGATCTACTGCACGCGCGGGGCGGGAGTGGAGGCAGTGTGGCGGATCGCTGCCCGTGGAATGAGCCAGTGAGTGTGATCCGTGTGATCATGAACCGTCACATCCGAATCGCCCTGGCACTTGCGTGCGATATTGCGTCGGCGCAGACCAGTTTCGGCACGATCCAAGGAGTCGTTTGGGACTCGACGGGTGCCGCGATCCCGAATGCATCGGTGAGAATCGAGAATACGGACACCGGTGTGGCCAGACCGGTCAGTTCCGCCGCGTCGGGGCTTTACTCCGCGCCTTCGCTCGCGGCCGGGGTCTACTCGATCTCCGCTGAGGCGCCAGGTTTCAAGCGCCAGGTCCGCTCGGGAGTCCGGCTGCGGGTGAACGAGACGATTCAGGTCAACCTGCAGTTGCAGGTGGGCGACGTCCGGGAGACCGTGGAGGTGATCGCGGAGGCGCCGCTGTTGAACACGTCCAATTCGACCGCGGGCAGCGTGGTCACCAACGAGAAGATCGTGAACATGCCCTTAAACGGACGCCAGTTCACGCAGCTCATTCTCCTTGTGCCGGGCGTGAGCGGACGGCAGCCGCCAAACAGCGGCCTCGACAACAATCTCTCCGGCCAGACTCCGTCGGTCAATGGCGCAAGGCCGCAGAACAACAACTTCACGTTGGACGGCGTGGAGAACAACGAGTCGTTCTTTAACAGCTTCGCCATTTCGCCGTCGGTGGACGCGATCCAGGAGTTCAAGGTACAGTCCCACATCAGCTCAGCCGAGTTTGGCAAGGCCGCTGGAGCGAACGTGAACGTTCAGTTCCGCTCGGGTACGAACCAGTTCCATGGCGTCCTTTATGAATATCTGCGGAACGCCAAGCTTGATGCGCGGAACGCCTTCGTGCCCCGCCGCGGCCAGTTCCAGCAGAACCAGTTCGGCGGGACACTCGGCGGCCCTGTGAGGATCCCCCGCCTTTACGATGGACGGAACCGGACGTTCTTCTTCTTCGCCGCGGAAGCATTCCGGCAGGTCCGCGGGCTCACGCCGCCCACCTCCTTTGTACCCACTCGGGAGCAGGTCGCCGGCGACCTTTCCGGCGGAAACGCGATCTACGATCCGGCAAGCCAGCGTCTCGAGGCGGGGCGCGCAATCCGGGATCTTTTTCCGAACAACCGGATCCCTACCGCACGCATCAACCGCGCGGCTACGATCATCGCCCAGCAGTTCTTCCCTGAGCCGAATCTGACGGGCGTTCCGGGACGCAATCTCATCAACGCGAAGAACCGCGTCCAGAACGATGGCCAATGGAATATCAAGGCGGACCACAAGGCCAGTTCGCGCAACAACCTTTTTTTCCGGTACTCGGCCAACAATCGCGACCGGATCTCACCCACATCGCTGCCCCAAATCGACACCACGCTGTTCAACTACAACAAGAACGCGGTGCTGAGCGACACGCACGTGTTCGGCCCTTCCGTGGTGCTCGACGTCAAGTTGGCCCTCAACCGTACCTATCTCGGCAACTACAGCACGCCGCTCGATCCCAACGCCCTGTTCCAGCAAACCGGGTTGCAGGGGTTCGTGGTGCAGAGCTCCACGTTCCCGATGTTCCCGATCTTCAGCATCGCGGGGTTCGCGGGCGTCTCACAGGACGCGACGCTGTTCGGGCCTTTCAACAACTTCCAATATCTGGGCACGGTGACCAAGCTCCGCGGCCGCCATACGTTCAAGTCCGGCTACGACATCCGCCGGTCCCAGTTGTTCACGGGGAGCTACCGGGCGGGGAACATCGGGTTCGACGCGATCCCATCTTCCGATCCGCAGAATCGTGCCCGCACTGGCCAGCCGCTGGCGAGTTTCCTGTTGGGGCTGCCTTCCACGGCATCGCGCGCGGTCGGCGACACCAACGTCAGGATGCGTGGCTCAAACTTCCACTTCTTCCTCCAGGACGACATGCGGCTCACTCGCAGGCTGGCAATGAACATCGGCCTCCGGTACGAATACAATCAGTTGCCGTACGACAAGCAAGGGCGTATGTCGGCGTTCGACCTGCGCAACGGGAACATCCTGTTCGCATCCAGGAATCCAATAACGGGCGAACCGGCAAACGTCCGCCGCAACATCACCGACCCTGACTGGAACAACTTCGCGCCGAGGATTGGATTCGCCTATGCGTTGAACGACAAGACAGCGCTCAGAACCGGTTACAGCGTCTTCTACAATTCGAACTTCATGCAGGAGCAACAGGGTGGCCGAGGGCAGTGGCCGTTCGCTCTCAACCAGAACGACACCAATCTCAACGTCGACGCGCCCGACCGTCCGCTGCAGAGTCTGTTTCCGGCCGGACCGCAATCCGTCATCAGCTTCGGTGGCACGCGCGCCATCGCCGGGCGGACCGCCTATTCGCAACAGTGGAACTTCAGCACCCAGCGCCAGATCGGCGCAAGCCTTGCCATCGAAGGCGCCTACGTTGGCGGCAAGGGCAACAAGCTGTACACGAACTGGCGCGGCAATGGCGCCACGCCTGGCGCCGGACCCGTGAACCCGCGCCGCCCGTTCCCACTGTTCGGCACGATTTCGGAACAGAATCCGCGCGGGAACTCGGTCTACCATTCCATGCAGTGGAAAGTGGAGCGGAGATTCGCGAAGGGATTTTCGCTGTTGAGCTCGTACACGTGGGGCAAGACGATTGACGACTCGTCAACTCTCATCACGTTGAGCCAGGCCAATCCCTTCGACCTGCGCAGCGAGCGCGGCCGGGCGGAATACGATGTGCGCCACAATTTCGTGACCACCTACGTGTACGAGTTGCCGTTCAAACCCTCGCGTCCCGGCCTGCGCGCCTTGGCCGGCGGGTGGCAAGTGAACGGTATCACGACCATCCGGTCCGGCTTGCCAATCCGCGTGGTGATTCCGACCGACAACGCAAACACCGGGGTAACCGGCGCGCAACGGCCGAACCTGGTGGGCACGTTGAATCTCGCCGCGAGCGAGCGGACCTGGGACCGGTGGCTCAACACCGCGGCGGCCGTGGTGCCTGCGCCTTTCACGTTCGGCAATCTCGGAAGGCATGCAATCGGCGGTCCTGGCTCTGTGAACTGGGACTTCGGCGCCTACAAGAACTTTCCAATCCGCGAGCGGTTCACGGTACAATTCCGGGCTGAGTTGTTCAATATCGGCTCTGTAGCGGAATCTGTGGGCCTGAGTGAGTGCAGAGAGAAAGGTGACGATAGGGGTGCGGTGGGTGGTAGCAGCATTCACCTGCCGCTTGCGCGGCAGGGCAGACGGGGGCGGGGAG